>Ga0116227_10016639_pt1 | contig 10504 bp, 10 predicted proteins | sample S1TSphgellanicum_FD_89693 | JGI IMG/M metagenome (GOLD analysis project Ga0116227, IMG submission 89693) | Host-associated microbial communities from peat moss isolated from Minnesota, USA - S1T2_Fb - Sphagnum magellanicum MG | ecosystem: Host-associated > Plants > Peat moss > Unclassified...
CGCCGTCATGTCGCGCCCGATCATCCGGGTGGTCAGCGATCCGCAGGGCAATATCTTGTATCCGGGCACGCTGTTCGACCTGACGGAGCAGTCCGCGACCGGCGTCTACGCCCGCACGATCATCAAGACGGCGGACCCGGACCGGTATGGCATCAAGGTGGGCGACTACTTCGTCTGACTGGTTCGCCGCCGCGCGCGGACGCGGCACGCCGGCCCTGATCTGCTACATCACGGCCGGGCACCCCGACGTCGCCGAGTCGACGGCCCTGCTGCGCGGACTGGGTGACGCCGGCGCCGATGTCGTCGAGGTCGGCGTGCCGTTCTCCGATCCGCTGGCCGACGGCCCCGTCATCCAGGCGAGTTCGCAGCGGGCGCTGTCGGCCGGGATGACATTCGAGCGCACGCTGGCGCTGGTCGGGGACGCGGCGCCGACGATCCCGGTGGTGCTCTTCAGCTACCTCAACCCCGTGATCGCCGCCGGGCCGGACGCCCTCGCCCGCGCCCACGCGGTCGGCGTCGACGGCATCCTGATCACCGATCTGCCCGTCGGATCCGATCCCGAGCGCGAGGCCTGGCTCGGGTCCGGTCCGCTGGCCTTCGTCCGACTCGTTGCCCCCACGACTCCCGACGCGCGGATGGCCGAGATCGCGCGGCATGGCCGAGGATTCGTCTACCTGATCAGCCGCCTCGGCGTGACCGGAGCCCGCGCCGAACTGCCGCCCGATCTGCCCGCGACGATCGATCGCCTGCGACGGGCGACGACGCTGCCGATCTGCGTCGGATTCGGCATCTCGACGGCGGCGCAGGCGCGCACCGTCGGGGCGCTCGCCGATGGCATCGTCGTCGGCAGCGCGCTCGTGTCGGCGGTGGAGCGCGGCGGCGCCGCGGCCGGACTCGCGCTCGTGCGGGAGTTGCGGGCGGCGCTCGACACGATCGCCTGACGGGCGGGCGCCGCCGGATCGCCCGGCGGGCTGTCCGGCGACCCTCGCCGCCCGGGCGGCGGGCTGTGACGTTCGGGGATGCGACGCGTGTTTACGACGTGCGTGTCTTCCTTCGATGGTATACGCGATCCGTCGGGCTCGTCGGCGCGGGGTTGCTGCTGGCGGTCCTCGTGCGCGACCCGCTGTGGGCCGCGCGCTGGCCGATGATCGCGGTGCTGACGGTCCTGGCGGTCGCGCTCCGCCTCGGCCAGATCCCGCTCACCAAGTACTCGGCGCTGAACCTGATCCCGTTCGCCGCCGTCGGCGGCGCCCTGCTCATCGGGGCGGCCCCGACCGCGGCGGCGCTGTACGTGGCGATGCTGATTGCCGACGGGATCATCCTGCGCAAGTCGATCGAGTTCGCCTGGATCAACGCCGGCCGCGAGGTGACGAGTCTCGTCGCGGCCTACGGCATCTTCGCGGCGACGATGGTGCTGGTCGGCGCCAACAGCATCGGACCGGACTCGGTCTGGGCGGTGGCGGTCTTCGCCGGCACGTACTTCGTGCTCAGTCGGGCGATGCTGTACTTCTCGCTGCTGGTCCGCGACAAGCTCCTCCCCGACGAGCAGTCGCTCATCCTCCGCTATGAGCTGATCGCGTTCGGGGCGGTCTGCGCCGGCGTCGCCGGTGTGCTGATCGCGATCGGCACCTTTGGCTGGGAGGCGTGGCCGATCCTCGTCGCGCTGGCGGTCGGCGGGTGGGTACTCAAGCGCGTGCTCGACGAGTCGATCGCCGCCGAGGAGATGAACAACATCCACGCCATCGAGGAGGTCGTGACCGCCGACGTCGCCCTCGGCGATGCCCTGCAGTGGATCGAGCGCCTCGCCCATCGCCTCGTCGACTGGAGCGATCTGCGGATCTACCGGATCGTCGACGACGGTCTCGTCTGCATCTACATCGGCGGCATCGGCCTGCTCGTCGAGCCAACGCCCGCCGGCGGGTACGGCGCCGCGTTGCGTCGCCTGACGCTCGACAGCGGCAAGGCGGTCGTCGTCATCGACGCCTTCCGCGACCGGCGCGTCGAGGACCCGCAGCCGGGCGCGCGCAGCGCGGTCCTCGTGCCGCTGCGATTCGGCGAGCGGAACATCGGCCTCCTGCAGCTCGAGCACCACAAGCGCGGCACCTACGGCGCCAAGGCGGTCAGTCTCGTCCAGCGCTTCGCCAATCACATGGCGACGACCCTGCACATTCACGAGTTGCGGACCCCGCTCCTCGACGCGGTGACCAGCGTCGACAGTCAGATCAACACGCTCAACGAGTCGGCGCGCCAGCTGCGCGGGGGCGGGGAAGGGGTCGCGCGGACGATCGCCGACATCTCGCGCGGGCTCGCCCTGGAAAGCCAGGAACTCGAGCGGAGCCTCGTCGCGACGACCGCCCTGCACGATGCGACGAGCGGCGTCGCCCGCGACGGCAGCGCCGCCGCCGACGCCAGCCGACATGCCACCGACGTCGCGACCACCCACCGGGGCACGATTGCCGCGGCGATCGCCCGCCTCGTCGACGCCAAGGGATTCGTCGGGGAAAGCACCGCGCGCATCGACGATCTGGCCGAGACGACCCGACAGGTCACCGCGTTCATCGCCGTGATCCGCGAGGTCGCCGCCCAGACCGATCTGCTGGCGCTCAATGCGGCGATCGAGGCCGCGCGAGCGGGCGAGCGTGGCCGCGGCTTCGCCGTCGTCGCCGACGAGGTGCGCAAGCTCGCCGAGCAGAGCGCCGACGCCTCCTCGCGTGCCGGCGACATCATCCTCGGCTTTGAGACGCAGATGCGTCGCGTCGGCGAGCAGATGGCCCGCGGGCGGTCGATCGTGAGCGACGCCGAGAGCCTGTCGGAGTCGGCGCTCGGGGCGCTCGATGTGATCGTGCGCAGCACGGCGACGAGCGCCGAGCACGCCCAGCGGATTGCCCGCGTCTCGCGCGACCAGGAGCAGGAGTGCGCGCGGCTGCGCGAGCGCGTGGCCCGGATCGCCGAGATCTCGGGGCGGAATCACGTCGGCGCCGAGTCGGTGGCGGCGTCGGCGCGTGACCAGGCCAGCGCCCTCGGTGAGCTGGAGGGCGCGACGCGCGAACTCCGGGGCGTCGCCGGGACCCTCGGCGACCTGGCCCACCGGATCACCAGCGCGGCGTAGTGGCGGGTCGCCCGGCCCGCGCGGTCCGGTCCCGACCGCCTTTCCGGGTGCTGTCTCCGCGAGTACGTTGCTGCGGTGTCCACGCGCCAGGCCATCACGTTGCATGGTATGCGTTTCCACACGCTGATCGGAGTCCTGCCGCACGAAGCGTCGGTGCCGCAGCCGGTGGAGATCGATCTGACGGTCTGGCGCGCCGAGCTCGCGACCGGGTTCGCGATCGACTATCGCGGCCTCTATGACGTCGCGTCGCGTGCGCTCGGACCCGGACACGGACCGTATCTCGAGGATGTGGCCGACCGTGTCGCGGCGGGCGCGCTCGCGCTCGGTGGCGTCTCCGGCGTGCGCGTCGCGGTGCGCAAGCCGCACGTGGCCCTCCCCGGTCCGCTCGCCTACGCCGAAGTCGTGGTCGAACGCTCGCTGGACCGCGCCGGTGAGTGACGCCGTCCCCGACCACGTCGACCCGCCGGTCCTGGCGTTCGTGGCGCTGGGCTCCAATCTCGGCGACCGGGCCGCCTATCTCGCGAACGGACGGGCGGCGATCGGCGCGTTGAGCGGCACCCGCCTCATCGCCGCCAGCGACATCGAGGAGACCGCGCCGATCGGTCCGGCTGGCCAGGGCGCCTACCTGAATCAGATGGTGGCGATCGAGACGACGCGGACGCCGGCCGCGCTCCTCGAGGGATTGCTCGGGATCGAGCGCGAGCAGGGCCGACTCCGCACCGCGCGGTGGGGCGCGCGGACGCTCGATCTCGACATCGTCCGATTCGGGGACCTCGAGATCGCCGAGACCGGTCTCGTGATTCCGCATCCGGAGTTGCCACACCGGCCCTTCTGGCAGCGCGAGCTCGCGCAGCTGCAGGGGGTCCTCGTCCCGTGAGTACGCAGCGCAGCGTGCGGCCGGCCGAGCGCCGCACGATCACCGACTTCGGCGAGCGCGCCGCGAGCGGCGAGAAGCTGGTCGTCGTGACGGCCTACGATGCGCTGTTCGCGCGGCTCGTCGACGAGGCTGGCGTCGACGCGATCCTCGTCGGGGATTCGGTCGCCAACGTGGTCGCCGGGCACGAGACGACGCTGCCGATGACGCTTGACCAGATGATCTACCACGCCGCCGCGGTGCGCCGTGGTGCGTCGCGCGCGCTGCTGATCGCCGACATGCCGTTTCTCACCTACCAGGTCAGCGAGCCGTCGGCGATCCGCAACTGCGGGCGCATGCTGCAGGAGTCGGGGGTGCAGGCGGTGAAGCTGGAAGGCGGCTCGCCGGAGCTGGCGGCGACGATCCGGGCGCTGCTCCGCGTCGGGATTCCGGTCCTCGGCCATCTCGGCTACACCCCGCAATCCCAGCACGCGCTCGGCGGGCCGCGCGTCCAGGGGCGCCACGCCGACGCCGCGACGGCGCTGATCGCGGCCGCCAGGCGCCTCGAGGACGCCGGCGCCTTCGGCATCGTGCTCGAGCTGCTCCCGGCGGACGTCGCCGCCCGCATCACCGAGTCGGTGACGATCCCGACGATCGGCATCGGTGCCGGCCCGTCGTGCAGTGGCCAGGTGCTCGTCCTGCACGACCTGCTCGGGCTGAACGACGGCTTCGCGCCGAAGTTCCTCAAGCGCTACGCCGCGCTCGCCGACGACGTGCGCGGCGCGGTGCGCGCGTTTGGCGACGATGTGCGCGGCGGCCGGTACCCGGACGCCGCGCACAGTTTCTGATCACGCGGCCTCGCGTGCTGGTCACGACCCGGATCGACGAGCTGCGCGCCGCGCTCGCCAGTCATCGCCAGCGCGGGGCGCGGATCGGCTTCGTGCCGACGATGGGCAGTCTCCACGACGGACATCTGGCGCTCGTCGACCGGGCGCGCGCCGATGCCGACGTCGTCGTGATGAGCATCTTCGTCAATCCGCTGCAGTTCGCCGCCCACGAGGACTTCGGACGCTATCCGCGCGATGCGGACGGGGACGCGGGCAAGGCGGCGGCGCGCGGCGTCGACATCCTCTGGACGCCAACGGTCGACGAGCTGACGCCCGCCGAGGAGCGCCTCTGGCCGGTGCGCGTCGTGCCCTCGCTCGAGCCGGCGCGCTGGGAAGCCGCCGCCCGCCCGGGCCACTTCACGGGGGTGCTGACGATCGTCGCCAAGCTGTTTCACATCGTGCAGCCCGACGTCGCGGTCTTCGGACAGAAGGACGTCCAGCAGCTGACGCTGGTGCGCGCGATGGTCCGCGGCCTCGACATGCCGGTCCGTCTGATCGCCGCGCCGACGAGCCGCGACGCCGACGGCCTCGCGCTCTCGAGCCGCAACGCCTATCTCGATCCGGATGAGCGGCGCTCGGCTGTCGGGCTGTCGCGCGCGCTCGCGGCCGTGCAGCGCTGCTTCGCCAGCGGCCAGCGCGATGCCGGGCGCCTCGAGGCGTGCGGACGCGCCGTCCTCGCCGAGACGCCAGCGGTGGACGTGGACTATCTGGCGGTCGTCGAACCCGACCGCCTCGAGCCCGTGCGGGACGCGGTCGAGGGGACGGTCGTCATGGTTGCGGCCCGGGTCGGGCGCACGCGGCTGCTCGACAACATCGTCCTGTCGGCGGGCGGGTGACGCTGCTGCCGCCCTGGGCCGTCGTCGGCCAGCGCCGTCTCGCCCATATCGAGCGCGTGGTGGCACTGCTCGACGACTGGGCGACGGCGATGGCGCTCGACGCGGACGAGCGCCGCGACTGGCACGATGCCGGCCGCTATCATGACGCCTTGCGCGACGCGCCCGAGAGTCTGCTGCGGCCGCTCGCCGCCGCCTGTCACGACGATCGCGGGGCCGATGGCTGGGTGACGCCGAGCCTTGCCGACGCGGACGTGCCGCTGCTCCACGGTCCGGCGGCGGCGCGGCGAATGGCGGACGACGGCGAACGTCGGGTCGCGGTGCTCGAGGCCGTTCGCTATCACACGGTCGGCTCTCACGAGTGGGACCGTGTCGGGCGCGCCCTCTATCTCGCCGACTTCCTCGAGCCCGGACGGACGTTCGCGCGGGCGGACCGCGCCTGGCTCGCGAGGCAGGTCCCGCATGACTTCGAGGGGACGTTTCGCCAGGTCGTCCGCCTGCGGCTCGAGTGGGCGCTGCGCGACGGCCACGCGCTCCGGCCGGAAACCGTGCAGTTGTGGAACACCGTCCGCTGACCGCCGTCCGCCGCCGGGCCGCCCCACTGGCGCTCGTGCCGATGGTGCTCGTCGTCGCGGCCTCACGGCCGCCCGACCGCCGCCCGCCCGACCGGGTCCGCGTCGAGATCCTGAACACGAGCCGCGTGCATGGCCTCGCCCGGCGGGCGACCCGCTATCTGCGGGACCAGGGGTTCGACGTCGTCGCGGCCGGAACCGTCACGCCCGCGCGCGACACGACGCTGGTGCTCGATCGCACGGGGCACCCCGACTGGGCGGCACGGGTGGCGCGGGCGCTTGCCGCGGGCGGATCGCCGGCGCGCGCCGAGTCCCGTCCCGACTCGTCACGCTACGTGGACGTGACCGTCCTGCTCGGCGGGGCGTGGCGGGCGCCGCCCGAGCCGTTCGACCCGTAGCTGTCCGCAGGCCGCGGCGATATCGAGGCCGCGGCTTGCCCGCGTTGCCACCTCGACGCCCGCCCGCCGCAGCACGGCAGCGAACGCCGCGCCCGCCTCCCGCGTGGCCGGCGTGAACCCGAGTGCGCCGCCCGGGTGGAGGGGAATCAGGTTCACGAACGCGCCGCAGCGGCGGGCGAGCCGCGCCAGCTGCTCGGCCTGCACTGGCGCGTCGTTCACGCCGCCGAGGAGCACGTACTCGAACGTGACGCGCCGCTCGAATGCGCCGGCCGCCGCGATCACGTCGGCGAGCGGATACTTCGTGTTGATCGGCATCAGCTGCTGACGGAGCGCGTCGGTCGGCGCGTGGATCGAGATCGCGAGGCGGAACTGCTCCGGGCGCGCGGCGAGCGCCTCGATGCCGGGGAGCACGCCGACGGTGGAGATCGTGATGTGGCGCGCGCCGATGCCGATGGCGTCCGGGCCGTTGAGCAGCGAGAGGGCGACATCGACGGCCGGCCAGTTCATCAGCGGCTCGCCCATGCCCATGAAGACGATGTTCGTCGGGCGGATCGGCGGATCGAGCAGCATCACCTCGCGCACCTGCCCCGCGATCTCGGACGGGCGCAGGTTGCGGGCGAAGCCCATCGCCCCGGTGGCGCAGAACGCGCATTGCAGCGCGCATCCGGCCTGCGACGAGATGCAGAGCGTCACTCGGCCACTGTCGGGGATCACCACCGTCTCGATCGCCTCGCCGTCGGCGAGCCGGAAGAGCAGCTTCTCCGTGCCATCGGCCGAGGTCTGGCGTGCCACCAGGGCAAGGCGCGGGATCGTGAAGGCCGCCGCGAGCCGCTCGCGCAGCGCCACGGGCAACTCCGTCATCTCCGCGAATCCGGGCGCCGGGTTCTTCCAGAGTCGGTCGGCGACCTGCCGGGCCCGGTAGTCGCGCTCGCCCGCCATGCGCATGAAGGCGAGCAGTCGCTGCTCGGCGACGGCGCGTGGTACGTCGAGCAGGGTATCGGAGTCAGGCATTCGCCTACCAGCCCGGGGCATGGCGGGTTAACTTTCGGGTCGGTAATGAAGACTAATCGATCGTCCCGGGGGGCGTGACGTCCGCGTCGACCGCCCCAGCTGCCACTGGCATGCGCACGCACCTGTGCGGAGCGCTTCGCGCCGCCGACGCGGGTGCCACGGTCCGCCTGGGTGGGTGGGTGCACCGCCCGCGTGACCTCGGTGGGATCGTGTTCCTGGACCTGCGGGACCGCGACGGCATCGTCCAGGTCTCCTTCGACCCGCGCTGGACGCCGAGCGATGTGCTGGCTCGCGCCGGCGCGGTCGGTGTCGAGTCGGTGGTGCTCGTCGAGGGCGAGGTGGCTCGCCGGCCGCTCGATGCCACGAATCCGGACCTCGAGACCGGCGAGATCGAGGTCCGCGCGACCGGACTGACGGTGGTCGGTCCGGCGACGACGCCGGCGATCCCGGTGGCGCGTGGCAAGGGGGAGGTGCTGCCGGCCGAGGAGCTCCGCCTTCGCCACCGCTTCCTCGACCTCCGGCGCCCGGAGTTGCAGCGCAACCTGGTGCTCCGCCACCGGCTGATGCAGGTCGCGCGCCGCTACCTGAGCGACCGCGGCTTCCTCGAGATCGAGACGCCGATCCTCACCAAGCCGACCCCCGAGGGCGCCCGCGACTACCTCGTCCCGAGCCGCGTCCATCCGGGCGAGTTCTATGCGCTCCCGCAGTCCCCGCAGCTGTACAAGCAGCTCCTCATGGTGGCCGGGATGGACCGCTACTTCCAGATCGCGCGATGTTTTCGCGACGAGGACCTGCGCGCCGACCGGCAGCCGGAGTTCACCCAGATCGACATCGAGGCCTCGTTCATCGAGCGCGAGGACATCATGACGGTCGCCGAGGGGCTGCTCCGCGTCCTCTTCAGCGAAGCGGGCGTCGATGTGCCGGCGCGATTCCGGCGCATGACGTACGCCGATGCGATGGAGCGATACGGCACCGACCGCCCGGACCTCCGGTATGGACTCGAGTTGTTCGACGCGACCGAGGTCTTCCGCGCGACGGAGTTCGGCATCGCCCGCAGCGCGATCGCCGATGGCGGCCGGGTGCGTGGCCTGCGCGTGCCGGGCGGGAGCGAGATGTCGCGCAAGCAGGTTGACGAGATCGAGGTGATCGCGCGGTCGGCCGGCGCGGGCGGACTGATCCGGCTGAAGCACAGCCCGACCGGGCTCGATGGTCCGGCGGCGAAGTTCCTCGCCCCCGATGCCGGTGACCGGCTCGGCGTCGTCGCCGGCGATCTCGTCCTGCTCGCCGCCGGTCCCGACGTGATCACGAGTCCCGCGCTCGACCGCGTGCGGCAGGAGCTGGCGCGCCGGCGCAATCTGGCGCCGACCGGCGTGCTCGAATTCCTCTGGGTCGTCGACTTTCCGATGTTCGAGCACGATCCGACGTCCGGCAGATTGGGCGCAATGCATCACCCGTTCACGGCGCCGCTCCCGGAGGATCTGCCGCTGCTCGAGACGGCCCCCGAACGCGCGCGGGCGATCGCCTACGACGTGGTGCTGAACGGCACCGAACTCAGCGGCGGCAGCATCCGCATCGCCGATCCGGCGGTGCAGGAGCGGATCTTTGCCCTCCTCGGCATCGACGAGGCGACGGCCCGGGCGCGGTTCGGCTTCCTCCTCGATGGGCTGCGGGGCGGCGCACCGCCGCACGGGGGGATCGCGTTCGGGTTCGACCGGATCGTCATGCTGCTCGCCGGCGCGCCGTCGTTGCGTGACGTCATCGCCTTCCCGAAGACGACGGCGGGCCGGGCGCTCTTCGAGGGGGCCCCGGCACCGGTCGCCGCCAAGGATCTGGACGATTTGCACCTGCGCATCACGGAGGGCGGGGCGTGACCGATCGAGTGGCAAGCGAGAGCAGTGCGACGCAACGGGTGTCGACGGAAGGCGCGGATCTGCTGACCCTGGCCGGCGTCAATGACGCGAACCTCGTGGAGCTCGCGCGGCTGTCCGGCGCGCGGGTCGCGCTGCGCGGTGACGCGCTGACACTGAGCGGCCCGAGCGAGAACGTCGAGCGCGCGGCCGGGGTGGCGGCGCGGATGATCGAGGCCGCGCGCCAGCGGGCGCCGGTCACGCCGGACGATGTCCTCCGCATGCACGACGAGGAGGTCCTGCAGCCGTTCAGCGCCGCCGCCGCCGTCCCATCGGTCGACGGGCAGCGGATCGCGCTCCCGGGGATCCGGAAGATCATCCAGGCGAAGACGCCCGGGCAGGCGGAATACCTCGCCAAGATCGCCGACCACGACATCGTCGTCGGGATCGGGCCGGCGGGCACGGGCAAGACGTACCTCGCCGTCGCGGCGGCCGTCGATGCGCTCGTCCGCAAGCGGGTCCGGCGCATCGTCCTCGCCCGGCCGGCCGTCGAGGCGGGGGAGAGCCTCGGGTTCCTGCCGGGCGACATGCAGGCGAAGGTCGACCCGTACCTGCGCCCGCTCTATGACGCGCTCGACGAAATGATGCCGCCGGAGCGGATCCAGCGGGCGCTCGAGACCCGGACGATCGAGATCGCGCCGCTGGCCTTCATGCGCGGCCGCACGCTCGGCGATGCGTTCGTCATCCTCGACGAGGCGCAAAACGCGACGAACCTGCAGATGAAGATGTTCCTCACCCGGCTCGGCGTGAACTCGAAGATCGTGATCACGGGCGACAAGACCCAGATCGATCTGCCGCGCCGCGAGGAGTCCGGGCTGATGCAGGTCGAGCGGATCCTGCCGGGCATCGAGGGCATTGCGTTCCACTACTTCAACGAGAACGACGTCGTGCGCCACCGCCTCGTGCGGGACATCATTCGCGCCTACGCGTCGGA
>Ga0116227_10016640_pt1 | contig 10502 bp, 12 predicted proteins | sample S1TSphgellanicum_FD_89693 | JGI IMG/M metagenome (GOLD analysis project Ga0116227, IMG submission 89693) | Host-associated microbial communities from peat moss isolated from Minnesota, USA - S1T2_Fb - Sphagnum magellanicum MG | ecosystem: Host-associated > Plants > Peat moss > Unclassified...
GACGGGCGTCGGAGGCGACGGGAGAGGCATCGGGGGCCACCGAGGGCCCGCATCCCGCCGTACCGGGCGACATCCCTGCCTATCCGGAAGACGTCGATTTCACCACGTACATCGTGAGGTTGACCAACGAGATCACCCCGATCCTCGATGAGGAGGAGCATGATGGGTACGCATGGGCGCCCATCACTGCGCCCCCGGAACCCCTGCACCCCGGATGCCGTATCGCACTTGAGCGCTTCGCCATGGACGAACTCGCCGTGGCTGAGGCGATGTCCACCGACCGCCTCACCTCACCGCAGAAACACGAAAACGTGTGGCTGTTCAACATGCGCATCACCGGGACCGGGGTGAGCTACCGCTCCAACCGAAACGAATTCGTGGTGCGGGACCCCTCGATCTATGTGAATGAGCGGTTCCTCAAGCGTTGCAACGGCCTGCAGGTCATCTGGGAACACCCCGAAGACGGGAAGCTCTTGGACGACAAGGAATTCAAGGACCGAACTATCGGTGCGATCTTCCTTCCCTATCTCCGGGCCGACCGACCCGATGAGGTATGGGGGGTGGCGAAGATTTACGACGACGAGGCAGCCGTCGCCATGCTGGAGGACCGTCTGTCGACTTCTCCGGGCGTGAATTTCTCCGACCCAAGGGTCAACACGCGTCTCGAAGGTCAGGATGGGCAGGCCATTCTGATCGAGGGCGACCCCTCCTGTCTGGACCATCTGGCGGTGTGCCTCAACGGTGTCTGGGACAAGGGCGGCGCCCCCGTCGGGATCGAGTCTTCGTTTGTCGACGATTTCACCGAGGCGGAGTCTGACGAGGTTCGGACCGACTCGCAGGCAGTCGCGCCGAACATTGCGTCGACCCCATCTTCCGCCTCTGGTCGGAATAGTGTAAACCTTCTTCACGCACTGGCAGCCACGCTTTCCCTCAAGTCCCGCGTCGCTGGTAGGTAATGGAAACGGACGGAGTTTGACGATGGCAGGCGAACAGGGCACCCACAACACGGAAATCAGCGATTCCGAGGCGAAGCTCGACCAGATCGGCAACGTTCTCGCCGACGCGATCCGCCGCTTCGACTCGCTGGACAAGCGTTTCGACGCTGTCGAGGGTCGCATGGACTCGATCGAGTCGACGCGCAAGGACGCCAACGAGGTGGTTGAACCGGGCAAGCCCGCAGAACCCACCGCCGACGCCCGCAAGGATGGCGAGCGTGAGGAAGACTGCAATCTGAACGACAAGGCCCGCAAGGACGCCGAAGAGGAAGAAGAGCGCCGCGCCGATGCCGCGCGTCGTCGTGACTCCGAGGAAGAGCGCCGCCGCGCCGATGCCGAAGAGCGCGCCAGCGCCAGCGAGCGCGCCATGGACTCGATGGCCTCCGAACTGGCCGAGATGAAGGCCAAGCTGGCCCGTCTGGAGCCGCGTTCGCGCAGCGACAGCGATGCCCAGCGCTTCGCCACCATTCAGGAGCAGGCCGATGTCGCCTTTCAGGCGTTTTCGGACAAGGCTCCGGCCCCGATGGCTGGCGAAACCCCGATGGACTACAAGCGCCGTCTCGCCGGTCGCATGCAGAAGCATTCGACCCGTTGGGCGGAGAAGCCGCTGAACGCCGTGAGCGATGAAGCGCTGCTCGACGTGATCGTGGGCGACATCTACAACGACAGCCTGTCGGCTGCCCGTATGGGCGCTGCTGTGGCGCCGGGGGAGCTTCGGGAACTGACCCATCGCTCCGCCGCTGGCCACACTGTCACGACCTTCGAGGGCGATGCATCCAGCTGGATGGACACCTTTGCGGGTCACACCATGCGCGCGACGGGCAAGTTCAACACGCCCGTCTGATCGTCGTCCCAACCGATTCTGCCTCTTGATCGGGGCGAGCTTTTTGCAGGAGGTCTACAATGACCGCATACAACGGTTTCCCCCTCGCCACGACTGCCGGTCAGGGGCTTTTCAATGGGGCCAGCGCAACCGGCCTCATTCAGGGTATGGCGTTCCCCGATCCGGCGACCCGATATGCCCTGAAGACCGGTATCGTCTCGGACCTCGAAACGATCCCCATGTTCGGTGGTATCGCCGTTTCGGCGCTGCTGACCCCCATCTCGGCCTCCGGTCCTCGCCCTATATTGGGCCAGTCGCTGGTGCGTTCGACGTCGCTGGCGACCATCAGCGGCTTCACCGTGTTCGACCAGTCGTACAACACGATCAACGACCCGATGAACCCGGTCCCCACCGCTGGCAGCCGCCAGTCGCTGAACTGGTACGCCCTCGGTTCGCGCGCCCGTGTCGCGCTGGCCGCCGCGCCGAATCTCATCGACCTGCTCGGCGAGCAGATCAACACGCAGGTCAGCTGGGACTTCGTCACCAACCGTCTGGTCCCCTACAGCCCCGGCTATACCGGTGCAACCATCACCAACGCCGTGTGGGACTCGGCCAACGGCGGTGAAATCACCTTCACGCTCGGCGCTGCGATGGCGGGTCCGAATGCCGGTGATTACATCGACACCGTCGGCATCGTCTCGACCGGCGGCGTTCTGCCGTTCAACGGTTCGTTCGAGGTCATCTCGAACGCGGGAACCACGCTGGTCGTCTCGGCGCCCGCCGCCGCTGGCCAGTATGGCACCTATGTTTCGGGCGGCAACGTCGTCGGTGGTGGCGGTGCTCTGCCCGTCACCATCCTCGACATCCAGCAGTCCGGGTGCATGGTCGTCGAGGATTCGACCGGCCTGTTCACGTGGGATTACGACGGCGCCGCCGCTGTGGTCCAGCTGGGCTGATCGCCTAGGTTATTGTTCAACGCCGCCTGACAAGGAAGGTAAGGGGTAAAGTAAAATGGCACTCATCGCAAGCGCCTATAAGATCATCGAGCCTTCGTTTCAGGAGCCCGAGATTCTTATGCAGTTCCAGCAGGCGTCGGGGTTCATCGACCTGCTGGCTGAAAGCAAGATGCGGGTCCGCCTCGCTGAAGACGACCTCGTCGTCTACATGAAGCAGATCAACTATCGCACCAAGCTGGCCGGTCAGCAGTCGACCCACAACGAACTGCCGGGCGTCGATATCGCCACGTCGATGATCTCGACGATGTCGTACATGTTCCGCGTTCGCTCGGAATATGACCACCACGACACCGCCGCCGCATCGCGCTGGGGTTTCGCGCTCCCCGAGGCATACCGTCTCGGCATGCGTCAGGCGCACTTCCAGCAGGCCCGCGACGCGGCCCTGTTCGGTCTGCAGCCGCAGAACGGCGAGGGCTTCCTCAACGCCCCCGGCGCGACGCGCGTGAACCTGCCGCCCGACCAGTTCGGTCAGGACACCGTGCTGACCTATGACAACGGTCAGGCCGCGTTCTTCTTCGCGCAGCAGATTGCGCAGATGAAGACCCGAACCCTGCAGCTGGGCATCGGTCGCAAGTTCGTTGTCCTCGGTCCGCAGCGCACCCTGTCGGCGTGGGAATACAACGTCGTGGAACTGGTCCAGTACCAGCGCCCCGGCGCCGGTACGGCTTCGACCGTCGAGACCCTGAAGGCCATCCTGATGGCCAATGGCGACGAACTGATCTGGGCCTACGACGACAGCCTGCAGGGTGCTGGCGGCAACGCCGACACCGACATCGTGTTGATCGCGATGCCTGAACTGGCCGTGCCCAAGGGCGGTGCGGTGAACACCAACGTGTTCGCCAGCCTGAAGCCCAACAACCCGACCTGCCTGACGCAGTACGCCGACATGGCCGCGCCGCGCGAGATCATCTCGCCGCTGCCCGGCGGTGCCACCGACGTTCTGACCGAGTGGCGCATCACTCCGGGTTGGGCCCCGCGTCCGCAGGCACTGACCATCATTACGGTGCCCTACACCTAACAGTCTTTCCGCCGCAAGGCGGAGGGCGAGGGGCGGATGGAGGTTGCGAGTTCCTCCCTCCGCCCCAAACTCGCAACAACTCGTGAAGGATAAAGACAATGGCCAAGCTTTTTGTGGTCAATGCCACCGGTCAAGACATGGTGGTCAACTTCCGAACCGAATTCACGGTCAACGACCGTGGTGAGCGAACCACGGAGCGCAACCGCCCCTACAAGTCGATCACGGTTCCGGCGCGCAAGCAGGTTCTGTTCGGCGGTGACCTCGTCATCGAACACATTCACAAGATCATCCGCCAGATCGAGCGTTCTTGTAACGCCGTTCCGATGCAGGAAATCCGGACCGCCAAGGCCCGTGGCCCCGTCCGCATGATCTACAACATCGACCGTGAAATCCCGCGCGCGATCCTGAAGGACGTGGTGCAGCACAACCTTGCCGCTCTGACCGAGCTTGGCGAGGAACGCCGTCGCCGTCTCGCCGTCGGCGCCAGCTTCACGATGGGTCAGCTGTCGGACCCCACGGCCACCGTTGCCAACACGGAAGTCGAGTTCGAGAGCGTCGGCGACACGTCGGACAGCGATCTTGCCAGTTCCTCGCTCGCCGAGGGCTTCACCGAGGCCAAGCCCTCGCGCAGCCGCACCCGGTCGCGCCGGTAACGCAAAGGGAGTCTGATGCCCCCTCCCGGATATCCTAAGACTCCCAAGCCCACCCTGTCGGGATACCTGAACAAGTGGCTTTACGGCACTGTCGGTATCCCGCAGATGTGGCTTACCCCCGATAACGAGTGGATTGACTGGTCGTTCAACACGGCTGTGGGCACCGTGAACTGGCGTATCGAGCGCGTCCCCGGACCGTTCTACCTTCAGGCCATCTACAATCTCGGCGCCCACGTGCTGCTGACCAACTGCCCCGACAACCCGAACCTGCCCCCCTATATGGAGGACACGACGGGGAGCTACGGGTATTTTGGGTGGTATCGGAAACAGAACAACGTGGACGGCTCCACGTTGGGGACCGTGACCGCGTCCAGCGACGAAAGCACCAGCGTGTCTTTGACCGTGCCCAAACAGGCGGAAAACCTGACCTTGGCGCAGCTTCAGTTGCAGACGACCCCATACGGTCGTGCCTATTTGGGCATTGCTCAATCCTACGGCACGAATTGGGGTATCTCTTGAAGTGCCGGTCCTCGTCCTCGGTGTAATCGACGTCCCATACGACGACCGGGGCGGCGGGACCGTAACTACCTCGCAGGTAGCCCAATTCCTCGAAAACAAGTACCACGTGATGGGAACGTTCGTCGAGGTACACAAAGCTGACATCGAGAGGCGGCTAATCGACTCCGTTAACGGGGCCCTTGAAGACCTCTTCTCTGGTGCCCCAGTTCGGGACCCCTACGCGGAGGGGGTGCAGGGTATAAAGCAGGACTTTTCGCGGTTTCTCTACACAGCAGAAATGGAGAAACTAGGCATCGCCGGGGTCCCGACCGGGGCCGCGCTCAAGCGGCGTTCCCTCCGGTTCAAGGACAAGAAGGCGAAAAAGGTCCGCCCCAGCTTTATCGACACCTCGACCTATGAGCTATCGTTCCGCGCTTGGACAAAGGAATAATCCATGGCCTCCATCCCTCCCAGCGGGCGCAGCGGCAAAAACCAGATGGCGAGCGCCCTTAGCTCCGGCCTGAACACGATTGATCAGGATCAGGAAGTCGGGTTCGTCCTGTACAACCGTTTTGTGAACCCCTTGGACGGATCGGTATTTTGGGTCAACTCGTCCCTGACCAACGGGAGCGGCAAGCCGACGACGTTCAACGCTCGTGGGTCGTTGCACCATACCACCACCAACACGCAGGACCCGGACGAGAGTGCATCGGTTCACCGAATGGTGTTCACGTCGCTCCAGCCTGTGGACATCTTGTCGGCCACTTCCCCCACCAAACTGTGGATGGCGAAGACCGACAGCGAGTCCTATGCCTTCTCGACTCGTTCGGGGTTCTACCGCCAATCTGGGCTCCACCACTACAGCGGCGACGCTGTGTATCCGTCGATGTCGACGCAGGTGATTGACACTCAGGCCCAACTTGATGACGCCTCCGACCTGATCGTGTCGAATTCCCTGCCAATCTGGCTGACCTTGAACACTCTGTTCCCGATCTATCCGTCGCTTCTGGTCCCTGACAACCTGAAGCCCCCGTATGCCTCGGTTCACATTGGCGACGGCGACACCACGCCTCTGACCAACGGACCAACTTACGATTCTTCCGGCACCCGATGGCAGCTTGTCAAGGACCGTGTCCGTATCGCCACCTACGGTATTCGCAACGACCTTATTCTCGATTTTTTGGACGCGGTGCGAGACTACACCCTTGCAAACCCAACCGTGATGGGCGTGATGAATATTCCGATCCCCCGCGATGGGAAACGCGGTCAGGTCGAGACGTCGACCATCGCGCAGCGTAAAACAATCGACTTCGAGGTCAACTATTACCAGAACCGTGTTCGGGACATCAACAGGAAGTTGATCACTGAAGCGTTGTTCCACCAATTTATTGCGCACTCGTGACCATCCTGATATGGTCTCACACGAAACAGGATAGGTGAAGCCATGGTCGACAACAAGCTTATTACGAACGGCACCGCTGGCATGGTTCAGCTGGGGTATCTAGCCGCTGACGGTTCCTCGGTGGTCCCCGTTTCCGCCACCAACCCCCTGCCTCGCGCCGGGGTCACCAACAGCGACGTGACGGGGCTGCCCGTCGACCCGAAACTCGTCGCAAGTTCGTATGTTGGTCTGATCGCCATCGGGTATCTCGATGTCGACGGCTCTACGGTCATTCCCGTGAGCGCTGCGAATCCCCTTCCCGGTTCCGGGGGTGGCGGAGGCGGCGTTACCAGCGATGCTGCCATTGTCCAGATTTCTCCGGCGGCCAAGGCCAATGGGACGACCACAGTCACTCTCCCGGCTGCCGCGACGCCGGGGAATATGGTCGTCCTTTTCGGCATCGGTAACGCTGGTGGTAGCGCCCCCGCTCCCGCCCCGCCCGCAGGGTTCAACAGGATCGCGCGAACCTATAGTATCGCCGCCGGGGGCGGCAACGAATATATCTTCGTGTACGCCAAGACCGCCGTGGAAGGTGACCAATCCTTCCCTGTGACCAGCAGTGACTATATGAACTGGATCGCCTACGAAATCAGCGACATGAAGGGAATTTTCGTTAACCCCACCTTGGACGGAACTCTCTCGGCCTTCGAATATTTTATTCCTCTTCCTGTGGTCTCGAAGGGGTTCAACATCTGGGTGGCAACCCACGACACTACCCCGGTGATCACTATCAATCCGGAAACTGGCATCACCGTCGATTACATTGACCCCGGAACCAACGGGAACCATACTGCTGCCGTTGGTCACACCGACGACGACTGGTACGGGTGGTTAAGCGGCAATTTCAACAGCGCCGACAACATGAACGTCACTGCATTTATGTTCTACTGACGTTCCGTCTTGAGGCGTATTCGGATTGCGCCGAAACCCGGACTTCGCTATAGTGCGGCTTTCTTAGGTTGTCTGTCACCACCAAGAATAAGGATACGAACATGCCGCAGAACAACTTCGTTGCTCGCACCGCTCGCCGGAACGGCCAGATCAGCTTTCTGGAACTGGACGCGCAGGGCCGCCTCCCCGTTTCGCTCGAAGGAGGAGCGGGATCGGCCCCGGTTGCTGCATTCTCGCCCAATGAGGCGAACGCGGTGGCAACCGCTAGCCTCCCCGCCGTCGCGGGCGAGACCAACAGCCTGTCGGGATTCATGATCACGGGCGCTGGCGCCACGGCTGCCGGTCTGGTTCAGGCTACGATCACCGGCCTTCTGGGCGGAACGGTGACCATCCCGGTCGCTGTTCCTGCTGGTGTCGACACCTCGATCGCCCCGGTGGTCGTGAACTTCACGTCGCCGCTCCCCGCATCCGCACCGAATCAGGCGATCACTATCTCCCTTCCCGCCCTCGGCGCTGGCAACCTTGCTGCCGCTGTCGGCCTGTGGGGAAGCGTGGGTTAATACCCACGCGCGGGACAGCCTGAACAACTTATCCGAGGACCTCCGATGGCAAACTCCACCAAAATCGCTAACGTCAGCGCCCAAGTTGTTCAGGCACCTGCCCCCAACAACCTGCAGCAGCGTGGCGTGATCGTCACGCAGGGCGGCACCCGTACCACCCCCGGCACCGCTACCCCGGTGGGCAAGATGGCGGACGTTCAGAACCTTCTGGCGTCCCCGCTTCCCATCCTGTCGCTGGCGTGGGCCGCTGGCGTGGTCACCGTGACCACCACGAACCCTCACCAGTGGAACAACGCCGACGTCGTTCCCGTGGTCATCTCGGGCGCGGCCCCTATCGCGTACAACGGGAAGTTCACGGCCACCGTGACCGGCCCCAATACGTTCACTTACCCCTTGGCCACCAATCCCGGTGTCGCCACCAGCGTAGGCAGCGTCATTCTTTGGGCCGTCACTGAACTGACCCAAATGGCCACCACCTATTTCGCTGGTGTAGGCGTCCCCTCCATTTGGGTTCTGGAACTCGGCGAAGGTCAGGTTCCTGCCGGTGTGACCGCGCTGGAGGCACATGTCAACAGCGTTCAGGACACCCCGAGTCAGAAGTACATTTACGAAGTCCCGCGTGAATGGGCGAGCGACTCCTCTTATCAGGCGATGACGAACAACTACATCACGCCCGAGAGCATGGTGTATTTCTGGACGACGCTGTCTTCCGCCGCTCAGGCCGCCGCCTACCAGCAGGCCAAGTCGGTGTTCGCCATCGTTGAGGCCCCCAACGTGGCCACGACGGAGTTCAGCATCAGTTCGCCCCTCGGCACCGTTCTCTCGCAGAACCCCAGCGTCAACAACAAGGTTCCGCCTCTGCAGTATTCGCCCAGCTACGGCACCACGTCGTATCCGCTGGAAGGAAACCAGTCGGTTCTGCAGTCGCTATCCGTGGTCAACGTGGGGTGGATCGGGACCGGCGCTGAAGGCGGTATCTCGAACAACATCCTGTTTCAGGGCAAGCTGCTTTCGGGCCTTGGCTGGAACTTTTGGTACTCGACTGATTGGGTTCAGGTCCAGTCGGCGCTGGCGCTGGCCAACGAGGTCATCAACGGTTCTGCGACCTCCATCAACCCCCTGTACTACGAGCAGGACGGCGTCGACCGCCTCCAGAATCGTGTGATTCAGGTGTTCAATCAGGGCGTCCAGTATGGTCTGGGCAACGGTCAGGTGCAGGCCACCAAGCTGCCCACCCAGCAGTTCCTGCAGAACTACAACGCCAACCTGTACGCCGGTCAGCTGGTGGTCAACGCGGAGCCCTTCCTCACCTACGCGGCGAACAACCCTTCCGACTACGGTCTCGGTCGTTACGCGGGCCTCACCGGGATTTGGATTCCCAAGGGTGGGTTCCTGCAGGTGTTCTTCAACATTCAGGCGACGACCCTGATCGTCACTTCGTAAGGAGCAATAACCATGGCGACTCCGCTTGTTTTTCAGGGTACGTTGAACCGGGCTCTTGTGAGCCTGTCCGTCATCCGTATCCCCCAACTCAACGTTACCACCGGGTTCTTCGGTACGAAGGTCGCTCGCCTCAACTTTGAGGGCAGCGCGAGCGACTACCTTCCGACCTTGTCGGGCGCCGTTCCGTCCCCCCGTCTGTACCAGATGGTCAGCGTCGCTTTCTATCTGAACAAGAGCCAGCCTCTTGCCAACCTGTGGGAATCACAGCGTCTGGTGAATTCGAGCATCGGCGACGTCAACATCGTTACCGATGCGACGACCCTCAGTTCGTACTACCTGTCGAACTGTGTTCTGATGAACATCCCCGATCTCGACCTTACCGGTGAGAGCGTGGATTTCCCGGTCGTGGTGCAGGGGACCTACAACATCAACTCCTCGCTTTACAGCTAAGTTTCTGCAAGCCTCTAACTCGCAAAGGCCCAAAACATGATTACCATCGACAGGAAGTTGAACCTAGTGATCCCCGTGGAGAAGGAGGATGGGAGCATCATCTACATCCACTCCACGCCGATCAGTACGGCCACGTTCGAAAAATACTGGCTGGTCCTGTCGCGAACCTTCTCGGCCTTCGCCGACGCGGGTATCATGGTAACGAGCGCGCCGTCTGTCGCCCGCCTCACCCTGAAACAGATCGCCGAAGAGACCCCCCGTCTCGACGGCGATTGGTGGGGCGGAGAAGACGGCGTCAGCGGGCCCGGCGGGCTCATCGCCGATATGGTCCGCTTGTCGCAGGTGATCGACGGTGATACCATCCGACCTTTGGCCGACATTCTCATGGTCAAGGGTCTGGACGACGAGGTCAAGAACGAGGTCATCAGCTACCTTGTTTTTTTTACTGCTGTCTCGCGAGTTCCTCCGAGAAGCGACCGTCCAAAGCTGATCAGAGGTTTCGCTGTTCTGTACAAACTGGTCAGTACGTCATTGAGTGCTACGGACTACGCGAGTTCCTTGAAGACGTCGACTTCCGTCGACAACACTGGCAAACCACCGACAACATAATCGGTGAGGTCCTAGATTGGGTTTCCCTCCGGGGGTGGAAGGAGTTCTTTGCCGACAAGGGCAAGCCGTGGGACGACTACTCATCCGCCGAGGGATACCGCAATC
>Ga0116227_10016641_pt1 | contig 10502 bp, 11 predicted proteins | sample S1TSphgellanicum_FD_89693 | JGI IMG/M metagenome (GOLD analysis project Ga0116227, IMG submission 89693) | Host-associated microbial communities from peat moss isolated from Minnesota, USA - S1T2_Fb - Sphagnum magellanicum MG | ecosystem: Host-associated > Plants > Peat moss > Unclassified...
CAACTTCCGGATGGCGCTACGATATAATCAAACTCGGCAAAGTTTTTAATGAATAGCTCGTTACAGCCGCCGGTTAAGTGTTCAAAGCCCGAGTTAGCCATTGGTTGGCCGCAACAGGTTTGATTTTTGGGATACACCACATTGCAGCCTAATTTTTCGAGCAGTTGCAGGGTGGCTATGGCGGCACCGGGGTAAAATTGATCTACGTAGCAAGGAATAAACAGTCCTACTGTCATAAATAATTATAGTGTTAAAGTTGCCCTGAAGGTTGGGTAACGGTAAATATTGATAAGCAAAAATAAGCTTTAAATGCTAAAATCTAAGGTTTTGTGTAAAAAGTATCTGCATGACACTTATTATGTAAATTTTTTGTATCGCTTTGGCAGGTTATGAAACAATTTTGGCAAATTATGTATTTACAAGGTATGAGTTTAGGTACACAAGTGGCTTGGTTGTTCCTGCTGGCTATCCCGATAGCCTGCATAGCCTGGACGGTTACACATGAAGAAGTGTTTAGAGAACCGCGTGAATACTGTATTGGCCGCAGCAAAAACAGTAAAACCCTTTTGCAGCGTAAGTTTTTTTACCTGTTTACCTGCGAATATTGCTTTAGCCATTATGTTACCGCGCTGATGCTCATCATCACCAACTATACTTTATTGTTTACCGACTGGCGCGGTTACATTATTGCCGGCTTTGCCCTGGTGTTTGTGGCTAATGTTTATATGAGTTTGTTTGCTTTGATCAGGATCGACCTAAAGAAAGTTAGACTTGAAGCTGATATTGAAGAGTGCAAAAAGGATGAATTGATGAATGGGAAATAATCCATTTGCATTATCCATTAATAGCTATTTTGCAACGCTCACCATCTAAAAGGTGTTCATACTTTTCGTAATTGTTTGGAGCCTTGATCTGCTCAACCTCCTGTTTGTAATTTTGGCGCAGTTCCTTGCGGCGGATGGCTTCAACAAAGCGGCGTACCTCGTTCTGGCTTTCCAATATTAAGCCCGGCACTTGGGTTGGCTGGTTATGGTCATCTTTAGCTACCATAGTAAAATAGCTGGTGTTGGTATGGTTTACGGAGTTTGTTTTCACGTTTTCGGATACCACGCGGATACCGATCACCAGCGAGGTTTTACCCACATAATTTACTGATGCCATCAGCGATACCAATTCGCCAACTTCGATAGGGGCCAAAAAATCTACCGTATCAATCGATGCCGTTACGCAATAATTACCGGCATGTTTGGCGGCGCAAACGTAGGCTACCTTATCCATCAGCGAAAGCAAAATGCCACCATGAATTTTACCTCCAAAATTTGAATAGGAAGGTATCATCAATTCGGTAATGGTAGTTTCTGAAAAGCGAACAGGTTTGAAGTATTGTTGATCGGGCATAAATGTATTTTGAATTGAGATTTACGAATTACGATTTATTTGATGATTATAGCAAGTTAGTTATACTGCTATCATTTGGCCAAATTGGAGCAGATAGCCATTATTATCGTAAATGGCAAATTCGCGCATGCCATAATCAAAGTTTTCGATGGGATAACAAATATGACAGCGTTCTTTCAGCGCGTCCCAAACCAAATCAACATTATCGGGGTTAATGTATAATGAGCCACTCATAACAGGCTGAGGCAGATTACGATGCTGATTAGGGACAGAGAACATAATGTTCACAGCATCGCATTGAAAGGATGCCCAGCCCCAGTCGGGCTCATAGTTTTGAAGGGTAAAGCCAAGTACTTCGGTATAAAATTTTATGGTAGCTTCTATATCGTGAGTTTCCAGCATGGGGGTAAGGCCGGTGAATTTATAGCTCATATTTAAAAGGTTTAGTTTTAGAAATTATTTTTTTGCTGATAATACTGCCATTTTTTATGGTTATTGCAACAATTGCATGACAATCAAGCAACAATTATATGACAATTAAATATTGATTAAACTTCGCAGTATTTTCACAGTCAATAAGCCGTATCATAAAAAAATTAATATTTTATGGCTTGTAAATTGTTCGAACCTAAATATATAAACTAATTAATAAACACAACAAATGAAAAGAGCATTACTATTGGCCAAAACCACCTTATCTATCTTATTTATAGGTTTATGTGTTTCTGCGCAAGCTCAAAAATTAGATGCAATACAAGAGGGCAGCGCGGCCGCTCCCGAAAAGGTTAAAATAGACGGTAAGCTGGATGAGTGGGGCGCAGATTTTAAGGCCTACAACAAAACCACCAAGCTTTTTTATACGCTATCAAACGATGCTAAATATTTGTACTTCGTAGTCAGATCAACTGATGTGCAAAACAGTGTGAAAGTAATGGGTGGGGGTGTTACGCTAACCATTAACACAGCCGATAAAAAGAAAGAGGAGAACGCGTACAGTGTTCGTTTCCCGATAGTTAACCGCAATAGTTTACGCGGAATCCGCAGGCCACGCGGCGCAAGCGCTACCACGGTAATGGATTCGGCATCAATGGCCGAGGCTGCAATGGCACGTAAACAAGCTATTGCCGCTATTAAAGAGATCAGCGTTTTAGGCTTTAAAGATATTACCGATACGTTGATCTCTATTTACAATACCTACGGTATAAAAGCCGCTGCGGGTTATGATGAGCAGGCCAACTTGCAATTTGAGCTGGCTATACCGCTATCATTACTCAATCTATCAGCAGGTAACCCTAAAGAGTTTGCTTACAACGTAAAAGTTAATGGCATTGATTTTAGCCGTAATGGCAATAATGGAGGCAGAGATAACGGCGGTGGTAATCGCCCTCAAGGTGGTGGCGCTGGTGGCTTTGGCGGCGGCGGCAACGGTGGTGGTAGAAATGGTGGAGGCGGAGCAGGCGGCTTTGGCGGTGGTGGTAATGGCGGTGGGGGCCCTCGCAACTTTGGCGGTGGCGGTGGTGACTTTATGAATGAATTGTTGAGCCCTACCGATTTTTGGGGTAAATACACATTAGCTAAAAAGTAAAATACACTGCATACTGCATTATATTGTAGCATATTGTTACATACTACAGTATGCAGATAGATAAAACAGATAAATCAACATATCGAACAAAAACTTACAATCACATACAAAACCTGATAATTAAACCTTATAATGATAAAAAATTTACTCATACTATTTATTGTAACTATAATAACGGGCAGCGTTTTTGCGCAGGGGCGCGGTAATAACCGCGGTCAGGGCCAACCTGCGGCAGCCTCACAGCCTGTACCTTTCCGCGAGATTAGCGGTGTTATTAGAGATACTACCGATAATACCCTAATTGGTGCCACTATACTTTTAACATCGCGCCTGGATACCATGCGTACAACATCAAATACTGATGGAATCTTTGTTTTTAAGAATGTTAAAATGGCCACGTTCACCCTTACAGTTACCGAACTTGGCTACGTTACATCGGTACGTAAATATTTACAGAACGACGCGGTTAAACGGCTGGTTTTGGAACCCATAGTTATGAAAACCGAAAGCCGTATGATGAACGAGGTTAAGATAAACGGAACACCAAGCATTACCTATAAAATAGATACCGTAGAATATAAAGCCAGCGATTATAAGGTTAGAGATAATGCCACACTTGATGAATTGCTCAAAAAAATGGAAGGATTTGAAGTGGGCAGTGATGGATCTGTAACCCACCAGGGCCAGGCCATTACAAAAGTTAAGCTTAACGGAAAAACCTACGGAACAGGTGATGTAGCCAGTGCCATACAAAATTTACCCGCAGATATTATTGAAAAAGCCCAGGTAGTTGATGATTATGGAGATGCTGCGGCGCGTACAGGTATTAAGGATGGCGACCCGCAAAAAATATTGAACGTTACTACCAAAGCCGACAAGAGTGTGGGTACCACAGGCCGCGTTACAGCCCGCGCCGGTAATGATGACCGTTACTTTGGAAACATTTTTGTACAACGTATTAATGCTAACCAGCAATTGGGTTTAGTTGGTAACCTGAGTAATACAGTTAATGGCACAGCATCAAGCGGGTTAGCTGGTGGTGCCACAAATGGTGGCGGAGGCGGCGCAGGTGTTGGCGCAGGAGCCAGAGGTGGTGGTTCGGGTACTACGCGATCAGGCTCTCCGCAGTTTAATTACCGCGATCAGTGGAACAAAAAAATACAGGTTGTTGCCGGATATGGCTACAGTTTTAGAGATAATAACTCTTTAAATCAAAGTTATGGCCAAAACGTAACAAGTTTGGGCCCGGTTTTATTTACCAATAAAAACACATCGGATAATAATACCAGATCACACAATGTGAATTTTGAGATGGAGTACACTATTGATAGTGCTAACTTTTTACAAATAACACCCAACTTAAGCTACTCAAGTGCATTAACCAGCAGCACATCAGACCAGGATAATATCGAGAATTATTCAACCGGTTTTCAGCATCCCCGTGATGTTGGTTTTTCATCTGGTACAAACAGCTCTCCGTACAATTACGGGTTAGTCGCTTTTTATCAGCACTTGTTTAAAAAGCCGCATCGTAATTTTTCGTTTCAGGCGAGTGTGAACAGAACCAATACCGAAAACAACAGCGAAAGAAATAATACCCGGTATTATTATGGAGATTCTACCCAAAATAAATTAATAGGCGATTCCGTATCGCATATTATAACTAACAGAAGCAGCATTAATACAACCTTCCGCCTAAGCTCAACCTATGTAGAGCCATTTAGCCTTACCTCACAATTTGAAATCAATGCTCAGGTTCGTCGCTCGGTTTACGATAATACTTCGATAACAGATACTGTGCTTGCTAATGGTCAAACCTACGAGTTATTTAACCGCGATAACATTTCCAACTACTCTTTTACCGAAGGACGCCTAACATTAAACTATCGTTTTAGCGGTGTAAAATACAATATCTCGCTTGGATCAACCCTTATACCATCTCAATTGGAAGGAACAAAGGTTAATAATTTAACACAACAAAATATTCCTACTTCCAGTTCGTATTTTAAAATTATTCCGGTATTTCGTTTCTCTTATTCATGGTCGCGTACGGAAAGGTTTACATTGAGTTATAGTGGCTCCAATAATGAACCCAGTTTTACCCAAATACAGCCTTTTACCGATATCTCAAATAAAAACAATTACATCTATGGTAATCCGGATTTGAATCCCGCTTTTGCTAATTCGATTAATGCCCAATACAATAACTATTTGGCTAACTCAAAAATGAATTTTTCATTCGGTGTTAACTATACATTTACAAGCCAGCAAATTATAACCGATAACATAACTGTACAATTACCACCTACAGTAGGCTCAAGTGGCCAGTTAATTCGCAGTACGCGTAACGATGTTCACTATGTAAACATGGATGGCTCAAACGCTGTTGTGGGTAGATATAACATATCTAAACAACTGGACGATCGTCGTTATAATCTATCCTTAAACGGTAACATTACCTACAGCTATGGCGTGAGCATGAGCGGTAATGGCCGTGTTGTGGGTAATGATTTGATTATTGATGATAATACCGCTTATCACAGTACCAACTGGAGATTTGACGAACGTTTTGGGCCACGTATTAATCCAACTGATAATATAGAAATTAACCCATACATCAGTTATGATCTGTCAAGATCGTTTTTTACCCAACCACGCGCTCAAAGCACACAAGTGCAAACCACATCGTTGGCTGTAGATGGTAAAATGTATTTCTTTAAAACATTCCAAATTAATTATAGCGCGGCAAAAAGCTATGTACAGGGTTTAGGTGGATTATCAACCAACCCATTGGTTATTAACCTAGGAGCAGAACAGGAATTTTTGAAAAAAAGAAACTTGGTACTAACCTTTAGCGCGTATGATATTTTACACCAAAACAACTTTATACAACAAACAGTAACTGCAACAACTGTTACTAATACGCTATCAAATTCTTTAAGCAGGTACTTTTTAGTGGGGTTACGTTTAAACCTGCAAAAATGGAGCGGAAGGCCGCAACGTAACGGTAAAGACATGAAACGCCGCGGCGATGGTAGCTTTATTTACGAATAATCTTTCTTACATTGTAAATCTGCAAAACCAGCCCATGCGGCTGGTTTTTTATTTAACGTAAATCGAGTTTCATCAATACATCGGTTTGCTCATCGTTGCCAAGCATAAAAGGATGGCTGCTAAAGGCGTTAAACCCATGGCGCTGGTAAAAGCGTATAGCCGCATGGTTTTTATCCCATACGCCAAGCCAGATGTATATACAGTTACTTTGTTTGGCAATTGATATGGCAAAGTTGATCAGTTGAGTGCCGAAGCTGCCACCTTGATGACCAGATAATATATAGATGCGTTCCACCTCGAGCGAGTTATCATGTTGAAACTCGGTTTGAGCATTGTTTGTATTCAATTTTAGATATCCGATGATCTTGTTATTCAACAATGCAAAATAAAAGTGGGAGTGGGGGTTCTCCAATTCTGATACGATCTTTTGTAAGGTAAATGCCTGCGTTGCGTAAGCGGCCATATCATCAGGATTATTTACATCTGCAAAGGCATCAAAAAAAGTTTGCCGGCTCAGTTCTAAAAGTACTGCAGCTTCGTTTGTGTTTACTTTATGGATCTGGATAGTTTCAATCATTAACAATAGGTGGTTTTTTTATTTTCTGGAGCAATTTTAAGCAAAACGCGCAGAAAAATGAGGCCAGCCTTTATCACATTACTACAGTAAAACCTTAATTTCACCAAAAATTGTAGATTTTATCAGGATTTAACATTTATGCTGATTTGATTTAACAAATTAATAACCAAAGGCTTGTAAGCTTATAATTATGTTAAAATTAGGATAATAAACTTTATTTAAAAAAAGTTAACATCAAATTTGCCAATTCAATGCGGATTTGTACTTTTGACCCCGGAGAGCTGGCAGAGTGGTCGATTGCGGCAGTCTTGAAAACTGTTGACTGTAACAGGTCCTGGGGTTCGAATCCCTAGCTCTCCGCTGATAATAAACAAAAAAAAACCTGTGTAATATATACACAGGTTTTTTTTTGTTTAAAGTAAAAATTAAAGCGCAATTAACTGGATAAAAATTGATACATATAACTATACCACTTATACCGGGGCTAATTTTTGATCAGATTATCTGTATATATCGCGTAATTGAAAGAGAATTTTGTACCTGTATCAGTTCTGTGTGCAGAATCTCCACCATACGCTAATCCAAACCAGCCACCCAGCTTAGGGATCTTAAATTCGACTACAATGGCTAAGTGATCCCATGATTCGTTATAGCTAACTGTATTGCGTAACGAATGTATTTTAGCATATTCGCCAGATGCGGATAACCAGCTAGCAACAAAAAAGCGCGCCCGGGCACCAAACACATTACGGTTAGTTTCACCTGTATCTGCCTTTGCTTTGATCCATGCTGTGTTGGCACTTATTGTCAATTGTCCTTTTGGAATAGGTAAACCAAAAGCCGTCCACAGCCCAATTCTATCTTTAAAAAGACTGTCGGTTTTAAGGAACCCACTTGCTGCTCTGTTTGATGCGCCAATACCCACGTCCCAACGGAAAGCGTTCCAGTATTGTTTCGCAAAATCATCCCTGAGCTTTTTAATATCCTGGCTTTTCGCAAATTCGTCAACAGTTTTTTGGTGCTCCGCGGCTGTTTGACCAAAGGGTGGGTTTTTCAAATCGTTATAAGCTTTATAATAAGCAGCTTCAAGGTTACTTACGTAATCTGCATGACTTCGTGGATCACTTTTATCTATAATGGGAATTCGTAACCCGGCACCAATATAAACGTCGCTACTGTTTTTACTTTCAGAAGCGGTACCGAGCGAAAAAACACTTCTCCATAATACTCTCGAAAGTCCGCTTTTTTGATAGTGTTTTAATGAGCCGGCGGCATATGCAAAGGGGCGAATATCAAAAGCTGCACCCGATTTTAATTTGCCGCCGTCTACAAAGTTGTTAATTGATGCAGAGATATCATGCACGGATGCAAGATGCGTAACCTCGGAGGGCTTATTGGGCAGTAGCTCAAAGGCCGGAGATGCAGGCACCCCATAATTAACTTGGTTAAGGATATTTTTAATTTTTGTTGAATCCTGGCTACGCGCATTCTGCCAGGTAAGTACAAACAACAAAATTCCTAATAAGTTGATATTTTTCATCACTATTGATTTTGGAGTGAAAAATTGTAAGCAAACGCGATATCTTTATCTCCTATTTTACCCGAGCCGCCATCAGATGGCACTTCGGTACTTAACACATTTCCATTTTGCGAAATATCAACAACTACCTTGTAAGGGCTTGGCGGGTCATCATTAAAATTAATTACTGTACCCTGAATCATAAATAGCTTTCCATCATTTTCGATTGGCGAACCGAGGTTAATATCCGGGGAATCTGTTTTAAATAGCCCCATCTTTTTATCAAAAGACTGATCTGAATTGTACCTGAAAACTACGCCAACTACAGACTGTGGGGTTGTTGGGCAACTGATGGTTGCGGTTAATGCCCCCCCTGCAGAGGACATTACAATTTTTGTTATATTCATATTATAATGTTTTTAATGTTATGTTGTTGATTAAATTTTGGTGGAGTAAGATTTTCGATTCGCCTTAGGGCAAGGTTTATCCTGTTTTCAAATTTTATAGATTCAAAAGCATGTAGCTTTAATTGGCTATTTACTTTTTCCTGAATTACGTTCTGTACTTTTATTTCCGAGACGGCTTTAGTATAGCCCAATAAACTTGTCCAAAACGCCGATCCGCCGCTGGCTAATAATCCAAGCAAGGGAGTGCTTGTAAACTCTGGCTTTACCGGCAACAGATATGCAGTTAGCCAGCAGCATAAAAATGCGATAACCATCAAGGCTATTTTGCGATATTTTTCTGTATCATCATCAGTTGGCGTTATAGGGTCTGTGGGCTTATTCAACCAGGGCACAATAGTTTTCACTAATGCCACGAGTCTTTCTCCGGCAACGCTGACCGAAAGAATTAGAGTAATGTTTTGGGTTAAATCTATTGCACTCATATTGTAATTGTTTTTTTTCAAAATTGGATATTGGTAATACTGGTATCAATACCACGATAGGAGTATTTTTTACTTATTTAGTGGTATATTATAATGGGTATTATATTTATAACCAGTATATTAGGTTTCATTTTTTTGAGAATAAATTTTCAAAATACCACATACGTGGTATGAAAAAATTGATACAGCAATCTCAAATTTGTTCTTAACAATTCATCCTTAACCCAAAATCAATATCATGTCAACAGAAAAAGAAAAAAAAGCGCTTCCCGCGAGTTGTAAGGCTCTAAAAACTAACGTTCAATCTAATGGTGCCCCACTTGATAGAAAAGCAGCCGCAGATGTTGTAACCAATTACTTACAAGGAGTAAATGATCCGTCAGGTTCAGATCATAATTTTGGTTACCTTTTTGGCCTCGATCAGGTAAGATGGTTTATAGGCGGCATTGATGTTTATAATAATGGCAAAACCCCTGATAAGCAAATTCAAGGTGTTCGGGTTTACCTGGGCAGAAAGACACCAGTACAATCAGGTCAGGTATTGTCGATGGAAAAAATAATGGACACCTTATTTTTAATGCCCGTACTGGCAGATGGTACAGATTTATATAAAGTACACCAGATTTTACCTGATGATACTATTCTGGGCGATCCTAGACCATGCCCCAATGAATGTAAAGCGCTATCATTCTTAACCTCATAATTAATTATATTCGGGTAAAATAAACCCAGCGAATGCCAAGTTTCAGAGACATCGTTTTTACCATTTCAAGTATATCAGATGTTTCTGAAGCTTTACCATTAAGCATATGGCTGCTGTACTCAAAAAAACAAAAGCCTTACCTCATACTCGGTATTTTTTTTGTCCTATGCTTTGTTCTAAGGCTTATAACCCTAATTACCGCTGAGCATAAGCATAACAATATGCCAGAATTTCATTTACTGGCTTTGCTGGAAATTTCTGCAGTATATATCTATTATTGCCAGCTTATTTATAATAAAATTTATCCCTCGGGATTAATCTTGTTGTTTGTATTTCATGTAGAGAATACTTTATGGTTTCAAAACTGCTGGAGTTTTAATTCAATAACCTGGACAGTGGATATGCTGCTCATTATTGCGGCAGGCTTTTTTTATTTCTTTAAGCTCTATCAAAACGATATTGATTACAGACCATTGAAATACCGGGCAGATTTTGTTATTACAATTGGCTGGTTGCTATATGCATCAGGGTCACTATTTACTTACCTGATGGGAACAGAAATATTATCGGGATACGCTGAAGGTTTTTTTAAAAACGGTTGGTTTTTCCAAACTGTATCTAATATCCTGAAAGATATTGTGATAAGTTATGGTTTTTGGTTAACACGAAAAAAATGAATAACGCGATTTATTTGGTTTTAGGAACATCGGCTATGGTGTTGATGATGTTCGCTATTATTTTGTTCATATACCTTTTTCAACGAAAGTTGGCCGCTAA
>Ga0116227_10016642_pt1 | contig 10502 bp, 6 predicted proteins | sample S1TSphgellanicum_FD_89693 | JGI IMG/M metagenome (GOLD analysis project Ga0116227, IMG submission 89693) | Host-associated microbial communities from peat moss isolated from Minnesota, USA - S1T2_Fb - Sphagnum magellanicum MG | ecosystem: Host-associated > Plants > Peat moss > Unclassified...
GACATGGGACACGTCGCCGTGCGCGGCTACATATCGGCCTACGATTTGAACAGCGGGGCGTTCAAGTGGCGCTTCTTCACCGTCCCGCCCGCCCCGGGCCAGCCGTACGAAAATCCTGAACTGGCCGCCGCCGACAGAACCTGGGATTCGCACCGCAAACCGGAATTCAACGGCGGCGCCACCGTCTGGGACGGGTTTGCCTACGACGCAAAGCTGAACCTGGTGTACTTCGGCACGGGAAATGCGGCTCCGTACGATTTGCGGCAAGTGGGGCCGTCGAATTTCGACGCGCTATATGCCACCTGCATCATTGCGGTCGACGCAACCACCGGACGGATGGCCTGGTACTACCAGGAAACCCCGCACGACAGCTGGGATTACGACGCGGTACAGAAGCTCATCCTCGCGGACATCTCCATCGACGGCACAAACCGCTCGGTGATCATGCAGGCCTCGAAGAATGCGTTCTTCTATGTACTGGACCGTAAGACCGGCGAGTTGTTGTCGGCCAAGAACTACGCCTTCATGAATTGGGCGAGCCACGTGGACATGAAAACCGGACGGCCGGTGGTCACGCCGCAGGCACAGTGGCACGACGGGGCGAAGAACATCTATCCGTCCTGGATGGGTGCGCACACGTGGAATCCGATGTCCTATAGCCCACAGACGCACCTGGTCTACATTCCGGTCATCGACGTACCCACCATCTGGATCGACCTCTTGCACAACGGCAGCAAGGTCGACTACATCGAGGGATTCTTCACCGCGCAGGGACTCATTCCGGATTCGACCTACGATTCCAAGGATGCGACACGTTTGTACGGGACCGTGCCGGACGAAACGGCGATCAAGGCGATGCGCCACGTCAAGCCCGTGCGCGAGTTGATCCGCGCGTGGGATCCGGTCCAAGAAAAAGTGGCGTGGGAACACGAGACCTCCTCCGGGATTCGCGGCTATGACGGCGGCATCATGTCCACGGCCGGCAACCTGGTGTTCCAAGGCCGCGGCAGCGGCGAGCTATGGGTGTATGCCGCCGACACCGGCAAGGTTTTGAAGGTCATCAAAACCGGAAGTCACATCATGGCCGCGCCGATGACCTATGCCATAAACGGCGAGCAATACGTTGCGGTGCAAACCGGCTACGGCGGCACCTCGATCACCGTGGGCGCGATCCCGCCCAGCAGCGCCGCTCTCAAGTATCAAAACACCAATCGCATCATCGCGTTCAAGCTGGGCGGCGGTGCCGTGCCCACGCCGCCGCCGCGCACCGAGCCCGTGCTCGAGAAGCCGCCGGAGCAGAAGGCGACCCAGGCGCAGATAGATGCCGGCGAGATCGTGTTCATCGCGCAATGCTCGCGCTGTCATCAACTCGGTCCGAGCACGACTCCGGATCTTCGCCGGCTCAACGATGGCTTGCACGTGGCGTTCAAGGACATCGTGTTGAAAGGCGCTCTGGCGCCGGCGGGCATGGAGCGATTCGACGACATACTCAGCGCGCAAGACGTCGAGAATGTGCATGCATATCTCATCGATCAGAGCTGGGTGGCTTACAAGGCGCAACAAAGCGCGGCGTCCGGCAAGTAGCGCCACTCGGTGCGGAAAGACAGGTACGGCAACGTTTTCGATTAGCTGGGAGAACACGAAAATGACCCACAACCATTTGCAGGCCGCAGCGATGGGCGCGCTGCTGTCGTTACTGCCGGCGACGCTGCTGCGCGCAGCGGACGACCCACCGGCGGACCCCACGCTCATCGCCGATCAAGCCAAGGCGGTCGGTGAAGCGGTCAAGCATGAGACCAAGGTCGTGGTGGATGCGGCCAAGCAGAGTGCGGAGCAGGCGGCCACCACCGCCAAGGAAGTCGCGCATGAGGTCGTGGTCGCGACCAAGGAAGGGGCACACGAAGTGGCCGAGACCGCGAAAGACGGCAGCGAAAAAGTGAAGGCGGCCGTTCAAAAGAACGCTAAGCCGGCAAAGCCGAAAACGGCACCCCCAAGCACGCCACCACCCTCCCCCACGCCGGAATGAAATTACGGTTCGGGATCCGGGAAGTAACGAAGCTACTTACCTATCACGCTTCCCCATGTCCACGCAGGTACGGGAGCACCTAAGCCGGGTACCAACCTATGCCCCAAGCTGGCGCAGGTGCTCGCGGTAGTTCTGCGCCCGCGCCGCATAGTTCGCCGCCACCTTGAGCAGGTTTGCGCGCTCCTCGGCGGTCAATTCGCGCACCGCCTTTGCCGGAGCTCCAAGAATCAGCCAGCCGTCGGCGAACACCTTGCGTTCCGTGATCACAGCGCCCGCGCCCACCAGGCAGCCTTTGCCGATCACCGAACCGTTCAACAGCACAGACTGAATTCCGATCAGCGAACCCTCGCCCACGGTGCAGCCGTGCAGCATGGCTTGGTGCCCGACCGATACGTGTGCCGCAAGACTCAAGGGGAAGCCCGGATCGGTGTGCAGCACCGCGCCGTCTTGCACATTGCTCGCCTCACCGATGCGGATTTGCTCGTTGTCGCCCCGCAGAGTGGCGCCGAACCAGACGCTGGCATGTTCGGCCAGCACCACGTTGCCGAGCACGGTGGCTCCCGGCGCGATATAAGCGCTGGCGGCAACTTGCGGCGCGATCTCGCCTAACTGATACACGGGCATGGCGCATCCTGATACGTCGGGTGGAACCCTTGGGTCGTAGCGCATCATCCTGCCGCGAAGCGGGCTGCGCAACACCTTGGAAAGCGGCTGTTATCATCGATCCATGATCAGCGATGAGCCGATTCACGCATCTCGACCGGGTTCTTATCTTCGAACCCTGCTGAGCTTTTGGACGTTGCGCGATGCGGCTCGGCCCTCGACCTCGACGCGCGCGTCGTGCGGTCTGCTCGGCGTGTGGTTGGCTCTGTGGCTCGTCTATGACTGGTGGCAGGCGCGGCCTGATCCGCAGTTCTTCGCGCAGGGAATTCCGCTGCTGGCGTGGTACCTGGTGGCGGCATTGGGGCTCGCCGCGTGGCTGCGCTGGCGCTCGGTCCCAGCGCCGTCCTTCGGCGCGGCCTTCGGGCTGGTTGCAGGCCTGATTCCGGTGCCGCTGCTGATTGCGACCGTCGGCTACGCGTACTTGGACGATCGCTGGCTGCTGGGCTCAGCCGTGCTTGCGGCCATCTACGAACTGCTGTACCTGCTGCGCGGCTTGCGCTCCTTGACGGGAGCGCCGCAGCGCTTTGCCGCCTTCACGGGCTGGGGAGTTCTGTGCGGCTTCATATGGCTGAGCGACGCCTTCGACGCGATTCCCGACGTATGGGCACCGCTGCAGATCGAGCCCGCCGTGGCATCCACGGACAACAGCCCCGCCGACGCAGAGAGTCTGCTGTTCGCCCAGCAGTCGAAAATCGACCGGGCGCTCGCCGCGGTCGATCACGGCTCCGGACCGGACGGCGATGTGTTTTTCTTGGGCTTCGCGGGCGTCGGGGAGGAAAAGGTTTTCGCCCAGGAAATTCAACTGGCATCACGCGTGATCGGCAGGCGTTTCCTCGTGGGCGACCGCAGCCTCGCGCTCATCAACGATGCGCGAGACCTCGACAGCGCACCGCTCGCCAGCCTCTCGGCGCTGCGATACACGCTGCGCGGCTTGGCGGCGAAAATGAACCTGGACCGCGACGTGCTGTTCTTGGCCATTTCCTCGCACGGATCGCAAGATCCGGCGATCGCTGTTTCCAACGCGGATTTGCCGTTCAACGACCTGACCGATGAAGACTTGAGCCAGGCGCTGCAGCAGTCGGGCATCAAATGGCGGGTGATCGTCATATCTGCCTGCTACGCGGGCGGATTCGTCGAATCGTTGGCGAATCCGCAGACCATCATCATTGCAGCCGCGGCCGCGGATCGCACCTCTTTCGGCTGCGGCAGCGACAGCGATTTGACTTACTTCGGCGAGGCCTTCTATCGCGACGCTTTGCCGGACGCGCGCACGCTGCGCGACGCTTTCGAGCAAGCCAAGGCGTCGATCGCACAGCGCGAACGCCGCGAACACGTCGACGCCTCGAGGCCGCAGGCCTATTTTGGCGCGGAGTTGGAAAAGAAATTGACCCACCTTACTCAAACCCCGGCGCGCTGATACCCTGCCACGAGGGCAACCTGAGGGCACTTCATGATCAACGCGAGCGAAACCGTGAATTCCGAGCCCAAACAGCAACTCAGCCGCTCCCTGAAAGGCAGACATCTGACGATGATCTCCATCGGCGGCATCATCGGCGCCGGTTTGTTCGTCGGCAGCAGCACTTCCATCATTGCCGGCGGCCCCGCGAGCTTCATCAGCTACGCCATCTGCGGGCTGCTGCTGCTGCTGGTGATGCGCATGCTGGGCGAGATGACCACCGCCATGCCGCAGGTGCGCTCCTTCACCGAATTTGCGCGCGCCGGTCTCGGCGACGGTGCGGGCTTCGTCGTCGGTTGGATGTATTGGTACTTCTGGGTATTGGTGGTGCCGGTCGAGGCGATCGCCGGCGCGAAGATCTTGCAGAGTTGGCCGCTGTTCTCCTCGTTCTCGTCTCTCCAAATCGGTATCGCGCTGATGACCATCATGACCGGCGTGAATCTCATGTCCGCCAAGTCCTACGCGGAATTCGAATTCTGGTTCGCCTCGATCAAGGTGGCCGCCATCTTGGTATTCATCGCCATCGCCGCCTCGTATGCATTCGGCTTGAGCGGTCCGGGAGTCGCGACGTTCGGTAATCTGGTGAATTACGGCGGCTTCACGCCGCACGGCTGGATTGCCGTCCTGGCTGCCGTTCCCACTGTGTTCTTTGCCATGACCGGTGCAGAAATCACCACCATTGCCGCGGCGGAGTCCGCGCAGCCCGAACGCGCGGTCGCGCGCATGAGCACCACTGTGATAGTGCGCATTCTCGTGTTCTACGTCCTGTCGCTGTTCCTGGTCGTCTCGGTCATTCCCTGGAACACGGTCCGCGGCGGCGAGTCGCCGTACACCCTGGCCTTGAACGCCATGCACGTGCCATGGGCAGGCGCCGTCATGAGCGTCATCATCCTCACCGCAGTTCTGTCCTGCCTCAACTCGGCCTTCTATGTCGGCTCAAGGGTGCTGTTCAGCCTGGCGGAGCGCGGCGATGCGCCCCTGGCATTGGTCACCCTCAATTCCCACAAGGTGCCCGTGGCCTCGGTGATGATTGGCGCGGCGGCGGGCTACCTCGGCATCATCGCCGCCACCGAGGCGCCGCAGCAGGTATTCGATTTTCTCGTCAGTTCCTCCGGCGCGGTCATGGTGTTCGTCTATTCCGCGGTCGCCCTGGCGCAGATTGCGTTGCGCCGCCGGCGCGAGCGCATGGGTGCGCCGCAACCGCCGGTCAAGATGTGGTTGTTCCCGTACCTGAGTTTCGCCGTGATCGCCGGTATGGCTGCCGTGCTGCTCGCCATGGCCTTCACGCCCGGCCTGTCGCGCGATTTGAAGTGCACCTGCGTCGCCTTGGCGGCGACCGTATTCGTCTACCTGGTCGTGCGTAAGGTCAGAGCACCGCGGGTGGCTTCGAGCCCGGCGCTCTGACCCTCGAGCGCCCTCCCGGACCTCCGCCCCAGCGATATCATGGGGTTGCATGCCGTTTGTAATTTATTCACATTTGACAAGTGAAAAATATTATATCGCTGGTGACAAAGAATACATTTCGTCTACGCGGATTTTTGGCACGATGAACTCGTGCTCTCGGACATCGACTTGGCCTGAGCACATAGGTTTAGGAGAATCTCGCGCCGGCAAGCCAGCCAACTCCCCCGTCGGTGCGATATCCCGGCGGCGTGGGCCCTAATAAGCCCACGCCGTTTTTTATTCGAAACGACGCGTCCGGTCCAAGCGACCCTGCTACAGGCCCACCCAGGGATTTTTGCGGCGACTCCTGCTGAAACTTCCGGCGGTTTTTACCCTCCCACCCAGAGCCTGTATGAAAAGGACTAGGGATGGGCATACCCCTCGATTTGCCCCGGCAACGATCGATTGGGCGCAAGAAGCGCACAACGTCGCTCAGCAGCAAGTCCAACTCGAGACCGTCCGCAGCCCCGCAGAGTAGAATTGGGGCCGGGTGCTCTCATCGTCCGTCTCAATGAACGATGCGCCATCGTGCTCATGCCACTCCCCCCTGTTTGGCTGCGCCGTCGGCGGCGAGATCCCGGTACGCGCCGACTTGTTCGATCATATGCGCGACGCTTCTGCGCCGGATGCACCATGATGGTCGGCAAAGTTGCTGCTGGGCATACTTGACGAAATGCATGACGAGTTATGGAGTTCAGGACGATGACGAAACGCGGTTTGCAAACCTTTCAGAAGAGCGATCCTTTCGAGTCCCTCATGGCCGCTCTGCAGGCCGATGGCGGTGTGATCGTCAGGGATTTCATCGATCAGGATCTCGTAGCGCGCCTGAATGCGCAGCTGCGTGCCCATGTCGAATCGACCGATCCGGGGGCGGACAAAGTCGGCGAGGAAATGGGGCATTTTTGGGGCCGTCAAACCAAGCGGTTCACGCGCTTGGCGGCCCGCGCGCCGGCGTTCGCCGAATTACTGGATCACGATTTGATGCATCGCTGGGCAGAGCATACTTTCGTCGGCGATTACTGGCTGAACACCGGTCAGGCGATGATCGTGGGTCCGGGCGAGAAGGGCCAGATTTTGCATCGGGACATTGGTATCTGGCCGCATTTTCTGGAGCTGGGCAAGCCCGCGCCCGAGGTCATGGTCAGCATTCTGCTCGCCCTGTCCGACTTCACCGAAGAGGTGGGAGCGACTCGGGTGATTCCCGGCAGTCACCTGTGGGATGACTTCAAGCAGACGCCGAAGCGAGAGGACACGGTGGGCGCCGTCATGCCTGCGGGCGGCGCCTTGATGTACCTGGGCAAAACCGTGCACGGCGCCGGCGAGAATGTCACCACCGATCAGTGGCGCCATGGGCTGCACATGAGTTTCTGCCTCGGCTGGCTCACTCCCGAGGAAGCGGTGCCTATCGGCGTGCCGTGGGCAATTGCGCAACAATATTCCCCACGCGTGCAGCGGATGCTGGGGTACGCCTCGCGACGGCCCGGCAAGAATCAGGCGGCAGTGAATTGGCTCATCGATTTCGTCGATGTACGCAACCATCTGGGTGTACCCGTCGAGATTCCGACTGAATCATCGGGACGATTCAAAGAGGCTCGAGGCGCGGCAGCGGATTGAAAGGGGGGCAGTGCCCGTCTAGCTATATTAGGGCGCGACGGCTGATAACCGGTCAACCTCAATAATGGGTGCGTGTACCCACTTATGACCCGAGTCGCCGGGTACGGGAGTCGCCGGGTAGCGGAGTCGCGTCGTTAGCGGAGTCGCTCCTGTGCATACAACTGCTCCAGCAAATCAGCCGCGCGTTCGATCGCAGCGGTCGAATCCATACGCTGCGCATAATCGCGGCGCAATTGCGTTGCCGCAGCGTCGCCCGTCAAAGCAAGTATGGCGCTGGCGGCGCGCCTCGATCGGTACGATCCGATCGGAATGCTGAGGCCCAAGCCCAGTTGGCTCAGGCGCCAGGCGTTGTCGAACTGATCGTAGGCGTGCGGCACCACGAGATGCGGCAGCCGCGCATGAATGCACTGCGCCAGCGAGCCGATTCCGCCGTGATAAACCAACAGCGCCGACCGCGGCAGCAGCTTGCTGAAGGGCAGATAGCCGAAGGTCTTGATCCCGGACGGCAGATTCGCCGGGGTTTGCTCTGCATGGTTGGTCACCAGCATGGCGCGCATTCCCGCAAGCTGCGCGGCCTTGACCGACTCCCTGAAGAACGTATGCATGGTCGATCCGGCCGAACCCGGCGTGAAGATGAGCGGCGCCGTGCCCGCATCGAGGAACTCCAGTGCCTCATCGAGTCTGGCCGTAGGGTCGGCGTCCCATAACGGAAAACCGACGAGATGCAAGTTGTCCGGCCAGTCCGGTTGTGGAGGGGCGAACCATGGCGGGAAGAAGCCGATGACCAGCTGCGGAGAATGCAGCCAGCGATGCATGATCCGATCGATGGGCTTGAGCCCGAGGCTGGCGCGCAATTCGTTCAGCGGCCGTTTGAGGTGCGGGTCCAAGAACAGCGCGTCGGCGAGACCAAACATCACACGCTTCAGCCACTTAGGCTGCGAGGCCGCCAGGCGCACATTGCCGAACATCCCTTGATCGCCGAGCGTACGCATGACGCTCGGCTGCAGGTGTACCGAGGCGCTCGGGATCTTGAGTTTCTCCTGCGCGATGCGGGCGCCCAACGACAGGGTCGAGAAGGCCACCACGGTTTGGTTGTCCGCGACCCGTTCGATCGAGCGGAACACCTGATCCACGGCCGGAATCAGAACCTGCGCAATGATGCCGAAGCCTTTGCGTAAATGCCAAAGGTCCGGATTGGCGATGACACTGCGTGCCTCGATCGCCGTTCCCACGGCAAGGAACTTGAGGCCCTGCGATTCGATCTGCGCCTGAAAGATGGGATTCGTCAGCACGGTGGCGCGGTGCCCGCGGGCCTGCAGCGCCACGCCGAGCGCAACGAAGGGGTTGACATCGCCGGAACTTCCCAGCGTCGGCAGAAGTACGTTCATGTGGGTGACATTGTCAAACTCGAGCTGCAGAGCGCGCCGCTAATCGCTAGTATCTCGGCGGGTACCGCGCCCTGTCCGAGGGTGCACGATACCAACAAAAAAGGGAGATCAAATGCAGGCCAACATGGTATTCGCAAGGGCGAAGGGAATACTACTGACCCCGCGCGCCGGGTCGGACCCGGCTGCGATATTTCCAAAATTTGATAATTTTTCGTATCGCACGCGATAATCTGCTCGCGATGTGATCAACAGGGAGAAAAAAATAATGACTGCGTCCGTAGAATATGTCCGACCCTGGCTTCCAGCTGGCGCGGTAAAATAAATGAAAAGCCATTACTCGCTCGCGCAGCTGGCGCTGGGAATCGTTTGAATCGTCCATCTCGCCGCCGGCGACGCCCGGGCATCAACCACGCTGGTGACGCGCGCAATCGATGATCGGGATCTCGTGACCCTCGGCGGCAATACGCGGCACGAGGCTACCGCCGCCAACGACCGTGGCGTCGTCCCCGATACCCTGCAACTCGAGCATCTGCAGCTGCAATTGCAACGTTCGTCCGAGCAGGAGCAGGAGGTCGCGGCTTACATTGCCGCACTTCACGATCGGACCTCGCCGAACTTTCAACGCTGGCTGTCGGCCGACGAATTCGGCGCGCGCTTCGGCGCCTCGTCCGCGGACCTCGACGCGATCCAGGGTTGGCTCACGCAGCACGGACTTAAGGTCAATACGGTATTTCCGAGCCACATGGTAATCGATTTCTCGGGCACGGCGGGACAGGTGGCCGCGGCGTTTCATACGGAGATTCACCGCCTCGAGGTGAACGGTGCCGAGCACATCGCCAACGTGCGCGACCCGCAGATTCCGGCGGCGCTTGCGCCGGTGGTCGCCGGACTCGTCAAGCTCAATGACTTTCGCCCTGCGCGCAAGCACCGCCAGCGGCCGAAATTCACGGGCGACTGCTTCGGCTCACCCTGCATCCTAGTGACACCGGCGGATCTCGCCACCATCTATGATTTCAATCCGCTGTTTCACGGCTCGCACCCGATCACCGGCAAGGGACAGACCATCGCAGTGGCCGAGGACACCGATCTATACAGCGACTCCGACTGGACGAATTTCCGCCATATCTTCGGTCTCGACGGCTATCGCTCAGGCCAGCTGCACACCGTGCATCCGTCGGGGCCACCGGGCAGCGCGCGCTGCAAGGATCCGGGCGTAAACGCCGATGGCGACGACGTCGAGGCTGCGCTCGATGCCGAATGGTCGAGTGCAGCGGCGCCGGACGCCTCCATTCTGGTGGTCGCTTGCGACAATTCCGACACCATCGACGGCGTCCAACAGGCGATTCAATACCTCATAGACGGCACCACACCGCACCCCCCCATCATCAGCGTGAGTTACGGCGAATGCGAGGCCGACAACGGCGCAGGACTCAACGCGTTCTTCTACCATATCTACCAGCAAGCGGACGCCGAGGGTATCTCCGTATTCGTCGCCACCGGCGATGCCGGGCCGGAGGACTGCGCGCCTGACTACAACCCGCCCGCCACATACGGCGTGGGTGTCAATGCTTGGGCCTCGACCCCTTACAACGTCGCGGTGGGCGGCACCGATTTCGGCGATGCATTCGATGGTACGACTAACACGTACTGGGGCAAGAGCACCGGCGCGCCCTGGGGCACCGCGAAATCCTATGTTCCCGAAATCGCCTGGAACGACACCTGCGCCAGCTCTGAACTCACTGCTTACTACGGCTTCAGCACCAGCTACGGCAAACACGGCTTCTGCAACAGCTCGGTAGGCGCGGATTATCACGAGTTGGGAGGCGGCGAAGGCGGTCCCAGCGGTTGCGCCTCCGGCACGCCGTCGATCCCGAATGTCGTCAGCGGCACCTGCAAGGGTTGGCCGAAACCC
>Ga0116227_10016643_pt1 | contig 10501 bp, 5 predicted proteins | sample S1TSphgellanicum_FD_89693 | JGI IMG/M metagenome (GOLD analysis project Ga0116227, IMG submission 89693) | Host-associated microbial communities from peat moss isolated from Minnesota, USA - S1T2_Fb - Sphagnum magellanicum MG | ecosystem: Host-associated > Plants > Peat moss > Unclassified...
ATCTCTGTATCGCATCGACTATAATTTGTGCAGAGAAATGACATAAAGTAGCCACTACATCTTCTTTTTTAAGATCTGCTGTACCTGAAACTTTTTGAGCAGCGCCTAAATAATTCAGATTAAACAACTCCGGCCCTGTGGTTTTAGGGAAATTTGCACCAAAAAAATCATTTTTTAGTAAGGCAGATAATAAATCCTGATTTAAATTTCCTGACAAACCTATTGCAGCATTTCGATCATAGAATTGATTAAAATGTTGCTGCATGAACTGATCCATTAAAGTATTTCCCGGCCCTACATCCGTAGAAAAAATTTCATCTGCATTCAAGCTTCCCGGGAGGTATGTAAAATTGGCAATGCCTCCGATATTTAGCATGATACGGTCTTCACCCGCTTTCGAAAAAATAAGATAATCGCCATATACAGCCAAAGGAGCACCTTCACCACCTGCCGCTAAATGCTTCTGGCGGAAATCAGATAAGGTAATAATTCCGGTTTTTACGGCGATATGATCGCCATCGCCAATTTGAAGCGTTCCATCAGGATAATCTTCCATTTGGTGCAATGATTTTGGGGCATGAAAAATCGTTTGTCCGTGACTGGCAATGAAATCAATCTCCTCATTTTGATAACCCCATTCTTTCAGTGCTTCATTAATTAATTGGGCATGGGTATTGGCAATAAGCTCATTCATCAGGCAAACCAATTGCAAATCAACTTCTTTTTTAGAGAAGACGGCCTTTATCTTTGAGCGGAAATCAGCTGTAAAATCTCCGGTTTTAAACTCCAGTACCTCAATATCCGTATCTGCACCACTCCCCTTCACCTTGCAAAGTGCAATATCCAAACCATCCATAGATGTTCCGCTCATTAAACCTATAATTAACCGTTCAGATTTATTAGCCCTTAAATAGAGATTTTGGATTTGCTTATTCATTATTTGGATTGATTTATAAAATTTGTTGAAGGTTGTTTCTGTACATCAGATATTTTTCTCTTCCATTTAAACAATAAAAGTAAATAACCTTTATTAAAAACTGCACATAACTCGCTATCTTTACTGCTCCGTACATTAAAAACCATATAAAAAAAATGGCTAGATTAAATCTACTGGAGGAGACACGTTTCGAGAAACTACCCGTAAGCGTGTTCGAAAATCCAAAAATTGCTTCGATTAATGTGGCGCACCGAATCGCCAATCTCATTAAATCCAAACAAGCAAGCAACACACCTGCAGTACTGGGCTTAGCAACAGGTGTTACCCCAATTGCAGTTTATGCCGAACTGGTTAGACTGCATCAAGAAGAGGGTTTAAGTTTTAAAAATGTGATTACTTTTAACCTGGATGAGTATTATCCAATGGCGCCAACCGCAGCCCAGAGTTATGTCACTTTTATGAACGACAATCTTTTCGATCACATTGACATCGACAAGAACAATGTTCATATTCCTGATGGTACACTGGCACTGGAAGATATTCCGGCTTTTTGCCTGGATTACGAAAAGAAAATCGGTGATTTAGGTGGCTTAGATATTCAGATTCTGGGGATTGGTCGTACCGGGCACATCGGGTTTAACGAACCCGGATCGGCACCAAACTCTGGTACACGATTAGTAACACTGGATGATTTAACACGTAGAGATGCTGCCCGTGATTTCGGCGGAAAAACCTTTGTGCCTACCAAAGCCATTACCATGGGTATTGGCACCATTTTCAAAGCTAGAGAGATTATCTTAATGGCATGGAGCCGAAAAAAAGCATCCATCATCAAAAAAGCAGTAGAAGGCGAAATCTCTGGGGAGGTTCCGGCAACGTACCTTCAATTATCTGATCATGTAGAGTTTATTTTAGATACACCTGCAGCCTCAGAACTGACCCGCTTTGATACACCATGGCTGGTTAAAGATTGTGTATGGACTGATGCCCTTATCCGCAAGGCTGTAATCTGGTTAGCCAATAGCTTAGGAAAACCGGTATTGAAGTTAACAGAAGATGATTACAACAATAACGGGATGGCACAACTGGCTACTGAAAAAGGCCCGGTTTACAACATTAACATCCATATCTTCAACAAATTACAACATACCATTACAGGCTGGCCAGGCGGAAAACCTAATGCTGATGATTCTCAACGTCCGGAAAGAGCTGAACCAGCCAAGAAAAGGGTAATTATATTTTCACCACATCCTGATGACGATGTAATTTCTATGGGCGGTACCTTCATCCGTTTAGTTGACCAGAAACATGATGTGCATGTGGCTTATCAAACCTCAGGAAATACTGCCGTTTGGGATGATGATGCCTTACGTTTTGTAGAATTTAATGTAGATTTTACAGAGAAAATGGGCATGGATAACACTCACTTGAAAGAACTTTATCATAAAATGAGAACTTTCATTGAGGATAAACAACCTAACCAGGTAGATACACCGGAAATTCAAACCGTAAAAGGATTGATTAGAAAAGGTGAGGCAATTGCGGGCGCAAGATATTGTGGTTTGGAAGATGACCATATTCATTTTCAGGCACTTCCTTTTTATGAAAGTGGAAAAAATCAAAAAAACCCGGTTACAGATGCCGATATAGATTTAACTATTGAACTTTTACAAAAAGTAAAACCGCAACAAGTTTTTGCTGCCGGCGATTTTGAAGATCCGCATGGAACGCACATTGTGTGTTTTAACATTATCCTTGCGGCTTTAACCCGCCTCCGTAAAACGGAAGATTGGGCTAAGGATTGCTGGTTATGGATGTACCGTGGTGCATGGCATGAATTTGAAACCCATGAAATTGAAATGGCTGTACCCATTTCTCCTCAGGAATTGGAGCGCAAAAGAAATGCAATTTTCAAGCACCAGAGTCAAAAGGACAGAGCTGTTTTTCCTGGAGATGATTCAAGGGAATTTTGGCAACGGGCAGAAGACCGTAACCGTGAAACGGCTAAAGCCTATGATGAACTCGGGCTGGCAGAATACGAAGCGATGGAAGCTTTCGTAAGATGGAAGTTTCAAGATTAAATAAATTAAGATTTAAATCCTCACATTGAAGAATGTGGGGATTTTTTTGTTTAATCAACTTGCGAAGTCTCAAAGGCCAATAGCCCAACAAGAATTAGACAGTTTAAACGAAAAACCTTAAAAGACTGACGAAGTTTTTCCATCGCTCTATCCACCAAAACTTCGTAAGTCAAATCAACTTGCTAAGTCTTAAAGGCCGGTGCGCAGCAAGACTTCGACAGTTTAAACAGAAACTCCTGAAAGACTGATGAAGTTTTCCATCACTCAATCCCACCGAAACTTCGTCAGTCAAATCAATCTCAATAAATTTTAACTTGATTCTCGGTTGTTAACCAATATTTTAAATAACTTTAAGTTTTATCTTTGACCAGAACTAATTGCATTAAACCAAAAACAAGACTATATAAAAATGAAAATGATTGAAACCATGCGCTGGTATGGACCAGATGACATTGTGAGTTTAACAGACATTAAACAGGCTGGCTGCAGCGGGGTAGTGACCGCACTGCATCACATTCCTGTTGGAGAAATCTGGACTGTTGAAGAGATTCAAAAAAGAAAAGAAGAAATTGAAAAGGCTGGTATGATATGGAGTGTTGTAGAAAGCTTACCAGTACATGAAGATATTAAAAAAAGAGGTGGTGCATACCAAACCTGGATAGAAAATTATAAAATAAGTCTCGAAAATCTTGCTTCTTGCGGAATAAAGGTGATTACCTATAATTTCATGCCTGTGCTAGATTGGATGCGTACCAACCTGAAATATGAAACTGAAAGTGGCGCTTTGGCACTTCGATTTGAAAAATCAGCATTTATAGCATTCGATTTATTTTTGTTAAAAAGACCAAATGCAGCTGCCGATTATACGGAAGATGAAATAACAAAGGCAACCCATTATTTCGAAAAGTTAACAGATACACAAAAAAATGAACTAACAGGAAATTGTTTGCAAGGCTTACCAGGCAGCAAAGATCATTTTACACCTGAACAAGTTTTAGCATTATTAGATGGCTTTAAAGGAATTACCTCCGATATCTTAAAACAAAATCTTGTACATTTCCTTAAAGAGATTACTCCGGTTGCAGATGAACATGGCATGCAGATGGCCATTCACCCCGATGACCCCCCTTATCCAATTTTAGGTTTACCAAGAATCATGAGTACGGAAAAAGATGCGCAATACATTATCGATCAGGTACCGGCTAAATCAAATGGCCTTTGTTTCTGCAGTGGTTCATTTGGCGCCAGACCCGATAATGATCTTCCGGGAATGATTAAAAGATTAGGTTCAAGAATTCACTTCCTGCACTTAAGAAGTACACAAAGAGATGAGGAAGGCAACTTTTACGAAGCCAATCACCTGGAGGGCAATGCCGATATGTTTTCGGTAGTTCGCGAGGCGGTAAAGCTGATGCATGCTGAAAATAGAACCATCCCTATGCGTCCTGATCACGGCCACCAAATGCTTGATGATTTAGTTAAAAATCCTTTTCCTGGGTATTCTGCGATTGGAAGGTTAAAGGGGCTGGCCGAAATCAGAGGTCTGGAAATGGGTATCAGAAAAAGTTTATTTTAATAAAATCAGGAAGGCAATTTAGTACTAGATTGCCTTTCTACTACTGTTGGATTTAATACAATGTGCTCAGTATTTTGATAAGGATTTTCCTGATGAATCATCTTTAGAAACATTTTTGCACATTCTTTTCCCATTTGCGATGCATGCTGATCAATCGTAGATAAGTTCGGCGTAATGTAGGCTGAAAAGGCTTCGTTGGCAAAACCGATTACCCCAACATCCGGTGGCATTTGATTAATTTCCTTTAGCTTTTTAATTACACCTAATGCCGTAAAATCGTCTCCAGCTACAATGGCATCTGGTTTATTTTGAAGCCTCATTAACTTTCCGGCGCCAAATCGCCCATCCTTAATCGATAATCCACCAAAGTGAATGTATTCCTCTAAAACAGGCAAATGGTTATCCTGTAATGCTGCTTTATAGCCCTTAAGCCTGTCATTGAAAATTTTGATCTGATGAATGGTAGTAATGAACGCAATATTACTGTATCCCTGATCAATTAAATGCTGGGTGGCCATATAGCCAGCCTTAAAATCATCAAGCGTGATGGTTGGTACTGCTAGTTCTTCATTAACCCGATCGAAAAGAATAAGTGGCTTATTTTGCTTTATGATCTCCTGAAAATGTGATACATCCTGTGTTTCTAAAGATAATGAAGCCATAATGCCATCTACCTGTGCCTCTAGCAAAGTTTTCACCCCGTTGATTTCATTCTCAACCGATTCATTTGATTGATAAATGATTACCCGGTAACCACTATCCTTCAACCCATCTTCGATACAATGAATAATGGAGGCAAAAAAATGAGCCTGTACACTCGGCACAATTACCCCTATAATATGTGTTTTGCCAGATTTAAGTGCTGAAGCCAATCTATTCGGACTGTAATTCAATGTTTCCGCCATTTCGACCACAGCCTTACGGGTTGTCTCACTTATTGCAGGAAAACCACTTAATGCTCTTGAAACAGTTGAAACCGTAATATTCAGCGCTTTAGCAATATCGTATATAGTTGTTTTTTTACTCAATTTTTGATGTAATGTTGGCGACCCTTTTCTTTGATTTTTTTTATTTCAACTGATTGTTGGCCAATTTAACAATTAAACCTTAATGATGATATTCTTTTTGTACATGAAATACAATAGCACATAAAAACCAAGCACATAAGTGATGGCCCAAATTAAAGATGCGTTTATTGGAGAAAAGAAGGGGGTATAGCACGTAGTATAAAATTTTTCCAGCAGAGCCGATTTTGTACCATCTGCATTGGGTAGTTTAATCAGGTTCAAAACGCGTGGCATCAGCCCAGCCAGAAAAAAAACAGTGATGGCATTTATCCCATAAACCACAAAAGGTGTGGTAATCCTTTTATAACCCTGAACATCAATCAGCCAGTAACAAAGTGCAAGTCCGATAGACGATAAACCGCCAGCATACAATACATAAGAACTGGTCCACAAGGCTTTATTAATGTGAAACTGCAAATCCCAAAGTAAACCCAAAATAACAGCAGCCACACCTGAAGTAAACAACCAGGCTACTTTTGTAGGTTGATCTACTTCTTTGTTGCGCAGCCATACTCCTACCAGAATGCCAAATAAGCAAGTCGCTATGGCTGGTAATGTACTCAATACCCCTTCTGGATCCCAGGTTTTTGATGATGCCCAAATATGTGCTTCCGTTAAAATCCCTCTATCTATCCAAGCGGCCAGATTGGTTTCCTTCTCTAGATTTGCATAACCTATGCCAGGCACGGGCACAAAAGTCATAAGGGCCCAGTAAATGGCTAAAATAGCGACAAATAGTTTAAATATTCCTTTGTTAGAAACACGCAGAAAAATGATGCTACTTATAATAAATACAATTCCTATACGCTGTAAAACCCCTAACAACCTTACAGTTTGAAATGCTTCGAGCAGACTTTTGCCGTCAATGATAACGGCCATAATTTTACCGAAGATGGCCAGGAAAAAGCCAAGTGAATAAAGGATAATTCCTCTTTTAATGGCTTTAATGATTGTTTTTTGATGTGTAGATGGATCTGCCTTACTACTGCTCATCGCAAATGCAATTGAAACACCAACAATCCACAGAAAAAATGGGAAAATTAAATCTGTTGGTGTACAGCCATTCCACTCAGCGTGCTCTAAAGGCGCATAAATATGACTCCAGCTGCCTGGATTATTCACTAAAATCATTGCGGCGACAGTTAATCCTCTAAAGAAATCCAGAGAAAGCAGGCGTTGTTTAGGCTCGGTCATGATTTAGGGCTTGGTTTAGCTACCCAATTTAAAACTTTGCTTTTATATAGCGAAATAAATTATTATCGTGCTAAAAAGTTTTAAAAGCTTTGGTGAAACTTCAAACCTTGTCAGTATTAAAAAGCAAACCAAACCATCTTTAAACTGGCTAAGTCTTTCCTACATAAACCCTTCAAGACTTCGCAAGTTGAAAATCCAACCTACGAAGCTTAAAGGGATAGAGCGCAATCGGAAATTTTGTGGTCTTACGGTTTAATTAATTACTTCTTTATTGGCTCAATCAAAGCAATTGTTCCATCAGCATTATGGGTCAACTCCGTAACTTTCACATTCCTTAGATGAGTTTTGCCAGAAAGCTGGGTATCATGATAAAAAATATACCATTTGCCTTTAACCTCAACAATAGAATGATGCGTTGTCCACCCCTGCACTGGATTCATAAATGTACCCTGATACTTAAAGGGGCCAAAAGGACTATCGCCAATTGCCGAAGCTAAAAAGTGCGTATCGCCAGTAGAATACGTAAAATAGTATTTACCATTATATTTATGCATCCATGCGCCCTCAAAGAAACGTTTGTCATGGTCTTTAGTAAGTAATGGTTTGCCGTTTTGATCTAATATAACCACATCTTTCACTGCACCATCAAATGTTAACATATCTTTGCTCAGCTTTGCAACTTTAGCTGTTAATGCAGGTTCATTTTCTTTTTGAGAATCTGTTTTTGAACCATTTGCATCATACTTACCATTGTTCCAACGTTGTAATTGACCACCCCAGATGCCTCCAAAGTACATGTACGTGGAGCCATCTGCATCAGTAAATACAGCCGGATCGATACTATAACTTCCTTCTATTGGCTTTGGTTCTGCTTTAAACGGACCAGCAGGATCTTTAGCTGTAGCCACCCCAATACGGAACACATCTTGTTTATCTTTTACCGGAAAGTATAAATAGTAAGTTCCATTTTTAAACGCCGCATCGGGTGCCCAGAGTTGGCGCCCCGCCCATGGAATATCTTTTACACTTAAAGCCACTCCATGATCGCTTACCTTTCCATTAATACTATCCATACTCAAAATGTGGTAATCTTTCATTGCGAAATGATCTCCGTTGTCATTTTCGGGTATACCCGCATCAATATCATGCGATGGATAAATGTAGATCTTTCCATTAAAAACATGAGCAGATGGATCTGCTGTATATATTTCACTAATTAAAGGCTGCGAAAGATACTTCGCCTTTTTACTGGTATCAGCCATTTCAGCAGTGCTTGTTTTTTTGGCATTTTGCTGGCAAGAACTGGTCACAGCAAGCGTTACAAGTAAAGCCAGGCCAGATACTTTTTTAATGTTTTTCATCATCTTTAAAATTTATAAATGGTTACGATTATTTTAATTTGCTTACAAAAGTTTCCGGTGGGCCAAGATAACTAGGCTTTAATCCGCCGAGGTCCAGCACTAATTTTTGCAATACTACTCCTGGGGTAATCATCCAATATTTGAGGGTATGTTTACCACTACTTTCGAACTTTAGTGCTGTTTTAAAAATCTTAATATTATTGGCAACAGATTTCCTCCAGGCACCATCTGTTTTGTAATCCGCACTGATATTAATGATAACTGGTGCTTCATTATCAATAGAAACGGCAAATTTTAATCCATCACTATTGGTAAAATCGATGGTTGGTGAGATATAGGTATTCAGATTAAATGTACCTGTAGTGTTTAAATCAATATCATATTCCAGATGTGGCGTATTCACATCCAGGTTTTTAACTGCTGAAGTAACCGGAACCGGAAGCACTCCACCTGTTGTCTTTCCATAGTTTGGAATGGTTTTCCAAAATATCGGTCGGCTATTGATCTCTCTGCTGTAATTTGGTGCCTCAATCGAAATATACCCATTACTGGCAACGAAAGTATTATTCTGCTGATTGGCAGATTTTGAACGATCCAATAATAAAGGAACCAATAGCTTAGTACCATCGCTCCCGGAAACCTGGAGATTAGTCTGTATTTTTCCCTTTGGCGCACTGTTCCAATCGATTCTGATCCAGATCCTTATTTCATCATTTAATATTCCTTTTGCCGTACTTAATTTAACATAAGCCGGAGCTTTGATCTGATAGTTTATAGAACCATAACCCTTGTTAAATAATTCAATATAATGTGATGGATTGCTACCATCGTCAAAAGCTGGAAGGGCAACCTTTACTTTTTCATTGCTGACCCAGGAAGAATCACTTCCTTCAATAGCCAAGCCCATCTGGGCTTTCGTTTGCACTGAATTTAAAGCTTGGTTGATCGTTTTCGGAATAGCATTCATTTCTGGTTGTTGCCAGGATGTATAGCCGATATGCGTTTGATCCATCATATGATCCCACTTCCCGTTGGCCATGGTTTTATTATAATATTGCGTAATTTCTTCATCACGTTTATACAATTCTGCAACTTTATCTGCCATTGCATTTGTACCTATACGACCTTGTTTGGCATAAAGTTTATTCTTGGCTACGTGATAATAAAGATCATAAAGGTTGGCACTAGCCTCTACCGGATGCATCACCAATTGATAGAAAGCATCCTTTTGATCTGTAGGGATATTGTTATAGATGAATTTAGCCTTCTGCTCCAGTTTTCTGTAATCGGCAACTACATTTTCAAATTCGTTATAATTGGTTAAACTGTAAGTACGGTCATTCAACAACTCTGGCTTAACCCGACCATTATATTTGGTATATAGATCAAATATTTCAGCTATTTCTACAGCATAAGTTGCACCAAATTGTTTCTCAGACCAATTGATGGTATATTGTTTTAACTGCTCTGCAGGAATAGCATCCGGAGCCCAGGCATAATCAAGGAAAAATGAGATGGGAAATTCCATAGGCTTTAAGTCGCCAACATTTACAATCCAGATCTGATTGGCGTTGTATTCGTAAGCGAGATTCATCTGCTCCCAGATTTTTTGGATCGGATTGGTATTAATCCATTTATAATTTCTAGGGTCACCAACATAATCGAAGTGATAATAAATACCATAACCACCCTTTCGTGGTGCTTCATTCAGCTTTGGAAGTTTTCTGATGTTGCCCCAGTTATCATCGCAAAGTAGTAAAGTAATATCATCCGGAACCCGCATCCCTTTATCATAATATGCCTGCACCTCTTTATAGAGCGCCCATAGTTGAGGAGTTTCTGAGGCTGTTTTTTTCGTTACCTTTTCAATGATTTCACGCTGGTCTTTCACAATCTTTTCCAGCAAGGCTGTAGCCGTTCCCTCCGTCATTGGTTCATCTCCATCACCGCGCATGCCAACCGTAATGATTTGCTCTTTATCTGCAACACGTTTTAAACCACTTTCCCAAAAAGCCCTCAATTGCTCGGGATTCTGATCATAATTCCATTTGCCACCTTTATATCTTTTCCATTCATCATGCGCCCGGGCTAATGGTTCATGGTGCGAAGTTCCAATAACAACACCATATTCATCAGCCAAAACCGGATTCATTGGATCATCATCATTAAAAGCACTTCCCCACATGGCTGGCCACAGGTAATTGCCTTTTAAACGAAGAATCAATTCAAACACTTTACTATAAAACTTACTGTTAAACCCACCAAATTCCTTTTTACTCCAACCC
>Ga0116227_10016644_pt1 | contig 10501 bp, 8 predicted proteins | sample S1TSphgellanicum_FD_89693 | JGI IMG/M metagenome (GOLD analysis project Ga0116227, IMG submission 89693) | Host-associated microbial communities from peat moss isolated from Minnesota, USA - S1T2_Fb - Sphagnum magellanicum MG | ecosystem: Host-associated > Plants > Peat moss > Unclassified...
AGGCCAGCATACGTATGTATTCATCCCCAGAAACATTGTTACTGATACCTCTGAGTCTTTTTAAAAGCGTACCATCGTCCTGGAATGGCCAGGGAATAAATGCCAGAAAACCTTTCGCCTGCTCTGGTTTCTCACTTTGTACCTCGCGGATCCAGACCAAATGTTCAAAACGTTCTTCAATGGTTTCTACATGCCCAAACATCATGGTTGCAGAGGTGGTAATGTCTAATTGATGTGCTGCACGCATCACATCCAGCCATTCCTGTCCGCCACATTTTCCTTTAGATATCAGCCTTCTCACCCGGTCGTTTAAGATTTCCGCACCTGCTCCAGGTAAAGAATCCATACCTGCAGTTTTTAATGCTTGTAAGACTTCGGTATGTGAAATGCCTTCCAGTTTGGCCACATGGGCAATTTCTGGCGGACCTAAAGCATGAAGTTTTAAATCCGGGTATAATGCTTTTAACTGTCGGAATAGATTGGCATAGAACTCCAAACCTAAATCCGGGTGGTGACCGCCCTGCAGCAACAATTGATCCCCGCCAAGTTTAAAAGTTTCTTCAATTTTAACCTTGTACGTTTCCATGTCAGTAATGTAACTTTCCTCATGTCCCGGTCTTCTGAAAAAATTACAGAATTTACAATTGGCAATACAGACATTGGTCGTGTTTACATTCCGGTCGATCTGCCAGGTCACTTTCCCGCTGGGTACTTGCTTTTTTCTGAGTTCATTGGCTACATAGGCCAATTCAGCAGTTGCTGCATGATGATAAAGATATACACCCTCTTCTTTCGTTAAAAAGTCGAAATGTAAGGCTCTTTCTAATAGTTCGGCAGTATTCATAGTACAAATATACCATAAGTTGTTTTTAACAATATAATTTGTTTGTCTTTATTGTAGCTAAGCATGACATTTGGGCTCCTCATAATGTCTATATTTGGCACAATTATTTTTCAATTATGGTAGATTTTAACCGTTTTACATTAGCTAACGGGTTGCGTGTACTGGTACACGAAGATGATACAACACCAATGGCGGTGTTAAATATTTTATATGATGTAGGTGCAAGAGATGAGGAAGCAGGTAAGACCGGCTTTGCTCATTTATTTGAACACCTCATGTTTGGAGGCTCGGTCAATATCCCGGTCTATGACGAGCCACTACAGCGCGTTGGCGGCGAGAATAACGCTTTTACCAGCAATGACATCACCAATTACTACATTACTTTGCCTGCAGTAAATATTGAAACTGCTTTTTGGTTAGAGAGCGACCGCATGCTGAGTCTGGCTTTTTCTGAAAAGAGTTTAGAGACTCAACGTAACGTGGTGTGTGAAGAATTTAAACAACGTTACCTCAATCAGCCTTATGGAGATGTTTGGTTGAAATTGCGTCCATTGGCTTATCAAACGCATCCTTATCAATGGGCAACCATTGGGCAGGATTTAAAACAGATTGAAGATGCTAAAATGGATGATGTGAAAGCATTTTTTAAAAAGCATTACAATCCGCAAAATGCCATTTTGGTTGTGGGTGGAAACGTAAAAACAGCCGATATCAAAGCTTTAGCCGAAAAGTGGTTTGGACCGATACCACCTGGCGAAAAATACCTACGCAATTTACCTGTTGAGCCTAAACAAACAGCTGCCAGAAGAGAAACGGTTAGGGCTGAAGTCCCACTCAATGCGATTTACATGGCCTTTAAAATGCCGGCCAGGACAGATCAGGAATATCAAACTTTTGACCTGATGTCTGATGTGCTTTCGCAAGGACAATCCTCACGGCTTTACAACAGCCTATTAAAGGAACAACAGCTTTTTAGTGATATTCACGCTTATATTACCAGTAGCATTGATGAGGGGTTGTTCATTGTAGAAGGTAAACTGGTAGAAGGTGTAAGCATGGAAGCAGCCGAGGCAGCCATTTGGGTAGAATTGAATAAGCTGAGCCAGGAAGAGGTGACCCTGGAGGAAATTACCAAAGTGAAGAATAAATCAGAGTCTATCATGGTATTTGCAGAAATGAATTTGCTGGATAAAGCCATGAACCTGGCTTACTATGAACTGCTGGGTGATGCGGCAGGCTTAAATACTGAGATTGACAAATATCTTGCTGTAACTACCCAACGTATCCTGCAGGCTGCAAAATCTACCTTTGTACCGGCACAATGTTCTACTTTATACTACTTAACCGCACAAGATGCTTAACCGTACTTTAGCTCCTGAATCAAAACAGGTTGATGATATCAAATTTATTGAACCTTTAAAACAACAACTGGATAACGGTATACCTGTCTTTACCATTAATGCTGGTCAGCAGGAACTTGTCCGGATTGAATTTATATTCGGAAATGTAAACTGGGATCCTGCAAAGCCATTACAGGCCATTGCTGTAAATCACCTCATTAACAATGGTACCAGCAGCTTAACTGCCAAGGAAATTGCAGAAAAAGTGGATTACTATGGTGCCTTTTTGCAAACAGAATATGGTGCAGATCAATCTGCCATTAAGCTTTACTCGCTCAATAAGCATTTGCCTGCCGTATTGCCTATTTTGCTTTCCATATTAACAGACAGTACATTCCCGGAAGAGGAATTGGCTATTTTTGTTCAAAACCAAAAACAATCCTTACAGGTAAGTCTGCAAAAAAATGATTTCCTAGCCAGGAAACATTTCGCACATACCTTGTTTGGCGAGACCACTTATGGATCAAATATTGGTCCGGCAGATTACGAAGCCATCAAACACACCGATTTACAAAACTATTTTAAAGCGGCATACACAGCTAAAAACTGTACCATTGTAGTTGCCGGTAAATTTGAACAACAGGAGTTTGATTTGTTAAACACTGTTTTTGGCAAAGACTTTAAAGGTCAGGAAATAGCCACTCTCAACCGTTTCTCTTTTAACAGCCACGCAGGAGCAGAAGTCCTGATCGAGAAACCGGATGCGATCCAGTCGGCCATTAGAATGGGGATGCTGAGCATCACCCGCAATCATGCTGATTTCCCTGGCTTCCAGGTGCTAAATTGTCTATTAGGTGGTTATTTTGGTTCCAGATTAATGGCCAATATCCGCGAAGATAAAGGGTATACCTATGGTATTGGTTCGGCTGTCGTCTCCTTAAAAGATGCCGGTTATTTCTTCATAGCCACAGAAGTAGGTACAGACGTTTGTCAATCTGCACTCAACGAAATTGAAAAGGAAATTGACCTGCTGAAAACCGAAACTATTACTGAAGCCGAATTGTCACTGGTACGCAACTACATGTTGGGTTCTATGCTCGGCAGCCTGGAGAATGCGTTCTCACATGCCGATAAATTTAAAAATGTATACTTCTCCGGTTTGGATTATGACTATTACCACCGCTACATCCATACCGTTAAAACCATTACGGCGCAGGATTTGAATCAGCTGGCCAACCGCTATCTGAACACCGATCGCTTCATTAAAGTGGTGGTAGGAAAAAAATAATGCTGATCCTGGCTAATCTATTTTAGCCAGGATTGATTTTACCTTGTCTGCCTGGTAAAGCTTTTTGTGGAAAGCCACATAATCATTGTACTTTTCTGCAGGGTATTTTTTATTCGTCATCAATTTGCTTCGTGTGTAAATGATGGTGTTGTCTTTCAGGACTGACTTGGCGGTATATTTTCCAAATTCTGATTCTATAACAACATCCTTAGGCAAAAATTCAACTTTATATCCTTTGGGAATGCTGTAAACAATCTCGTCTTCATCCAGGAACCCATAGTTAACCGAAAATCCTGTTTTTCTGTTTTCTATGACGGTGAGGGCTGTTTCCTGTCTATTCAATAAATTTAGGGTCAGAAATAATTTTCCGGCACCGGCAGTCAACAGCTGTGTGCTCTTCAAACTTATTTTCTCTTGTAAAACCGGCAATTCCTTATTAGCCTGTACATAACTAATGGCCATAATTTCTACGTTTGGAATGCTAAGTGAATTTGTAATCCTCTTTTTTTGATCTACTGGTTCCATCAGCATTAAACCCAGGCGGTCTTCATACTGTGCATTTCCGTAATTTGTTTCTAGATTAATCAAAGATGCTCCGGTCTCATTCAGGTCGACTTTAACCTGGCGTTTCAGGTAATTGTCAGCAGGAGCATAACTGGGGGTTTGCGCCAGTTTTCCGCCCTGATCGGTAATTAATAGCACGGTTTTATCCGAGTTTCCATTCCCAATAAAACCTGCTGGCGTATAGTGACTGGTGCATTCGAGCCATAAGGTGTCTTTTTGTAAGGGTACACAAAGGATCATGTGATTGGCTTGCGTTAAACTGGCATACTTGCTGTTCAGGGAAGGCATATCGTTACCAATCACAACGAGGTTGGATGGAATCTCAACAACCTGAAGTAAAGCCTTCATCAAATTAGACAAGCCTTTACAATCGCTATAGTTTACGGCGGATACTTTTTCAGCAGCAATGGGTTTATACCCCCCTATACCGAGCTGTACACCTACATATCTGGTGCTTTGCTGTAGGTAATTGTAAAGTATCTTGACCTTTTGCTCCGGACTTTTCGCATCTTTGACCAGTTGCTGGACTTTTAATTTATAGGCTTCAGGCAACACCTGTAAACCACTGCTCAGATTAAAAAGCCAGGAGCCGGTAGTTGCCCAGTTTTCCAAATTTCCTTTTGATCCATCGTACTCAAATTGATTGGGGGCAAGCGTAACCCAGGGTGTGATGTTTCTTAAACCCGTGCTTATGGGCTCGTACTCCAATGCAGGTACGGCATTGCATGCCCATTTGTATTCCATCTTGTCTTTAACTAAAGCAGAATCAGTCTTAAGATCTTTGTATTTGAGGTATTTAAAAGTCATCTCTTTGGGGATTCTGAACGTATAGCTGGAATGCTCAACTGCACATTCCCACAATTTAATTGGAATCCAGGATGGGTAATACCGGATTCCTGTAAAATCACTACTATAGCTATACTCAATCGTATAAGGAAAGCTGGTGTTTAAAAAATCCAGGGTTTTAATACGGCTGTCGTCATAGATCGATCCGTCTGAAACTGCACTTTTATCTTTAAAATCCGAATTTTTGTATTCTTTGATTTTGTTCCCCTTCGCATCATACATCGTAGCTTTCAAATTGTAAATGTTAGAGAACTTATCGTAATACTCAGATAGGTTTGAAATGTTCTCTGCATTTTTATTCAAAATGGTAATAGCTGTTTTATACGTATATGTAGCCGTTCCCGGGCCCTTTAAGTCATAAATCTGCTCTTCATTTCTGACTACAGCAGAGGCATTTTCAAGTAGATTCGTTGGAATTTTACCTACGTCGTAATTACTTTGCGCTGCCGCGCAAGTGCTAAAAAGGCTGATTAAGCCAATCCATAAACTGCTTCTCATCTGGGTGTTTTGGTTTAAGGTCTGGGTTGAGCTTATATTTTCTTGAGCACAATTTGTTCAGCCTGTTTGGCCACAACATTTTTGAACAACTCTTTTAAGTCATGGTATTCTTCTGCGGTATAAACGGATTTCTTTGTGATGATTTTACTGTACAATGAAATCCTGTTTTCCTCAGCAGCGAAAATAAAGGTAAAGGAAGCCGTTTCATCAGGTAATATGAATTTTTCACTCTTTGGCATCTTATCCATATGATACCCCTGGGGAAATTGGATGGTAATCCTGTAATGCTCTTCTGAGGGGTAGGCAAAGTCAACTGGATATTTGCGTTCTTCAATTTTAAAAGGATTCTCTTTCGTGCGTTCAAAAAGTAAGGGCGCAAAGTAAGCCAGATTTCCAGCTTCTTCCACATTATCCTCTATGATGACATCCATAGACTCCATCAAAGCCTGATCTGGTTGCAGTAAATTGTTGATTTTGTAGTTTTTAATTCCCAAACCGGGTTTGTCGGTCCTGAATGACTTCAGGTAATCGGTTTCGTTGCTTGCGCTTTGGTATTTACTTCTGGATCGTAAGGCTTCGTAAGTGGTGCATGAAATATACATGGTTCCGGTAAGCTTATTCGATACATCCATAGAGAGGTTTAAAGCAATCGTTTTTTTACTGGGTGCTTTACATTCCAGGGGTGTCCATTGACCAGACTCCGCTGAAAAATCGATCATATATCCCTCATGATTTAAATTTTCATGGGCAATCATTCCCAGACTTAAGTTTTTGTCTATTGCATCTAATAGATACTGGGTTTCGCCAACTTTAGCAAGCAGCACTACATTGTCAAATTTGGTTAACATGGGGAAACCTGGATGACGGCCATTGCTCCTGGTACTCAACAGCACTGGGAACACCGAGATGTTTGCTTCATTTAACAGGCTGTACAAGCATAAATTAATGTCGGATGAGTTTCCGGATTTTTTTTCAAATATGCTTTTGGGATTTGTAGCAGAAGTATACATTCGGTATTCATTATTCCATTTAATGTTGTTCTTTACATAGTTAAATAGCAAATTCACAATGCTATCCGGATTTTTCTCCGTTTTAATGATACTCTGGGCCAGAGTTTTATTAAAGCCCCTTTTGCTGATGAAGCCACCAAAATTTTCATCGTCTTTTAAGCCTTTTATGATTTTTGGCCAGGTTGCGGTATAATCCCTGTACACATCGCCGGGATATTTGGTAGAACTGAGTTCAAATTCAATTTTACTGATGTGATCCTGTATTGTTGTGATGAAAGGCTCAGATTTAAGCCCCGGAACATGCTCGGCAATAAAACGGATCTCCTCCGAGGTGGCATGAATATTTTCGGCACCAATAGAAAAGCTTTCGTTTACCGGGCGTTTAGTGGGGTTGAGGTATACGTATCCACCGGCCGTCTGCTTGTAATATAGGTATTCTGGTATACGTACTTTATACTCTGAATATAAGACAGGTACTTCCTTTTGGAAATACCAGGGTCTGAGTGTGAAGATGAAATCAGATTTAATGCGGTATTTGAATTCGATAACAGAGCCTTCCTTTACGTTTGGTAGGGTGAATTTTTTAAGGGTATAATTTTTATCCTGCTTTTCGGAGAACTTCGCATCCTTATTGATTTTGCTCACCTCCATCTTTCCATTATCCATGTTGTAGGTTGCAGCGTCCAGGTAATCTAATGACGTTTCAGAGCCATTGTTCTGGTACAATTGGATTTCAAGATTGGCCAGGTCATAGCCTTTTTTATTGATGATTTTGTATCTGGTATGTCTTTCAAATACGTAAATCAACCTGCCGGTTTTAGGACTGACTTCGAACCAGCCATTCCCAATGTCAAATAGTGCAACTCCTGAGGCTGCCGAGTCCAGGTCTGTTAATTTAGTACCAAAATCTTCAGGATCTATTTTTCCATATTTGACAATTTTTGGAGCTACAACCTGATTTTGAGAAAATGCCTTCAAACCAATCAGGGTAAACAGGCAGAACGCGAGCGCTAACGTCTTATTCATGAGTATGTTAATTTTTTACAATAATAAGTGATATTCTTAATAGTTTAAAATATTATTTTAGTTTTAATAAAGTGACCACACCGTCCATCGTTGCAGTTAAAATCCGATGTTTATCCAATACATTTACCGTGTTAATCATGGGGTTATCAATTTTATGCGCCCAGATGGTTTTTCTCAAAATTGGATCTATGGCATAAACCAATGGATTCCCGTACCGTTGCTTCTTTATTTCTCCACAGTGTTTTTCCATTGGCTGCATCAATTGCAGTCAGTACCCGGTCAGGGGCAGCGATGAAGATGGTGCCTTGATTGGCAACAGGCGTACACATGGCAGGAGAGAACATGCGGTTTGGGCTGCCATTTTCCCATTTCCAGATCAGCTCACCCGTATTTTGATTCAATGCATACAAATGCCTGCCCCAGGATCCAAATATCACTTTTCCTTCGTGTAACAGTGGCTTGCCTACTATGGCACCTTCAACGCCATCAAAAGCCCAAAGCTGTTTACCAGTACGGATGTCAATTGCCCGGAACTGGTGATCGCTGCCTCCAATGTAAACGGTGTCCTGCATCAGAACAGGACTTCCTAAGACCGAAGCTTTAGTTTCCAGTTTCCAAACTTGTTGGCCGGTGCTCAGTTTCAACGCATATATATAACCGTCGCCAGCGCCCAGTATCACCTTATTTCCACTGATCACAGGAGAAGAATAGATCGCTCCCCTGTTTTAAATCCCCATTTTTTTTTTCATCGTTTCTAATATTCAAGGCTTCTACTTCACCTAAACTATTGCCAAAAACAACCAGCTCTTTATTGGCTGCAGGTGTTGAGATCACATTGGCAGCAGCATGATGAGTCAATGCTTGCTGCACCTGTGGATAAGTGCTGTTCATCGTATAGCTTGGTCTTTCTGGTTTTGTGGTGCTTGTGCTTGTGAACTTATCCAAAGCAATACTCCGCCAGGCCGGTTCAATGTCTAGCCCTGGTTTTTTAACGGCAAAAAAACAGAATCCTCCCGCATCGTTACCATGTTGTAACCACCAACACTGTCTTTGGCGCGCAAATTAGACCGGCCCATCGTTTGCCGGAATACCTTCAAAGTCGAAGGCTTTATTGGCATGGCCATGGCCACATATGGCATATTGAATGTTGTATTGCTTAATCCGGTCTGTGGCTTCATACCAATTATCCAGGCTGTTGTAAATGGGGTAGTGGTTAATAAAGACCACGGGCATGGTTTTCGGGGTCTGTCCTAGAATTTTGTCTAACCAAACTACGGCGTCTCGCGGAATATGTTCATCAGACATTCTTAGATAGGGTCCTGAAGCACAGGTAAATAACCGAAAGCCTGTATGGTCAAAGGTAAACTTATCGTCGCCAAAGGCCCGAATGAGATCTATACCGCCTGATTCATACCAACCGGTATCGTGGTTGCCCGGGATGACATACCATGGCTTTTTTAAGCCGCTCAGTATTTCTTTAGCCAGCTTAATTTCCAGTTTGGTACCCATTTCGGTAACATCGCCAGTAACGAGGATAAAATCAAGATCATTTTGCTGGTTGATATCATTTACCGTTTGTCTCAGATCTTCTTCACCAGTAGCTTTGCCCACATGCGTGTCTGTCACAAAAGCATATTTGAAGGTTTGTGCATCTGAGTTGCTAAAGGAAAGTAAAAACAGTATACAGGGAAAAATGTATTTTATTGCGGATGATTTCATGGAGTCAATTTAAGGTTTTCAGGAATTAAATTCATAGATTTCTATCAAAGCTCAGCATAATCGCTGACTAACATCGATATAGCTGATCGTTCGGTGGTCCTTCCCTGAGGTTTTGGTGAGCCTTCATGTAGGTCGTGTTTTGCCAGGGTTTGCCAGGTGTTTTATAGGGTAAGGGGGTATAGCAACCCTATAAAAGACCCCTAACAAGACCGACGCGATCATGCGTCAGCAGCAGGATCACCGTAGGCTCACGAAAGCATCAATAATTAGTCAGCTATAACGGTGAAATTCGTGTCAAATTACCTTGCTATAAGGCAGTCTCTTTTAACTCTTTAAACGTAGAAGACCTTTGGCCGGTCATTTTAAAAAAAGTATTGCTGAAAGATGAAATGCTATCATAGCCCACCTCGTAAGCAATTTCACTAATGGTGAGTTCAGTTTCCAACAATTTCTCCATCGCCTTGGTCATTCTTACCAATTTCAGGTACTGGAAAAATGAGATGTCTAATGAGGCCAGAAATATTCTGGATAAGGTCCGTTCGGTAAATCCATTGGCAGCACCAACCGATTCCAAAGTTAAGTTGTCTCCTAAATGTTGATGTATATACAATAAGACTGGCCGGAGTCTATGATTTTCAGTGGTCGGTACCACAATGGGTAGTGGATGTTTGCTGATCGTGGGAAGGATATTTTTTAAGGTATTCAAAAAATCAAATTCTTTCGTTCCCGGGTAAATATTGCCATTCCAGTGCTCTGAAAACTTAATCATCTCCAGCAAAAGGTTGTTTACCGGGTAAATGCCAATGCGATTGAAAAAGGGATCGTCAACTTCTAAATCGGTATTGAAATAAATATTTCGCACGATCGCCGCACGATAGCGGTGTTGTAAATGATGTTCAACACCTGCGGGCATCCAAAGGTAATGCCGGCCTGGGATAAAGTACGACTTGTCATTGGCATATAAAAAAATCACACCACCTTCCACATAGGTCAGCTGGCCCTTGATGTGTTTATGGTGTCTAAACTTGTCCTCAAACTTACTATGCCACACAAATGTAGTCTCCGGTATTACATCCAGTTCTGATAAAATGGCTTCCTGATCGATCATATCCGTATGGCTGTTTTGAACAAATATATGGCACTTTAGATAAAATTAAGAAGGAAATCTTATCCGAAATTTGTAGCATTAATTAACGAATATGAATTTTTCTAGGCATAAAAGAGAATTGTGGATGTGCATGTCCTTTCTTTTAGCATCAATTACCAGTCATGCACAGTACATTATAGCTCCGAACGCTCCGCTCAATATCAAACAGGTTTGGCAACTTACGGATAGCAATAGCCGGAAATTACAGATGCAGCAACT
>Ga0116227_10016645_pt1 | contig 10501 bp, 13 predicted proteins | sample S1TSphgellanicum_FD_89693 | JGI IMG/M metagenome (GOLD analysis project Ga0116227, IMG submission 89693) | Host-associated microbial communities from peat moss isolated from Minnesota, USA - S1T2_Fb - Sphagnum magellanicum MG | ecosystem: Host-associated > Plants > Peat moss > Unclassified...
CCCGGAGGTGATTTCCTCGTAATTCAGTAGGCAGAGATAGTTTTCGCGCCCCTTTCGCAGCACGACGCGGGCGCGGGCATCGGGGGAGGGGCCGAGGCGGGCGGCTTCGGATTCGATCTGGCGTTGCAAGTGGCGGGTGAAGGTGGAAATCCAGACCGGGCCCTGGTTCTGCTCGGCCCAGAGGCTGGCGGGGGCGAGGTAGCCGAGCGTTTTGCCGGTGCCGGTGCCGGCTTCGGCGATGATGAGGTGAGGGATGCCCTCGGCGGCGCGTGGCAAAAACGCGGCGGTGGCGGCGGAGGCGTAATCGGATTGGGCGGGGCGTTGCTCGGCGCCGGGGCCGAGCAACGTGGCAAGGCGCGCGCGGGCGGCGGCGGGGGCGACCGGGTGGGCGGATGGCGGCGGGCGGGGGGCTTCTTGTTCCCAGCGGGGCAGGCGCTTCCAAAGCCGGAGCGCCATGCCGTCGGGCTTGGCCGCAGGGGGGCCGAGGGCGGCAAGGACGAAGCGGGCCCAGCCCCAGCCGGAGACGCCCATGGTGGCGGCGAGTCCGGCGGCATCGCGGTTGGCCGGGACATCCCGTGCTAAGTGAAGCTTGGCGAGCAAGGCTTCGGCGTAGCCGGCCAGAGCGGCGGCGGCATCTTCCTGGGTGCGGGGGACCGGAAATTCCAGGAAACGGGCGAAGCCGGCCGGCGTTGGGGCGAGGGATTGCGCCGGGCAGGTGAAGGCGAAGAGTTCCAGAATGTCGAGGACTGGGATTGCCGGGTTGCCGAGGCGTTTGAGGGTGGCGGGGCCGTGAATGACCAGCGGGATCGCGCCGTCTAGCTGTTTGGCAACGCTGCCGGGTTTAAGGGGCAAAAAATCGCCGTCGAGGGTGAGGAGCGTGGCTTTGCCGTGGCCTGCGACGATGGCGGGGAGATCTGGCAGGAACGGCATGTTTGATCCGTATAGACGGACCAAAAGAATCGCCATAGACCGGGCGCATTATGAGTGAACAAAATAGCAATATAAGCTGGCCTTTCCGTGAAGCTGAACGCGTGGCGGCGCGGTTGCAGGAAAAAGGCAAAAAGCAAGCTCTGTTTGAAACCGGTTATGGGCCATCGGGGCTGCCGCATATCGGCACGTTTGGCGAGGTGGCGCGCACGAGTTGGGTGCGCCGCGCCTTTACTGAGCTGACGGGATTGCCATCGCGGCTGCTGGCGTTTTCCGATGATATGGATGCGCTGCGCAAGGTGCCGGATAATGTGCCGAACAAGGATATGCTGCGCGCGTTCATCGGCAAGCCGTTGACCCAGGTACCGGACCCGTTCGGCACGCATACGAGTTTCGGTGCGCATAATAATGCGCGGCTCAGGGCATTTCTGGATTCGTTTGGTTTTGAGTATGAGTTTGCCTCCTCGAGCGAGTATTATTTTTCGGGTAAGTTCGATGCGGCACTTTTGCATGTGCTGGCGAACCACCAGAAGATTATCGATATCATCACGCCGACATTGGGGCCGGAGCGTAGAGCGAGCTATTCGCCGATTTTGCCGATCCATCCGCGCACCGGAATTGTGATGCAGGTGCCGATTGAAAAGGCGGATGTGGAATCAGGCACAGTCACGTGGCTTGATCCGCAGAGTGGTATAAGGTTTGAAACCGATGTGACAGGCGGGTCGGCGAAGCTGCAATGGAAGGCCGATTGGGCGATGCGCTGGTATGCGCTTGATGTTGATTACGAAATGTCGGGCAAAGATCTGATTGATTCGGTAAAGCTCTCATCTGCCATTGTGCGGGCGCTGGGGGCGGAGCCGCCGGTTTGTTTGACTTACGAATTGTTTTTGGATGATAAGGGGCAGAAGATTTCCAAGAGCAAAGGCAATGGCTTGTCGGTTGAGCAATGGCTGACCTATGCGCCGCCGGAATCGCTCGGGCAATTTATGTACCACGCGCCGCAGCGCGCCAAGAAATTGTTTTTCGATGTGATTCCGCGGGCGGCGGATGATTATATCAATGGCGTGGCGGTGGCCCTGAAGGGTGAGGAGGCGGACCCGCACGCTAATCCGGCTTGGCATATCCATGCCGGCGAGATTCCGAAGGATGCAGGGTCTCCCATCGGGTTTACGATGCTGCTGAATCTGGCCTCGGTCATCAATGCCGATAGCCCGGAGATGCTGTGGGGATTTATCCGGGCTTATATTCCGGGCGCGTCGGCGGAAAAATATTCGTTCCTGGCGAAGCTGGTGGATTACGCGATTGCGTATAACCGGGATTTCATCGCACCGACGAAAAAATTCCGGGAGGCGAGCGCGCAGGAGCGGGTGGCGCTCGAAGATTTGGCGTCGCGGTTGCAAGCGGGGTATGAGGAATATGCCGGCGAGACCGAGGCGGAAAAGATTCAGAATCTGGTTTACGCTGTCGGCAAGGACCAAAAATTTACGCCGCTCAAAGCGTGGTTTGATTGTTTATATCAGGTGCTGCTGGGCACCACCGAGGGGCCGCGCTTTGGCGGGTTTATCGCACTTTACGGGGTTGAGCGGACGGTGGCGCTGATTGAAACCTCGCTCGCGCGCGAGACCCAGCCAGCTTAATGCGCGCCCGGCTGCGCAAGTGGCTTAAATATTTGCCGCCGGTGCTGGGCGTGCTGGTGCTGACCGGCATTCTGGCGGGGCTGCACGGGGCGCTCAAAAAGATCAGCCTGCATGATGTGCTGGCGGCCTTGGCGGCAACCCCGCATTGGCAGGTCATTCATGCGCTGATGCTGCTATGCGCTTCGTTCTGCGTAATGATGGTCTATGACGTGCCGGGCGTGATGTTTGCCAAGCAGCGCGGCGATTTTCCGCGGCTTGCCTGGTGGCGGATTGGCTTTGCGTCCACTTGTGCTTACGCGCTAAGCCATGTGCTGGGGGCGCCGGCTTTATCAGCGGCGGCGATCAGGTTGCGGCTTTACGCGCAATGGGGTGTGCCGCCGGCCGGGATCGGGCGGATTATGACCGTATCGGGTACGACCTTTGCCTCGGGGAGTTTTTTGCTCCTGGGGGCGGTGCTGCTGGTGCATCCGCGTGAGCTGCCCTGGTTCGGGCATGTTTTATCGCCGGTGGCGTTGCGGGCCCTGGGCGCGGTTTTATGGCTGGTGGTCGCGGTCTATGTGGCGCTGGCGCGGGGCAGCAAACCGATCAGCCTGCTGGGCGTGAACATCCCCCGGCCAGGTCTTGGCGTGGCGATGACGCAGGTGGCGATTTCGTTTTGCGACATCGCGCTCGCATGCGGCATTTTATATGTCGTTTTACCGGCGGTGCCGGGAATGACCTATGCACATGTGCTGGCATTCTTCCTGGCCGGGTTTGCTGGCGGGCTGTTGAGCGGGCTGCCGGGCGGGGTGGGCGTGTTTGATACGCTGCTGCTGCTGGGGCTTGCCGGATATATGGACCCGGCGAATGCGATCGGCGCGATTTTGCTGTTCCGGGTACTGTATTATTTGACCCCCGCGGTCCTGGCCGGTGTGGTGTTCGCACTGCACGAATTATGGGTTTTTCGTGGAAGCGGAAAATAACATTACAGGATTTCAACGTATACGTTATGTGCGCATTGATGAATTAATATTTAATCAGCTAGGCAGGAAACGGATCGTTGATCGTAACGATCCCGGTGTTTCTACTTGTCCTATAGGAGATTTTTTATGAATATCCGGAAGATTTTATCGCGCCGGAGCGTAGGTTCCAATTTATTAATCGACCGCCGGGCGGTGACGGCGATTGAATATGCGTTGATTGCGTCATTGATCGCGGTTGCCATTATTGCGGCCTTGAGCTTGCTGGGAAACAGCATCTCGGGACAATTTAACTTCGTATCGCAGAATCTGTAATTGGTTGCGGCGGCGCGGCGTCAGGGTTTGGGCGTTTTGGTCAACCAAACTTTGCCGGCGCGCCGCTGACAATTTTCTCAATAATTGGGCTGTAATTTTTTTATAGATTATAGAGTGTAATTAAGACGTTTTTGAGCTTAATAAGACTTTACTTTTGCGTGCATTCTCCTCACATTGCCGTGAATAAAGCGGGACTTGTCCTGTTTTATCTACATCACATCAGAGGAGTTGATTTTATGATACGATATCTGAAAAAATCGCCTTTTGTCTGGCTGGAAGATCGCAAAGCGGTCACCGCCATCGAATATTCGCTTATCGCCGCCTTGATCGCGGTTGCGATCATCAGCGCGGTCAGCCTGGTGGGCGGCGGAATTTCCGGCACCATGACGACAATCGCCGGGATTGTTTGACGCCATAGCGCGCGGCCGCATTGTCAGCCCCGCGCGCTGCCGCCAATCGGCATATCGGGCGATGCCTGACGCGCCCGAATTCCGGCAAAATTGACCGAATACCGGATGGTCTCGATTGTCCTAAAATTAACACATTAACAATCAGTAAGAAGTGATTGTATCTTTCCGGCAAAAGCTCGTAGACCTGACCTATGGAATACGTCCAATATATCGCCAAAGCCGGAAGCAAATTTTGGCGGGATCAACGCGGCGTCACCGCAATTGAATATGTGTTGATTGCCTCGCTCGTCGCCGTGGCGATTGTTGTCGGGGTCACGGCAATCGGGGTCAATCTCGGTAATACATTCAACACGGCCACGTCTCATCTCTGATTGAGTGCCGCGCGCCATTGATTCAGGTCAAAGCCGCCGCCAGATGCGGAGCGAGCCGGCCGGTTGCCCATAGACCATACATCCTGAAATCGCTGAATAATGACCAAAACGGGTGGCCAAAGGTCTCCGGGCGGTTATGCTCGACGCCGAAATGCGCGGCCCAAGCGAAACCATAGCCGGCAATGGGCGCGCCGAGCAGCCAGAGCCAATGCTGGGTGGCGAATGCCAGGACCACGCAAAGCAAAGCCAGCGTGCTGCCGCAATAATGCATAGCCCGGGTGGCCGGGCGGCGGTGGGCACGCAAATAGCGGGGCCAGAATTCGCTGTAGGTCATGGTACCAGAAAAAAAGACGTGGATGCCGGCATTCGCCGGCATGACGGATTAAGCGGCTTCGGTCATCGGGGCGGGCGGCGGGGGCGGGGCAATGCCTTCCTTGGCCAGGCGGTCATTGGCGGCGGCAATGGCATCGTTGAGGTCGGATTGCTTGCACAGGCCTAGAATCACCGGGTCGCGCGGCTTGATGTTGCTGGCATTCCAGTGCGAGCGGTCGCGGATTTTCTGGATCGTGTCCTTGGTGGTGCCGAGCAGCTTGATCACCTGGGCATCGGTCAGATGCGGGTAGTTGCGGAGCAGAAAGGCAATCGCGTCAGGGCGGTCATTGCGCTTGGCAACCGGCGTGTAGCGGCCGCCTTTGGTCTTTTTCGGCAGCGGATCGGCCGGCGGGAGCAGCTTGAGATGAAGCTCAGGGTCGGCTTCGCAGCGTGCAATATCCTCGGCGGTGACCTGCTTGTTCGCCACAGGATCGTAGCCGTTAATACCTTGCGCCACCTCGCCATCAGCAATCGCCTGGACTTCAAGCGGGTGCATCCCGCAAAATTCGGCGATCTGGTTAAAGGTCAGCGCGGTTTTATCGATCAGCCAGACGGCGGTAGCTTTGGGCATCAATGGGAGTGACATGGTAAAAACCTTACTCTTGGCTGCCGGGCCGCATCATGGAAGCGGGCAGGGCGGAATTGTATGAATATTTTGTGCAAATGCACGTCAAATGGGGGTATGGAACCCTGGCTTATCATTGGTCAAGATCGTTTCATGCTAATTCCCGACGAAGATTTGCCTAAAAAAGCCCGTGCATTGCTGGTGCCCCCCGCCTTGGACATGCTGGGGATCGAAGAGCTGCAGGACTATATCGCGGTCCTGAACAACGAAATTGCCAGGGTTCAAGCCATTATCGCGGCGAAAGACGCGCATAAGGCAGCCGCCGCCGCGTTCTTCAAGACGCCAGGCGTCTGAGTGCCATCCATTAACCCGGCGCATGGCTGGATTGGGAAGGGGGCGGATAAAATTTTGGTAAAGCAATCAGGCGGGCTGGTTCCTATATGAGGTGGGCGGCCATACCGGCCGATTAGGACCAAAATGTTGCAAATCGCCGTGGGCTACGAACTATTCTACGAGTTCCCGCAACCCACACCGATGCTGCTGATGGTGAATATCCATGCCAGCAGGGCTGCGGATATCATCGTCCCGGATATTTTGACCATCACCCCGGCCGTGCCGTTCGTCACTTACCATGATGGCTTCGGTAATCTGTGCACCCGGGTCGTGGCACCCGCGGGGCAGGTGAGGATCGCCGGCGCCGGGACCGTTCGCGACCACGGCCTGGCCGATTTCGCCGACCATAACGCCTGGCAACACCAGGTGCAGGACCTGCCCGAGGATACGCTGATCTATCTGCTCGGCAGCCGCTATTGCGAAACCGATGAGCTGACCCCAGTCGCCTGGCAGCTTTTCGCCCACACCCAGCCCGGCTGGGCGCGCGTGCAAGCCGTGTGCGACTGGGTCCATAATCACATTAAATTCGACTATGCCCATGCACGGCCGACGAAAACCGCACTGCAAGCCTATAAAGAAGGCACCGGGGTCTGCCGAGACTATGCCCACCTGGCCCTGACCTTCTGCCGCTGCCTGAATATCCCCGCACGCTATTGCACCGGTTATCTCTCCGACCTCGGCGAGGTCGGGCCGTTCTCGCCGATGGACTTCGCCGGCTGGTTCGAAGCCTATATCGGCAACCAATGGGTCATGTTCGACCCGCGCAATAACACCCCCCGCAAAGGCCGGATCCTCATCGCCCGCGGCCGCGACGCCACCGACTTCGCCATCACCAACACCTTCGGCCCCAACAGCCTCACTGGCTTCACCGTCTGGACCCACCAATCGCCGGCTTGACACTGTACGTGCCGGTACCGTGAAGTGTTCTGGTATTTTGATGGTTTAAGAAAGTAAGGCCAAGGGGCTCTGCCCCTTGGAACCCCGCCAAAGGCGAGCCTTTGGAATCCATTTGGAAGGGTCAGAAAGGGGGCCGCATGGGGCTCGTGAAAGGTCTCGGGCGGCCCCCTTTCTGACCCTTTAAGGGTTTCGAAGGGCTGTGCCCTTCGCAGGGGTCCAGGGGACAGCGTCCCCTGGTCTTGCCTTTCTAATGCCGCCAAAAAACCAGAGCATTTCAGGGGTACCGGCATGTTGGAGTCGAGCGAGGCGTTTGTGGGGCAGGCGGCGGCTGGGTTGGCTGATGCTGGGTTGCAGCGTGCGTTGGCGAAGGCGAAGCCGCAATTTGTGAAGAAGCGTGGCGGTGCGGTTGAGAGGTTGCCTGAGTTTGAGGCGCTGCGGGATGTGGCGGCGGGGATCAAGGATCATGTGATTGCGAACCTTGATTATTATTTGGAGGTTTACGCGGCTGCGGTTGAGCGCTCTGGCGGGGTTGTTCATTGGTGTTCGACGGCTGAGGAGGCGCGGGCTGCGGTATTGAAAATTTGCCGGGATGCGGGGGCGCGGACGGTGACTAAGGGCAAGTCGATGGTGACGGAAGAGATCGGGCTCAATGATTATTTGGAGGCGAACGGGATAGAGCCGGTTGAGACGGATTTGGGCGAGTATATTTTGCAACTGCGCAAGGAGCCGCCGAGCCATATTATTGGGCCGGCGTTTCATTTGGAGCGGGCTGAGTGGGAGAAGAGCTTCCGTGAGCATCACAAGGACCTTGCTGCGGACAGGGTGTTTCATGAGCGGCGGGACATTTTAACCGAGGCGCGGGCGAAATTGCGGTCGCGGTTTCTGGCCGCCGATGTGGGGATAACGGGAGCGAATTTTTTGATCGCCGAGACCGGGTCATCGGTGATTGTCACCAATGAGGGGAACGGCGATTTAACCCAGACCTTGCCGCGGGTGCATGTGGTGGTGACGGGGATTGAGAAGGTGGTGCCGACGATTGAGGACACGCTGGCGTTATTAAGGGTGCTGGCGAGATCAGCCACGGGTCAGGACATGTCGGTCTATACGACCTTTTCCACCGGCGGGCGCCGGGTTGATGATCTGGATGGGCCTGAGGAATATCATGTGGTGCTGCTGGATAATGGCAGGTCCGGCATGGTGGGGACGCAATTTCAGGAGATGTTGCGCTGTATCCGCTGCGCGGCGTGCATGAATCATTGCCCCGTGTATGGGGCGGTGGGGGGTCATGCTTATGGCTCGACCTATCCGGGGCCGATGGGTTCAGTGTTGACGCCGATGTTGAGGGGCATTGAGGCGGCCGGGCATTTGCCGAACGCGAGCACGTTTTGCGGCAAGTGCGAGAGTGTTTGTCCGGTGAAGATACCCTTGCCGAATTTGATGCGGCATTGGCGGGAGCGCGAGTTTGAGCGGCATTTGCAGCCCCGAGCAATGCGGTATGGGCTGGCGTTCTGGGCGTGGTTTGCGAAGCGGCCTGGGTTGTACCGGTTGGGGACTCGGGTGGCCGCGATGGGGCTGGGGTTTTTGGGACGCAAGCGTGGCTATTTCGATCGCTTGCCATTCGCGGCAGGTTGGACAGAGGGTAGAAATTTTCCAGCACCTGAAGGTGATACATTCTTTGCAAAATATTCAGCCATGCAGAGGGAAAAATGAGTCGCGCGGAGATTTTGGGCGCCATCCGGCGGGGGTTGCGGCGGGGGGAGCTGCCGGCGGATCAGACCGCGATGCTGGCGGCGCGGACTTCGATGCATCGGCGGCATATAATTCCGGCGCGTGGGAAGTTGGATTTGGCGGGGCGGATTGATTTGTTCACGCATTATGCCGAGCGCGAATTTGCGACGGTGGCGCGGTTGCAGAGCTACGACGAAATTCCCGAGGCTGTGGCTACGTATTTGGCCGGACAGAATATTCCGCCGGCGGTTGTGGTGGCACCGCATCCGGCGTTGCAAAATGTCCCGTTTGATATGAAGCCGATGCTGGATGTGCGGTACGGGGTTTCCGGGCCGGAGGATCTGGTAAGTGTGCAGGTGGCCTTTGCGGGGATTGCGGAGACCGGGACATTGATGTTGCCGTCCGGACCGACGCGGCCGGTGAAGAATAATTTGTTGCCGGATACGGCGATTGTGGTGTTGCCGGCTGAATATATCGTAGGGTGTTATGAAGAGGCGTTTGATACGCTGCGTGAGGCGGGACCGATGCCGCGGAATGTCATGCTGGTGACCGGGCCGTCGCGCTCGGCGGATATTGAACAAACTCTGGAGCTGGGCGCGCATGGGCCGCGCCGGTTGAATATTCTGATTGTTGATGGCTAGACCCGTTTGGAAATACTACTCCGGAGGTCAGTCGGCGCGCCTTTCTGCGCTTCCGGTGCTCACGTACTTAACGTACGCTCCGTGCCGGTTCTCGAAAGCCATGCCGACTGACTCACCGGAGCGTATTTCGAAACGGGTTTTTTGCCTAATCCACAAAAATTCTTAGTTCGATGAGCGGTAAATCATCGCAAAGTGTAGCCGAGAATGTCTCGCGTAAGCGAGGTTTATCGAAGGCGGATTTGCGGCTGTGGGCGGCGTTTACCGAGACGATCGCGTTGCTGCCGGGCAAGGCGCGGCTGGCGGTTGAGGCCGAGCCTGTGACGGCGGTTGAGGTTGCCGTGCCGCCGGTTGCGGCGGCAACGACGCGAAGCAAGACGGTGCCGGTTGAGCTTGGCGTAAATGCGGTGCCAAGCGGGCTGGACAAATCGACATGGAAAAATTTTGCGACCGGGAAAATTCGCGCGGCGCGGCGGCTGGATCTGCATGGGCTGACGGCGACGCGGGCGCATACCGCGGTGACGAATTTCATCGAGCGTGCCTATGGCGAGCAAATCCGGTGCGTGGAGATTATCACCGGCAATGGTGAGGTGCTCGCGCGGGAGTTGCCGCTTTGGTTGAATGCGCCGGGGTTATGCGGGAGGATTTTGGCGGTGGCGCATCCGCATGCTGCGAATACGGGGTCGGTGCGGATATTGCTGCGCAGGGACAGGCAAGCCGTGGATGCCGGCATGCGCCGGCATGACGTCACCAGGCTATGACCCCGTTCGGCGAAAAATTGCGGGCTTTGCGGGCGGAGCGGAAAATTTTGCAGCGGGAGATGGCGGCGGCGCTGGCGGTCTCGCCGGCTTATTTATCGGCGTTGGAGCATGGCAGGCGTGGGGCGCCCTCGGCCGGGTTGATCCATCAGGTATGTGATTATTTTGGTCTGATTTGGGATGATGCTGACGAGTTGCGGGTGCTGGCGAAATTGTCGCGGCCAAGGGTGCGGGTGAATGCCGGCGGGTTGACGGCGGGGCAAACGGCGCTAGCGAACCGGTTGGCGAAGAGTTTGCGGGATTTGGATGAGGCGACGGTGGCGCGGTTGCAGTTGATTCTCGACGAGGCCGCGCCGGTTAAACCGCCAGCACCGAAGCCGGTGCGTGCTGTAAGGCATGGGCGCGCAAAAAGCTGAGCAAAGGCAGCAATGGGAGACCGAGGATCGTAAAGAAGTCGCCGGTAATGTCCGTGAATAGATTGATCCCGAGGCCTTCGAGCTGGTAGGCGCTGACCGAGGTGAGGATTTTTGA
>Ga0116227_10016647_pt1 | contig 10500 bp, 10 predicted proteins | sample S1TSphgellanicum_FD_89693 | JGI IMG/M metagenome (GOLD analysis project Ga0116227, IMG submission 89693) | Host-associated microbial communities from peat moss isolated from Minnesota, USA - S1T2_Fb - Sphagnum magellanicum MG | ecosystem: Host-associated > Plants > Peat moss > Unclassified...
GCCGAGGCGGCCGCGGGAGACGGCGTTTGCGCCCCGCTCGGCGCACTCGTTTGCGTGCGCGACTCCGGCGGCGTCGCTGAAGCCGGAACGGTCGCGGCCGTCGGCGGGGGAGCGCTTGGCGGCGGCGACTGGGCGCCGGCCGCGGCCGCCGCGGCACCGAACGCAAATCCGAGCGCGCCGAAACGACGCGCCCGAACGCTCATTCGGGTTCGCGGCTTTCCGCGCTGCATGGACCTCCTACGGGAGTGCGATCAAGCGATTCGAGCTTCGCGCATGACGGCGGAGGCAAGAAGCGTTTTGTAACCGACGGTCGGAAAGAGAACGGTGACGAGGTCCTTCTCCGCACGCTCGACGGTGCCTTGCCCGAATTTCGGATGTGTGACGACGTCGGCAATCTTGTAACCGCTCGTCGCCTTCGATTCGAATGCCGTGACCGTTGCGGCGCGCAGGCAATTGTCGCACTGGCCGCACGAATCGCGGTTAAACTCCTCGCCGAAATAATTGAGGATGAACTTGCGCCGGCAGCCGCGCGTCTCGGAATACTGCAGCATCATCGCGAGTTTGCTCTGATCGTAGGACTTCTTCGTATCGTAGTTCGTCAGACTCAAGACCAACTCGCGGTTTTTGAGCGCGTCCTTGGTAAGTCCGTACCGGGTTCGGGCTCGCATTTCGATGAAGCCGGCTTTTTTCAAGAGCGCCAGCACGACTTTGAGTTTGGTGAGCGGAAGCTGCGAGATTTTTCGCAGGTCGGCGAGCGAAACGCCGTCCGCTTGACCGCCGAAATATTCCAGCGTGCCGAAAACTTTCTGCACGTCTTCGATGTCGGGGTATTTGCCGGTTAGGAAGTAGTTCTGAACGCGGGTGTCGCTCATGCGGTACAAGAGGACGCAGCGCGAGAGCGCGCCGTCACGGCCGGCCCGGCCTGCCTCCTGCGTGTACGCTTCGACCGAACCCGGCAAGTCGTAGTGAATGACGAAGCGGATGTTCGCCTTGTCGATGCCGAGTCCGAAGGCGTTGGTCGCGACGACCGCGCGAATCGCTTCGGACATGAACAATTCGTGGACCGACGTGCGATCGTGCTTTTGCAGTTTCGAGTGGTATACCGCGGCCGGCAAGTCCAAGTTGTCGTGAAGGTACTTCTGAACTTCCAGCGCGTTCTTGATCGTCGCCGTGTAGATGATTCCGGTGCCGTCGAGGCCGTCGTCGAAAAGCCGCTTGAGGCTCTTGAGTTTCGCCGTCTCGTTCTCGGCGCGAATGACCTCGTATCGCAGGTTCGGCCGGTCGAAGCCTTTGACGATCGTCGCGGCTTCGGGGATGCCGAGCTGCACGAGGATGTCTTCGCGCACCGCGGGCGTGGCGGTCGCCGTGAGCGCGAGCACCGTGGGGCCGCCGAGCGCGTCGATCACTTGGCCGAGGGCCAGATACGCGGGCCGGAAATCGTGCCCCCACTGGCTGATGCAATGCGCTTCGTCGACCACGAAGAGCGGCACCTCGATCGAGCGCAGGAGCTCGACGAAGCGTTCGTCTTCGAGCTTTTCAGGCGTGACGAAGACGATCTTGACCGCGCCGCGGGCGATCTTCTCCCGCGCGAGCGCTTCCTGGTCTTCCGAGAGCGTCGAATTGAGCGCGAGATTATCGTGGTACCCGCGCTCCGCGAGCATATCGAGCTGGTCTTTCATCAGGGCGATCAGCGGGCTGACCACGACCGTGGTGCCGCCGAGCATGAGGGCCGGCAACTGATAGCACAGACTCTTGCCAGCACCCGTGGCAAGGATCGCGAGCGTGTCTTCACCGCGCAAGACGCGCGAGATCACTTCTTCTTGGCCCGGGTTGAAGCGGCCGAACCCGAAACGGTCGCGCAGCGCCGCCTCGAGCCGGGAGCTTTCCGTCAACTGAGCGGATTCTGCCAACTGAGCCGATTCTGCGGTTTTGACGCGCCTCGCCACTTCGCTCTCCTGCCACGACTCGTCGCCGCCCCATCAAACGGATGAGCGGCGCTATATTTGCTTGTACGCGGATACCCATCTTGAAGTTTCACGAAACAGGGGCGGGTCGAATCGCGAGCCGAATCCGGGCATCGTGTCCCTCTACCGCACGTGGCGCCCGAAGTCGTTCGCCGACTTGGTCGGCCAAGATGCCGTCGTACGAACTCTGCGCACGGCGCTCTCGTCCGGCAAACTCGCTCACGCCTATCTGTTCTCCGGACCTCGCGGCAGCGGCAAGACCTCGGCCGCGAAGATTTTGGCGCGCTGCATCGATTGCGTTCGGGGGCCGACCCCGGAGCCCGACAATACCTGTGTAAATTGTCAGGCGATTTTGGCCGGTAATGCACTCGACGTCATCGAGCTCGATGCCGCCTCGAACCGGGGCATCGAGGAGATTCGAGACGTCATCGCGTCGGCCAAATTCGCGCCGGCGTCGATGCGCATGAAAGTCTTCATCATCGATGAAGCGCACATGCTCACGATTCACGGCGCCAACGCTTTCTTGAAGACGCTCGAAGAACCGCCCGCGCACGTCGTGTTCGTACTTGCGACGACCGCCCCCGAAGCGTTGCCGGCGACGATTCTCTCCCGGTGCCAGCGGTACGCATTCCGGCGCATTCCGATCCCGGTTATGATCGCGCGCATGCGCGAAATCGCGGGCGCCGAAGCGATCCAAATCGACGACGGCGCGCTCGGTGCGATCGCCTATCGCGCCGACGGCGGACTTCGCGACGCGCTCACCATGCTCGAACAGGTGGCCTCCTATTCGGGCGGCGCGGTGGACGCAGCGACCGTGGAAGCCGCCTTCGGCGCGTCGGGGCGGCAGCATGCGCGGGCGCTCGTCGATGCGATCCTGGCGGCGGAGGCCGCCCGGGCGCTGCGTATCGTCGATGAGGCCAGCGACGCCGGTGCCGACATGCCTGGTCTTCTGCGCGGCGCGATCGCCGAATATCGCAATCTGCTGGTCGCCCGCATCGATCCCGAATTGCTTAGCCGCGACCTTTCGACCGAAGACGCGGCGAACGCGCTGGCACTCGCCGCGCGGACGCCGCAGCCCAAGGTCGTGCGCGGGCTGCGCCTCCTCGCCGACGCCCTCGCGGCGGGCCGAGCTTCGGGCAACCCGCGCCTGGAACTCGAGACCGCGGTGTTGCGCCTCATCGTGCAACGCGAGGACCCGAGTCTCGAAGCGCTGGCGACGCGGGTTGCGCTCTTGGAGGCAAGCACCGAAGCGGCGGCCACGCCCGGCGGCGCACTTGCGACGTCTGCGCCAGCGTCGAGCCCGGCGCCATTTGAAGAGTCCGCTCCGGCAGCCCCAAAAGAAGCGGCACCGGCTTCATTAAACGCAGCGGATGCGCTCCCGCTCGCCGCACTGGAACCGCCGGCGGCGCGCAATGGGAACGGTGCACCGGAGACCGGGCCGGTCGCCGAACCGGCCCAGACCCCACCCACGCTGCAACGCGTGCGCTCGCTCTGGGTGCAGATCCGTCTGCGTGCCGAGGAAGCGGCGATGCCGCTGCGCGCGCCGCTCTCGCGAGCGACGGTCGATGCGCTTGCGGGCGACCTTTTGACGATCACGGTGCCGGACGATTTTAACGAAAGCGTTCTGCGGCCGCGCCTCGCCGTCTTGGAGCGCGCCATCGCCGATGCCGTTGGTTCGCCGCTGCGGCTGATGCTTCGCAATCGAACTTCGTCCAATGGCCGCACGGCATCCGAGCCTCCGGAGCCGGCGGGTTCCGAGCCCCCGGCGTCCGTGGGTTCCGAACCGGCAAGCGCGGGGACGCCGGACGGCGAAATCGACCTCTTGGCGTACGCTCGCGAAAAGATCGGCAGGATGAAGAGCTCATGAATCAAGCGCAGATGATGGCGCAAATGAAGAAGATGCAGGCCGAGATGGCCAAGGCCCAGGACGACCTGGCCGCGACCGTCGTCACCGGCAGCGCGGGCGGCGGCGCGGTCAGCGTCGAGATGACCTGCGATTACCGCGTGACGGCGGTGAAGCTTTCAAAAGAAGCGATCGATCCCGACGATGCCGAGACGCTCGAAGATCTGCTCGTCGTCGCGATCAACGACGCGGTCGCCAGGGCGCAGGACACCTCTGCGAAACGGATGACGTCGGTAACGGGCGGGTTGCGCATTCCCGGATTGACGTAGGCGCGACACGGCAAACGCACTCGCCGGACCCGTTGCGAGCCTCATCAATGAATTCTCGAAGCTTCCCACGGTCGGGCCGAAGACGGCGGCGCGGCTCGTGTTCTATCTGCTCAATCGCCCGCGCGCGGAAGCCGCGGCGCTAGCCGAAGCGATCCTGGCCGTCAAAGACCGGGTGGGGCTCTGTTCGCGCTGCTTTTCGCTGACGGAAGCGGACCCGTGCGACATCTGCACGGACGAACGCCGCGACGCCACGCTTCTGTGCGTCGTGGCCGAGGCGAAGGACATCTACGCGATCGAACGGACCTCCGCGTATCGCGGCCGCTATCACGTTCTCGGCGGCGTGATCTCGCCGATGGACGGCATCGGGCCCGCCCAATTGCGCGTCAAAGAGCTGATCGAACGCATCGGCAGCGAGGGTCCGCAGGAGGTCGTGGTCGCGACAAATCCGAACGCCGAGGGAGAAGCTACGGCACTGTACCTTTCGCGATTGATCTCGCCGAGCGGCGTCGTCGTTTCGCGGCTCGCCTACGGCCTACCGATCGGCGGTGACTTGGATTATGCGGATGAAGTGACGCTTGGTAAGGCGCTCGAAGGGCGGCGCCGGCTCTAACTCGGGCCGTTGCGGAGGGCGAGCGAAAGCGCCCGGGCCGGGAACTCTATCCCGCAGCGGACCGGGCGTTGCCCGGCACGAACTTCTCGAGAGTGAACCCGCCAAGTGCTCCGGTGTCCCTGCGCCCCCTCGGGCTTGGCGAATTGCTGGATCGGGCCGTGACGCTGTGCGTCCGGCAGTTCGTGCCCTTTGCGCTGATTTACGTGGCATTTGCGATTCCGCTGGGCTTCGTGAAATTTTTCGCCTCGAAAAACCTCACGACGGTGATTCAGACGTTCGCCGATCAGCTCAAAGCGCAGAGTAGCGGCCACGCCCCGGATCCGAGCGCGTACAGTGCGGCCTTCGCGCAGGCCGGCGACAACTTCGGCTGGACCGGCGCGCTCTTCGCCCTGACGTTCTTCGTCGGCCCATTGGCCACGGCGGCCCTGATCGCGGCGACGTCGGCGACCTATCTCGGCGGCCGGGCGACGTTCGCCGACGCGTATCGGACCGGCCTCTCGCGCTGGCTTCCGATGCTCGGGATTAACATTTTTTACGCGGTGGCGGGCGGCGTGCTGTACATGGTCGCGATCGTTATCGCGCTGCTCCTATTCTTCGCGCTCGGTGCGATAACGCTGGCCGCGCACACGCTCGGCATCGCGATCTCGATCGTCGTCGGGCTCGCCGTGGCGATCGTTCTCATCGCGGTCGCCGTCATCGTCGCACTCGCTTTGAACGTCTCGTATTTCAGCTGCGTCGTCGAACGCGAGAACGTGATCGTCGCTTTTGCAAGCGGCATCGGACGGGTGTTCTCGGGCGTCGGGATCAAGCGCTCCCTGCTCGTCGGCTCGGCGTACGTCGCCGTGATCGTCGGGATCTCGATCGTCTCGGCGCTCGGCCAGGGGGTGCTCGTCGGGCTCGTGCGCAGCGAACTTGCGGGCGCGATCTTCACGACGCTCGTCGCCGTTGCGACCGCGGCGTTCTTGACGGCGTTCATGACGATCTTCTATTACGATCTCCGCGTGCGCGAAGAGGGGCTCGACTTGCAAATGGCCGCGAGCAGCGTCCTGGGCGCGCCGCTCGAGATCTCGTGATCGAAGGGTGATTTGGCCGCGCGGCGATCCCGACGCAGTCGTTCGCCGCGTCCTGACCGGCGACGAGTTTCGAAGCGCCGTTAAGACGACCGCAGCGAAGCCGCCCCATGCGACGCTTCCCGGCGTCGTGTGGGACTGGGTTTGGGAACATCTCTTGCGGCCGTTGCTGCACCCGCTCGGTCAGGCCCTTGCGGCCTCACGTGACGCCGGGACCGCCGCCGGTATCGCGCTCGTCGCGATCGCGCTCGGCGGGCTCGCGTTCGTCGCGTTTCGGCTCGCACTCGCCTTCGTGCGCGTCCCCGCCGAGCGAGCGGAACGCCCGCGCGACGTGCGAGAGCTCGCTCTGCCGCGCGATTCACGAGACTGGCGCACCCTCGCAACGGTGGCCGCCGGCCGCGGCGAATACGCCCGCGCCATCGCCGCGCTCTTTGCCGCCGCGCTCGCCATCCTCGACGAATGCGACGTCTTGGCGCGCGACGCCGCGCGAACGCCCGGTGAATACCGGCGCATGTTGAGGCGGGCGCAACCTGCCGCCGCGACGCCGTTCGACGAACTCGCGGAGCATTTCGTGAACGCGCTTTACGCGCCGCACCCACCGGGCTCGGAGGCATACGAGGCGGCCGCTCGCGCGCTCGCGGCGTTCGAACGCGCGCTCGTCAGCGGCGCCGCCGCGTTCGCGGCGTGAGCGTTCTCGGGGTGCTCCGCCGTCTGCCCCCGCTCGAGACCGCGGTTCTGGTGCTCGCGGTCGCGGTGCTCGCCGGCCTCGCATACGCGGGCCGGCGGCAAAGCGATTCCAGCCTGCACGTCGATTCTCTCTCGACGTACGATGCTGCGAGCGGTGGATATCGCGCATTTTACGATATGCTCGCGCGCGAGGGCATCGGGGTCGAGCGCTTTCGCCGGCCGCTGACGTTTCTCGACGCGTCGGTCGACACGCTCGTTTACGTCGAGCCGGGCATTTTCAATCCGCGCCAGATCGTGCCGGCCGCGAGCGAGGTCGCAGCGCTCGAAGCGTGGGTGCGCGGCGGCGGCCGGCTCCTCTACATCGGTGCAGACAACGAGGCGGCGCGGCGCGGCATCCTGCATCTCCCCGAATCGACGCACGCGGCCCTGCGCGTGCATCCGGCCGCCGTTTCGGCCGGCTATGCCGCGCTCGGCGTCGCGCGCCTTTCGCCGTTGACGTATCTACGCTGGAAACGTTCGCGAACGGCTTCGCACGTGCGCGTCCTCGTCGATGACGGTCGCGGGCCGCTCGCGCTCACCTATCCCTTTGGCCGAGGCCGCGTGACCGCGTTGGTCGACGAGGGAATTTTCGAGAACGGTGAGATTGCCACGGGCGATCGAGCCCGCTTCGCCTACGCCCTCGCCCGGCCCGGTCGCGCCGGGGGCGTCGTCTCGTTCGACGAAATGGTTCACGGCTATACGATTTCGGATCGCTGGTGGTCGGTCGTGCCGCGCGGCTTTGCGATCGCACTATGTCTTGCGCTCGCGACGATCTTGATCGCAATCGCCGGCGCCGCCGTACGCTTCGGGCCGCCGCTCGCAGCACCCGAGGCGCGCGACCGTTCGAGCGCGGATTTCATCGCCGCGTTCGCTTCGCTGCTCGAGCGCGGCCGCGCGGCGCGCGCGGCGTTGGCCGGCGCATTCGCTTCGAGTGCGCGGGCGGTCTTGCGGTCGCTCGGACTTGCGGAGGGAACGCCGCCGGCGCAGATCGCGTCGCATATCGAACGGGCCGATCTCCGGGAAGATTTCCGCTCGCTCGCGGCGCTTGCCGAACGCGACGATCTCGGTCCGGCGGACTTCGTGCGCGGCGTGGCGCTCGCGCAGAGCCTGCGAAAGGAATTCGCCGCACATGGCCGTCTCCGCTACTGAACTCGCGCGCCGCTTGCAGGACGGCGTCGAGCGGGTCATCGCCGGAAACGAACGCACCGCGCACGCCTTTTTGATCGCGCTCCTGGGCAACGGACATATCTTGATCGAAGGCGTGCCGGGAACGGCGAAAACGCTCTTCGTGCGCACCTTCGCGCGCCTGCTCGGAGCGCCGTTCCGGCGCATTCAATTCACCCCCGATCTGATGCCGGCCGACGTCGTGGGCACGACGGTCTTCAATCCGGCAACCGCGCAGTTTTCGCTCCGCGAAGGGCCGATCTTCACGAGCTTATTACTCGCCGACGAAATCAACCGGACGCCGCCGAAAACACAGTCGGCGCTGCTCGAGGCGATGGAAGAGCGGCAAGTGACGATCGACGGCGACACCCGTCCGCTTGGCGGGCTTTTCGTCGTCTGCGCAACGCAGAACCCGATCGAATTCGAGGGCACGTACCCGCTGCCGGAAGCGCAACTCGATCGCTTTCTCGTGCGCGCGAAGACGACGTATCCGAGCGAGCGCGAAGAGCGCGCGCTCATCGCGCGCAGCGCCGCCGGATTCGATGCGCGCGACTTGGGGGCCGCGGGCGTCCAGCAGGTCGCAACCATCGCCGATGTGGTCGCCGCGCAAGCGGACGTGCGCAAGATCTACGTCGCGGAATCGTTACAAGCGTACCTCTATGCAATCGTCGCGCGGACGCGGGCGTCGAACGATCTCTCGCTCGGTGCGAGTCCGCGCGCCGCGCTTGCGCTGCTCGTCGCGACGCAAGCGGCGGCGGCGATCGAGGGCCGCGAGTTTGCGACGCCGGACGACGTCAAAGGCGTTGCGGTGCCCGTACTCGCGCACCGTCTCATCGTTCGGCCGGAAGCCGAGATCGAAGGCGTGAGCGCCGAGTCCGTGCTCGAGCGGATTCTCGGGGCGGTCGACGTGCCGGTGGACGTCACGCCCAAGGCATCGCTTCCGGCGCCCTGAGCGCCTCGCATGCAAGTGGACTCCCCGATGCGAGCGGCTTCTCCGAAAATCTGGCTCTCCTCGCGCGCGATCGGCCTGCTGCTCGGCATCGCGGTGCTGCTCGCCCTCGCGAGCGCGCTGCCCGGCTTGACGCTCGTCTTCGTGGCGGCGACCGTCGTCTTCGTCGCCGCCGTCGCTGCGGACGTGGTGCTCGGGCCGCGTCGCGGCGCGTTTTCGGTCGCGCGGCGGCCGGTGCCGTCACTTGCGCTCGGACGCGCGGCGACGCTGGAATACGTCGTGCGGAATCGCGGCCTCATCGGCGTGCGGGTGACCCTCTTCGAATCGAGCGTAGCGAACGTCGCGTTCGCCGCGTCGTCGCTTACGGTCGACGTTCCGGCCGCTTCCGAAGTGTCCGCATCGCTCGCGCTCGTTCCCCAAGAACGCGGTCGCGCGCACTTCGGCGACCTGTACGTCGCGCTCGAGAATCGGCTCGGTTTACTCCGCCGCCGATACCGCGTCGCCGCGGCCGAAGACGCGCGGATCTTTCCCGACCTCTCGGCCGTCGAGGATTCGGGCCGGCTCGCGCGGCGCAGTACGCTAATCGAGTCCGGCCTTCGGCGCCTGCGCCGGCGCGGCGGCGGCACCGAATTCGAGAGCTTGCGCGAGTATCTCCCCGGTGACGGCTTTCGGTTCATCGATTGGAAGGCGACGGCGCACCGCGGACGCATGATGGTCGCGCAATACGAAGTCGAACGCAGCCAAAACGTCATCGTCGCGCTCGATTGCGGCCGCTTGATGACGCCGCGCGTGGGCCGTGGCCGAAAATTCGATTACGCGTTAACGGCCGCGCTTTCGGTCGCGCGAATCGCCGATGCGGCGAGCGACAACATCGGGCTCGTCGCCTTCGCGGCCAAAACGATTCTGGACTTGGCGCCGCGACGCGGCGCAGCAGCGCTCGGCGCGCTCGCCCGGGCGACCTACGATTTGCAACCGCGCTTCGAAGACCCCGACTACGAGACGACGTTTACGGAATTGCGCCGCCGCCACGCCAAACGCAGCCTCGTCATCCTGTTTACCGACATCTTCGATCCGGTCACGTCGACCGCCGTCTTAGCCGGTCTCGCGACCCTCGTCCCGCGCCACGTGGCCATGTGCGTGCTGATGAACGATCGGGCCGTCGAAGCAGCCCTCGACGCGCCGCCCACGACCGTCTCCGCCGCGTATCGCACGGCGGTGGCGATGGCCCTCGCGGACGAACGCGCGAAGGCGATGGCGATCTTGCGCGCACGCGGCATCATCGTGATCGACGTGCCCGCTGATAAGCTGACCGTCGCGCTGATGGATGCGTATCTCGACGTCAAAGTGCGCGGGCTGTTGTAAGGTCCGACCGTGCTTCGATCAATGTCACGGTTCGACGCGCCGGTGAGGCCGCGGTTCGATACGTAGCCGAGGTCGCGGATCCAGCTTCCAGCGAGGCGCTTGACATTGGCCTCAATGGGAGAGAGGGGTTCGGTAGTCGTCGACGACGCGACGGTCGTGGTTTGCCGGGCCGATACGGTAAGCGACCTCGCCGCTGCGATCGAAGATCGGGTCGCCGTTGTGCCGGCCGACGCCGCAATTTGGATCGTCTATCCGAAGGGCCGCTCGAGTTCGCTTCCCGAGAACGACGTTCGCACCTTCATGCGCACCCGCGCGTTCGTGGACACCAAAGTTGCTTCCGTCTCGGAACGTTTGACGGCACTCCGGTTCACGCGGCGTTCGCCACGATAAACCAGTAAGACAGTATCGCACCGCGCTCACCGCGCTAAAGATGCTCCGCACCCACTTTTTGCGCGCGCCCGCACAAACCGAAGTATGCGATGA
>Ga0116227_10016649_pt1 | contig 10495 bp, 10 predicted proteins | sample S1TSphgellanicum_FD_89693 | JGI IMG/M metagenome (GOLD analysis project Ga0116227, IMG submission 89693) | Host-associated microbial communities from peat moss isolated from Minnesota, USA - S1T2_Fb - Sphagnum magellanicum MG | ecosystem: Host-associated > Plants > Peat moss > Unclassified...
AACTTTACTATGCATGACCTACTAAATATTGAATCATTGAAAAAAAAAAAAAAACAGAATAAAAACTAAAATTTGAAAGGAAGTTGGGACATTGTTGGAAAGCCCTTGATAAGCATATTTCTTGGAGGTGATTTCAAGAAACTTTTAAAATAATTTTTTAGAACTAAGGTTGGAGGGATATTGAATTTTTAGTGACTTTTTCACTGGAAAATTTCCAAAGAAAAATTTTAAAAATCAGTTTTGAAAAATAAAATTGGATTTCAGACTTAAGCTAAAGAAGGTGTACACTTTTCCATATCAAAATTCATTCAATTAAATATTACAATATATTCAATGGTCATCTTTAACTGATGAAATGTTGATTTGTACTTTGAGACCAAGGTTTTAGTCTTGAGATGGGTTTATTTGTAAGGTTTAAAAGCAAACCCTAAAATTAAAAAAAAAATTTAAAAAAAAAAAAAGGTCTCAAACATCTCAAATTTTTTGTTTGCCTTCAAAGAGGATGAATTAACTTTTTAGTTTTTTTGGTTTTTGGGTAGACTTATATTGGATGGAAAATTTTGTTCATCCATTTTCTCCGTCATGTCAACTCTTTTTGGATAGATTTCTTTTCCTCATGAATCATATGTATGCCTTCTATTTACCACAAAATTTCTTTTAGAAGATCCAAGTTTCAAATGATGTCATGCTTGAAACTGAAGAGACTTAAACTTTCAATGGTGACAAATTTTCATTTCTTTCTGAATCAGATATCTTTTTAGGGTTTATCTGATTCAGCCAAAAAAAATAAATTTAGAATTTAAAAAACCAAGTGCAAAAAAGTTAAGATTTAAAATTTAATTAATTATTCAACAATTTGTAGCCAAAATCATTCAGATACTACCCCGTATGACCCTGGTATTATTAACCTTCTTGGATGACTTGGTTCTCATCTAGGCATGTTATTAATCCTAAAACATTAAACAAATTTTACAATAGAAAACTAAAAATAAAAATAAAAATAAATAAAAATAAAAATATTTTTGAGTAAAGAAGCCTATAAAACCAGTTAATAATCAACCAAGATAATTGATGGTTAGCAATCGATCATTTAAAACCTACCTTTTTATGCATAAGTGATGATTATTACATGAAAAAAATATCAATAACCTAATTAACACCCCTATATTTTTAATTTAAAAAAAAGAAGAAAAAAAAAAGCCTACCCAACAACAGTTACGAAAAATCAATAACCCAACCAACACAGGTTTAAACTTGACAAGATAACTATGGTTTACCTGGAAGTGAGTTGAGTCAATACTGGGGTTTCCACGTGGGTTGATCCACAAGTTGACTCATAAGAGGGGGCTTTCCAAATGGATGCTTGGTTAAGCCTAGGCCACATAAATAGGTAAATAAATAAATAAATAAAAATAAATAAATAATACATAAATAAATAAATAAATATCTCTTTCTTTCTTGCTTGCTTTTTTCTCCTTGTACCAATGGGCGTCATCCGTTGGTACTGACTGTTTACCGATGGTTCTTCATCCCCGTTGCTGACACGCCGTTGACCATCTGTCAATGGTTCTTCATCCCTGTTGCTTACACGTCGTTCACATTCTGTCCGACTTGGATGAAGAAAGAAGAAAGAAGAAGAAGAGGCGGTAAGGAAGTTGCTGGAAACCGACGTAAAAGAAATGAAAAGAATGAACAGATTTTTTTTTTTCTTTTTCCTTCCTTTCCTTGTTTTAATAAGTAAAAGAAAAGAATTCATCTCGTCCTTCCAAATGGCCAGAGTTTCTTACCGACGACGACGACGACGACGATCGCGGCTTTCTCGTCTCCCGCGTCCACCGCGTCCACCGGGCACGGCGTCCGGCCTCCCACCATCATGGCCGCAGGATAGCTCTGAGCCGCGTGCGCCCAGCGGAGAAAGCGGCGATAGTAGGCCCTGCCTGGCCTTGGGGAGAGAGAAGGGCTCCCTGCCGCGTTTTATCTTTTGAAGAGGCGGAATCTTCGTCTCTTCTCTCGATCTTTTCACAGGAAAAGGACTGCGGCTAATAACTACGGTACTTCCTACTTAAACGCTCCATGTTTTCGTTTCTCTTGTGATCATGTAACAAAGTTTATTGTTAGATCTCTTTTCTTTGTCATAGAGAAGAAGAAGAAGAAGAAGATGTCTCTCTATCTCTTTTGCATGCTTCGAATATTTTGAATCTTGAGCTCTGTCTCTCTCTCTCTCTGTGTCTGATCTGCAGTCTCTTTTGTTTCCTTCTGCTTACTTGCTTCCTATGAACGATCTGAGATTCTCTCTGTGTTCCGATTTGTTGTTGTTGTTGTTGTTGTTGTTCGGAAGCTTGCCTGGGAGGGGCGTTCGGAGCGGGAGAATATTAAGCCTCGGGTCTAGAATTTTTGTTTGTATTCTCGTTCTGTTTATAATATGTGAGGGAAACGAGTCAGTCGCTTCATGTGATTATTGCTCTGATTTTGAGCTACGGTTTTGTGAAGATTAGGCGTTGTTCTGCTTGCAGTGTGACTGTTTGTGTCCAAGCTGGGATTGATTCGTAGTTTAAATTCCGTTTATTCATCCGTTGCGAGGGAACTTATTGGATCGTTCTTTTGTTGACAATCCAAGGCGACGATGCAGGATTACAACGAGGTACGATGCGAACTGATTGCAGAGTAAAGAAGTTGGACACTACTGTTGTACTTTCTTTTTTTGGTGTTCTGACGGATCAATCTTGAGTCTATTGGGAATCGATTGTAGTGGAATTATTATAGCGTGCAGAGATTCAATGTGAATTCCCTTTTCTATAACAGATTTTCTATGGACCGCGTGGTTGGCCGATGTGGATGCCGCCACCCGTGCCAGCCGCACCTACACGCTGGCAGCTGGTACCTGTAGAGACCGCAAAGCCGAAGGAGCCTGAAAAGGTCACGACTCGTTGTCCATCCAACATTACACCACAATTTCCAAGATCTCATATATATCTCTAATATTCGTTGCGAAGTGTGATGAATCCTTTTGTCTTCTTCAGGGGCAAAAAAATTCCAATAATAACTTAGAAGAAGCTGCTATGAAGAAACTGAATGCCGCGCGCGTTTCATGTCGCTCATAATTGCGTACCGCATTTTTTGTGTGTGCGTGTGTGCAGGTTTTCGCTTTTGGAAGCGAAGGGCCGCCATGGTTGCCACCACCTGGATTCAAATGGCAGCTCGTAGAGGCGAAAAAGGAGGAAAAGAAAAAGGAGGAAAAGAAAGGTGATGAGAAAAAAGAGGAAAAGAAGAAGGAGAAGCCACCAGTGAGTTCAACTTACTTCTTACAGCCCGAACCTTAACCTCTCTCTGTACATTAAATTTTATTTTCATGTTTTTTTGCCTGGACGTTCTAGCTGGGACTTTGATGACCGGAAAACTTTGGAGTGTTGAATCAAGTACGTATGATGCATGCTATGGCGAGTCATCCGTTAGTCTGCCTTTTGCTTCGGCTTGCAGGAAATTGTGCTAAAGGTGAGGATGTGTTGCGGGAAGTGTGAAGACATAGTCAAGGAGGGAATCCTCGATGTCGACGGTAAGTGAATATAATACTGCAAAACCCCACAGAAATCAAATCAATGCGAGTTATATAACAAACAAGATCGAAAATTGTTGTATCCCTTTTCCTCTTCTTCATTCCTCCCGCATGGAATATAATAAAATTTGAGATTATTGAAATGACCTTTGAATCTCAAACTAAGCCTGAGTAGAGTTTCTCGGTGTTTTGCTCTCCAAGCGAAGTTTTTCTTCCAGTTTTTTTTCCAAATAGCGTGCAGGAAATTATAAGGTGCAAAACCATTTTTGTCAAGTAGGTGTAAAACCATTTTTGTCAAGTAGGTGGACTGGCAATCCGCCAGAAGAGGAATGAGATTTGGCTAGAGGTCAGTCAGCAGAGCAGAAATTTTTTAGGATCCAGCTTCGTTTTGTCAACAACCTTCATGAACTGATTGTCTAGATATGGGAACTTCTCATTTTTTTTCCTTTCAAACTATGGTGACTTTTGCACCATTTTTCCAAAAATAACAACCCTTTGTCCACTCTGCAGCATTTTTTATTTATTTATGTCAAAGCAACAAAAAAACAAGACATTAGAATAGATTTTCTTAAAGTGATAAATATAAATATAAATAGGGTGTTTGAAATTGATATATTATGAGAATATATTATTAAAACATTTTATTCATTCATAACCCAAAAAGAAAAATCTTTTATCTCACATGTTCCATAGAAATATATAATACAAAAGAGTGATTTTCTGGGGGGCGGGCCTTCTTGTACAGGTGTGAAGGATGTAAAGACAGACAAATTACACTCCAAAGTAACAGTGGTGGGGAAAGCAGACGAATCGCAGGTGTTGAAGAAGGCCAAGAAAGTCGACTGGAGAGCCAAAGTCCTAGAGGTAAAGAAAGGTGAAGTTGCAGCAGAAAAGAAAGGGGAGGAGAAAAAGAAAGAGGAGCCCAAGAAGAAAGAGGAACCTAATACTACTTGGACATATGACCCTCGTAACTACTATCCTACGTATTATCCTCCTTACCCTTATCCATATCCTACTCTTCCTCCTCCTGCATTTGACGTTAATGGCGCTTACAGACCTAGCCAAGGTTACCCTCCTCATTACTACCAGTACCCAGAAACTGATTACAGCTATTACAATTACCCAAACAATCCGCGCTATCTCACTCACATCCAACACTCTTGAGCTCCTCTTACAATCACCCAAAACAATCCACAACATCTCACTTACATCAAACACTCTTGAGCTTTTCTCTGTATCATTATGTTCCATACTTCAGTCCAGGTCTCAACTAGCCTAATTATGCTCCACTTAATCCTTTATTAGAAAAGAGAGTGAATCCTCGCCTCCTTGCAATTAGCCTCAATAGTTTGAAACCTAACTATGTCATATAACCTCTCAATTACTGGGTTTTGTATTTATACCTTTTGCTGCGAATGCTAGATGTTACTGCCCATAGCCAATCAATCCAGTTCGGTGAATTAGGCTGCCAGTGGTGGGATATCAGATGTAATCTGGGCTTCAATGTGGATGCTAAAACTGGGTAAGCATTATGCTTTCCCTTTTCGGATGGCAAGAATTTTTTTTTGTTTTTTCTGGTTTCATTGGAGAAGCCACAGAGGCCGTTAGGGACACTTCAAAACCTTGGCTTGGTGATCAGACCATGGGCATTTGTTCTTTTTCGCTTGTTACTTTTAACTCACAGTTTTGATCTATAACATAGTCTTATATGTTGAGTTTAGGGTTTTGTGATGTGGTGATGATTCTACCCAAAGAAATTTCACAAGAAATGTTGCTGATTACAAAGTCTTTTTTGATCTATTATGATGCTTTTTTTGCTCCCATGTATGTATCTTGTGTACCACACAAGAGTCAAATTTTGTTTGATTTGCTTTGTTTCAACTTAAGGGTGATGACTTTAGATGAGGGTCCAAGGTCCCAGGGACCAATGAATTCAAGCATTCTTTATTGATCAAAAGCTTTAAATTGGTCCCAAGAAGGCCTTCAGACGAGGGGGTCCAAGACCAAAAAATGGCAAATTGAGGCTAAAACCTACATGGCACCTGTTTTGGAGGGGAAAATCAATTGTTGGTTTGGACCAAAAAATTGGTGTTTGATGAAAACTCTTCTTAATAAACCATATGTGAAAATCAACGTTCTCACATGAGAATCACAATTATGGTGGAGAGTTTTCATGTGCTTTGAGATTTTGCCATTTTGTCATAAGGTGCAATTTGGGATTTGCCAATTATCACAAAGTTCTGCAACCCTCCAAACAAAACACCCCTCGTGGCTTGCCAATTGTGCTCTTCTCGCAACTACCCGAAGAACAAGCTCAAATCAATTAAAGGAAACATAACCCATTGTGCTCTTTTCACAACCACCTGAAGAACAAGCTCAAATCAATTAAAGGAAACATAACCCAAATTTTGAAGAGAAAAGTTACAAAGATTTAACATTCTTCAAGTGAAAATTACAAAAAACATTTGAAGAGGCACTTCATGAATGAAATAATAATCAAAGAGCACTTCGTCAAGGAAAATTTCAACACTTTGTGAATTTTTTTAAAAAAAATAGCATTTCATGAGGGACAATTTCAATAGCACTTTGATGAGCAAAAGTTTCAATAGCCCGCCATGAGTAAAAACTTGAAATAAGGTTTTTACATTTTAGAATCTTATGTTTAAGTTTTTAGGTTTTACGCTCATAGAGGTCTTAGAATCATTTAATCCTACCATAGGAAATTACAAATGAAAGATTAAAAAATGAAGTGATTTTCAAGGTTTTCAATGGTCAAGTGTGCCCAAAAGTTAGGAAAAAATTAAGTAAAAAAATATTAATTTTTTATGTTTGAATTTTTAGTGCATAACCAAAAATATAGAAGTATGATTTTTAAAAAAATAATCATATTTGGTTATAGCCATATTTGGCTAAATCTTGTTAGGGATGATCTTCAAAATTTTTACATTTTTTAAATGGATGATCACCAGTATGACTATAAACAAAAATTCCTAATATAAAACATTGGTGCTAACCAACATTGTTACAATTTCATTCTATTAATGATGAAATCTTGCCAAACTTCATAAAAGAAAAACACCAACCCATAAAGGGGGGGAGTTGGGAACAAAGGAACAACTTATGTCCTTACCTCTTCACCTATTGCATCAAGTAGATCAAACAACAAAATGAGTGGGAAATCCAAAAAAACATGTATAACGTACAAAGGCTTCTTGGGCAACAAATGGTTTGTCTTATTATTATTATCTCATCTTATTACTTTTAGAAATGGAATAAAAATTCAAGATTTTATTTTTGTATAATGTTTTGTCAAGCTTTGGGGTTGATTATTATATACTTAATTTACACCTTAATTGTTGTTTAAAGTTGATGCAATCAATGGGTATTGGTGGCAACTCATTTGTCATATTTATAACCAAAGTGATGGTTTGATTATATATAAGTAATTCTCTTAAGATTAAGATTGCACTCATTATCATGCTATCTTCAAATTGTTGTTTTGAAGATTTTTCTTTCCAATCTTGTTGACAATACAATGGGCATTTTAATCTAAGTATCTAACCTTTCAATACTCAACTAATGATTTTAGGAAGGAAGATATCACTTGTATTATTATTTATTAATTAAGCCTTCAATCTTTCAATACCAATTTGTAAATATTTCATGGAACATACAATATATTATGAATTAATCACCCGATGCTTGGACATGCTTTGTCATGCCTTTTATTTTTCAAACTTAAATGTCTATGCTTTATGGAGTTACTAAATTTTAGGGTTTTGGCCATATATTATGAGTTAACCGCCACCCAATGTTTGGACATGTTTTCATCATGCCTTCTATTTTTCAAATTCAAAGTATTTATCCTTCAAGGAGTTACCAAGTTTTGGTCATATATATATTATGAGTTAACCACTAAATGCTTGAACATGTTTCACCATGCCTTCTATTTTTGAATCTCAAGTATCTATCTTCTTCTAAGGAGTTATTGAATTGAGGGCTTTGGCCCTTAGCAAACATGTGAAAAATTTGAGCATTTTTCAACTTAAAAATCTTTAATTCTACCATCCACTTAACTTTTCATAGGATTCAAGAGTTTTAACCTTTTGATAAGTGATATGAAAAACAACCAATAAATCAAATCCATGTAAAAATCAAAGTTCATATTCTAAAAAGGTCATATTGAAAAGCATTACGATTCTTTGTTTTTATATTAGAGCATTTTTATCTTATACCCCACAACGAATAAACTACACCCTTATATTGAAATAAGACGGTTATTTCAAACAATGAAAAACCATTTACATCTTTATGTCTGGATCAATAATTGTTAGTGACCAAATTCATAATATGAAAATTTGTTTAGAGATGTCAAAATGACCAAATTGCATACAAAGTGCACAATTACAATCAACATTTATGTTGAAATGCAAATGTGGTCAATTAGACTAATTTGTGAATTTGGGTTGTGTTATTATTGCTCAAGGATTGTCACAATTTGAGTGTTGTAATAAGTTTCATAGCACCAAACAAAACATGATGTCCAAGTTGGATATGACTTTGGATACATACATACATCCAATCCTAGTCGCAAATTGCATTATTTTTTAATATAAGAAAATAATGAATTAATTAATTACCGAGCCTTAATAATAGCTTGGATTCAAACCACTCGATTTGATAAAAAATTGTCCACAAAATTCTTACATAATTGCAAAAAATGTGGGGGTAAATATTGGAAGAGATGGGGTAAATGTGTTCAAAACTATATATAAGTATAGACTCAAGGTATTAAAAAAATGATAAATAATTTGCATTTGCATTTGCATTTTGCCAAGTGATCCACTCCATCCATGCTAAGGACCAGGTCCAATGGGGGGCCAAGTTTGGTAGTGCCTGAAGGTCATGCCAAAAGAGTAACATATATAATTGGGCATTTTTAGAAAGCAAAAAAACACAAGAGGAATGGACCATCTTTGAATCTATTTTTGTTGGCCTTTTGCCTATTACTACCAAGGCCCTTAAGGATATTGTGTTGAGATTCATTATAGAGTTATAGTAGCTTAAGGGATTTTTATAGGCCCCTAAGGTAATAATAATAATAATAATAAATAGGTCTCTTTTTATATGAGCATTTTTGAAAAATAATAATATTTTGGCTTGTTGTTGAAACTTGAGATTAGTTATACTAGAGTTATGATAATATCTTGAAGGATTTATTTTGGTTTCTTTTAGAGGATTTTTTGAAGATTAGGTATTATAGTTTTGCACTATAATACCATATACTAAGGTAATTAAATTGAATGTCATTTTATAGCACACGATAAAAAATTATATGAGAACCTTACATTTCCACATATGGGTCTTTTGGGAGCATGCTCGTCGACAAGTTGTGTTGCAAACGCTTCACAAGTCGTGGGTGTTCACTCTTCACATGATCATCAAGTAGTCGGTAATCGGGTCTTCGGGCACCATTATATTCAAGTTCGGATGTTGTTCGAAAGGGATTATTACAAGGTGCACATGGTTTATTCACGCAATCACATATGCCAAGGCGCGGCGACCCAAAAAATGTCCCGGCTAATGAGCATGTGCCTTGTTGATGATCATTTGCCGCCGCCACCCCCCGCCCCCGCCCATTTGCAATGTAGTATTAGAATAATGTTGTGCCAAAAATTCAAATAAATCACCATATTTGAAAGCAAATTGAATTATTCACCAACTTGTTTGTTGCAAAATAATTTTTAAATTCTCGAGATAAATTAGCCAATCAAATTAGGAACTTGAAGAAGCATGTTATGAAATTGTGTAAGAATTGGGAAAAAAATAAAATAAATGTGTGTGTGTGTGTATACTTGGGCGCGCGGGATTCCCGGCCCACACACACCCAAGCTTAAACATCTCCAATGTTGCCTTGGCGTCACGAAGGGCGTTGCTCAATTCCTCGTTCTTTCGAGAACAAGCCTTGTGTAACTCTTCCCTTTTCAATGCCTATACATTGAATTGAAGGCGCGACTAAAAGAGTTAAGATTTGACAAAAGAAATTCTAGTTCTAGAACTAACCAAAAAAAAAAAGATTTCAAGACTTAAAAAAAATTTCAATCTTAAGGCAAAAAAAAAAATACCAAAATTTCAAATATTTCACCATATATGCAAAAATATAATCTTCAAAAAAAATAAAAAATCCTCTAAAAAAGAAACCAAAATAAATCCTTCAAGATATTATTATAACTCTAGTATAACTAATCTCAAGTTTCAACACAAGCCAAAATATTATTATTTTTCAAAAATCCTCATATAAAAATAGACCTATTATTATTATTATTATTATTACCTAGGGACCAAAATCCCTTAAGCTACTATAACTCTATAATGAATCTAAACACAACAATATTCCTCCCCCTTGGTAGGCAAGGCCAACAAAAGACATCCATGGTGAAGTGGAGGCATAATATTATATATAATATATTACTATTATATAATATTATATATAAAAATAAATAAATAAATAAATAAATAAATATAGCATAGTATTAGCGAATGTGAACCCACCTCTCTATTTTGTATTAGATTAAATTTTCCGATTTCATTGCTTGAAGTTTTCCATTTCCAAGATTGGTCTCGTGATGGGCGTAATAAGAGTGCTATATTCAAAACATATTGCATATTTATCATTTACCATCTTTTATATTTTTTAAAAAATAAATAAATTGGTCTCTTCATCATCAAGAGATGGGATTTGAATTGACGGGATGTTTAAACAACTTTTAAACATGTTGAAAACATTTGATATAAATTTTTTTCAAAAACATTTGAGAAAATTAATGTTTAACCAAAAAAAAAAAAAAAAAAAAAAATCAATTTTCATTTTATTTATAAAAAAAAACAAAAAAAAAAAAAAAAAAAAAAAAAAAAACCAAAAAAACAAAAAAAAAAAAAAAA
>Ga0116227_10016650_pt1 | contig 10495 bp, 7 predicted proteins | sample S1TSphgellanicum_FD_89693 | JGI IMG/M metagenome (GOLD analysis project Ga0116227, IMG submission 89693) | Host-associated microbial communities from peat moss isolated from Minnesota, USA - S1T2_Fb - Sphagnum magellanicum MG | ecosystem: Host-associated > Plants > Peat moss > Unclassified...
AGTGGAAGTGATCACCGAAAAACAGGTACCTAAAACGCCCAAACCAGAACTGCAACCGGACGACGACGCCACCGTTTCAATGGCCGCAACCAAGGCGGCTTCCGCCAAGGCGGCGGCCGAGGAAGCTGCTGCCGCGGAGGCCGAAGCGCTGCGCGAGCAGGAGGCGCTGGCGCGCAGAGCGCGCGAGGAAGCTGAAAAGCGGAAGCGGGATCAGCAACGCAAACGCAAGGTTCCACTTCTCATCGCCGCCGGCGCGCTCGTGCTTGTCATTATTCTGGCCGGCCTATGGTTTTTCACCCAGCGGGGACCAACCCCCTTCCCACCGAACCAGGCGAACCAGGCAAACCAGGACACGCTGAACCACGGCGGCGGTCAGCCGGCGCCGGCGCCGGCACCCAGTGAATGCGACAGCGAGCCTTTCCCCGCGATCACGCAATGCGAGCACGACCCAGCAAAACTCTATCAGGTCGGACAGGCCCGCATGACGGCCGGCAATGCCCAGGACGGCGTGTCGCTCTTCGGGGTTGCGGCCAAGGATGGGTACGGCCCGGCGGCCCTGGCCCTGGCGAAACTCTACGACCCGGCAAGCTTCCAGCAGAACGCCGCGATCCAGCAGTCTGATCCCGGCCAGGCAGCGCTGTATTACCGTATGGCGGTCAATGACGGCGACCAGGACGCCGTCGCCCCGCGCGCCGCTTTGTACCAGCATTTGCAACAGGCAGCCTCGCAGGGTGACCTGCAAGCGCCAAATCTGCTAAACGATTACTGGCCGTGAGAGTGAGCAAGGCAAGCGGTTCTCTTTTGAAAAAGAGAACCAAAAAACTTTCTCTCACGGCGGCAGTTGGCCCGGCCGTTGCAATGGCCCGCATTAAACAGCAGCCTTTATCATTCGTTTTTTTCAAAAAAAGACGCGCTTGCTTGCTCGCAACAATCGCCTACCTCGCCACCATGCTTCCCGCTGCCGCGGCCTGGCCCCCCGCCGACGACAACCCGGAGCCTTATACCGATGACCTAATCCTGCCGATGCCCTGCGGCGGCGCGATGGCTTTCCGTGCCGTCGCCGTGCCCGCGCCAGCCGGACCCATCGGCGACACCGCGATCCCTCTCGGCGTCCAAGGCAGCCCGCCTGACGATTATAACGATGGCGCCCACGGCGCATTCCTTGCCGGCCCGTTCGCCGGACCAAACAATGTTCCAGTCTACTGGATTGCAAAATACGATGTTACCGTCGCCCAGTACCAGGCGCTCTCCGGCCAGTGCGCCCCAACGGCGGATGGCGCCCTGCCGGAAACGAATGTCAGCTGGTTCGACGCGGTCAACTTCTCCCAGGGCTACTCCGCCTGGCTGCTGAAAAACGCCGCCGCCAGCCTGCCTAGGCACGGGAACTCGGTCGGCTTCGTGCGGCTGCCAACCGAGGCCGAGTGGGAATACGCCGCCCGCGGCGGGGTGGCCGTTCCGGCCGCGCTCTATTTCGCCAGCACCTGGGCTGGCCAGGACGACATCGCCGGCTACGCCGTCGCCGGTGAAAATTTCGACGCCGGCCCCAGCCCGATCGGTAGCCGCAAGTCCAACCCGCTCGGCCTTTACGACATGCTCGGGAATGTAAGCCAATGGATGCTGGACATGTACCACTTCACCCGCCTCGGGCGGCTGAGCGGCTTGACAGGCGGCTTCGTCATCCGCGGCGGCAACTATGCCACCCCGCCCGGCTTGCTCAGTACCTCGGCCCGCCAAGAGGTTCTGCCGTTCGACCCCGCCACTGGTTCCGCCACCCGCCTGTCTAGCGTCGGCTTCCGTCTGGTCATCGGTGTCGCCACCGGCGACGACGCCGCCCGCGCCGCTACCCTGAAGCAGGAACTGAGCACCGCCGCTGAGGCCCGCATCGACCCGACCCAACACCCGATCCAAGCCCTGCCCGGCCTGGAATCCGACACCGCCGATCCAGTCATGGTCGGCGGCCTGCAAGCCGTCGGCGCCGCGCTAACAAAAGCGAACGCCAGCACCCTTGACGAGGAAATTGACGCAGCGACGTCGATGTCCCTGGCGATCTGGAAAATCCAAAAAGACTACAAGGCCGCCTATACCATCGCGACCTCGCCGGAATTCGCCAATCTACAACAGACCAACAGCTACCAGGCTACGATGAAACATCTCGCCCTCGACCAGGACGTCCTGAATCGTCTCGTCCAATCATATTCGTCGCTGCTCCAATCAATCGTCGTTTCGGAAAGCCCGGCCGACATCACTCAGGCGATTGCTGCCGAGCAGAGTATTATGAGCTCGCAGGCAGACCCCAGGATCGCCTTCATGAATCTGACCGAGACATTTCTAAACCAGCTGTCTCAAGGTGCATTTCTGAAAAACAACGACCTCATGACCGCGATCCAATCGGTCAAAATCTCTCAGTAACGGCAAGTTCAAAAAGCGCAGCGCGTATAGCAACTATATTGTAACTCCAAACCTGGCTTTAAGTTACAAAAGCCGCATAGCGTTTGAATTTAAGCTTATGATGTTATTTTTCTGGCTGTGGATCGGGAATATGAGTCAAACGCATCAGTTTTAAAAATCGGGCAGGCGGATGGGCGGGTTATGATAAGCCAGTTTGGGAGTTACCTTTTCCGTCCGTTTCAACTACCATTTTTCGATATCTCGTTCAGGTTTTTTTTGCGTCAGCGTATCCTTGCGCGGCAGAGAGGCTCAGCCAATGAATAGCCAAGCTCAGATTTTTTGGCGTACCGGCTCCCATGAACTTTGAATCCGCAGCAATGAATTTCATTTGCGAGATCGGATACTTTCCGAAGGCAGCGGATTGGATGGTTCAAAACCAACCCGGCCGTTGTCAAGGAATTTCACGCCGGCGGCTTCGAGAGCAGTCTTAATAGCGCCAAGATTCGCATCGGTTGTAGTTGGGGTTCCGTCAACAGCTTCAGCGCGCACGATGGTCATCCGTGCGAGCCGGGATCGGCTGGCTAGCTCGTTTGTCGACCACCTCGCCATGGCCCGCCCGGCCCTGATTTGCGCCCCTGTTATCATGTCGCAATTCAAAGACTTTTCCCCCAAACGCCGCACTCCGAGACCAATCCAAGGGATCGGCGAATCTTAATTTGGCCGATGATGAGCAGCAATGTATTTCCTTGGCTCTGCAGCCAGCAAACGTTATCGAGCTGAAACCGCGATCGCGGCGTAATTTCATGACCGGAGCCGCGTCGCTCTCCGGCTTTAAACTGACGGATGGCGCCGCAATACGCGGCAGTGGCCTAATCGCCCTTTGCGAAGAATTTCGCAGACTGGAACGGCTCAGCCGCGACCTGTGGGAGAGGGACGATCCCAACTTCTGGCAAACCTTGTTCGCCAGGCAGCAGGCGCTGGTTGCCAGAACAAAGACTCTGCCGCCAAGATCGGCCGCGGAGTTTCAGGCCCTCGCTCGTGCCTTGACGGGCTGGTTCCCGGGGGTGGCGCCATTCGACATCGATGATCTTTTCGGGTCCGACTGCGAACTCCTGGGTGTCTTGCTACGCGGTCTACTCGAGGCGAATGCAAATTGATCGGGATGGCTAACGCCCTGCCAACAATTCGACCTTGACGTCATCGATAAGCCTGTGACACATGACGTTGTCACACCTCGGGACCGGCACTAAATATAGTTTTTTAATTCGTTCAAACATAATATGTTGTGGTTAATCAACGTTCCCCGTCCCCTACGGGACGCCAAACTCGAACAAACGTAATAACCCCGTCTCGCGTATCCGGCAGACCCCGCGGAAATTCATGGTTCCACCGGGCTTTCAGGCGTGCCGGCGCGTTCCAGTATGGCGGCGGCGGTGAGCAAAATATCCTCGCGGAACCGGCGGCTGACAAGTTGGACGCCGATCGGGGTGTTGCCCTTAATGCCGGTGGAAATGGTAAGCGCCGGCAGCCCGGTGAGCGGCAAGGCGATTTGGGTAAGCTGGGCGGACCAAACGCGGTGGAAATCCCGCTGGTCGAGACTATCGGGAAAGGGAAGCTCGGCGGAAACCGGCAGCATGAGCAGCGGCGCCGGCTCAAGCAGGGTTGCGTAGTCCCGGATAATGGTGGCGCGGCGGACCAGGGCAGCGAGGACGGCTTCGGCCGAAGGATTTTTCACGATCTCCTTCATCCCGGCAATGATGGCGGCGGCACCGGGGTCGCCATCCTCGGCGATCATTTTCTCCCACGGCGCAAAACTCTCGCCGGTCCACAGCCTGGCCTGCAATTCAGCGGCTTCCCGAATGTGCGGAATGTCGGCCCGTTCCTCAACAATCCAGCCAGCATCACGCAAATCATTGGCGGCTTCGCGGAGCACCGTTTCAACTTCCGAAACAATCTTCAGCCCGCCAGGCCGCAGGCACAGAATGGCGCGGCGGGGATACGCAGCACCTTCCAGGGGTGCTGAAATATGCCAGGGGTCGCGCGCGTCCGGGGCCGAGAGCGCCACGAGGCCGGCGCGCAAATCCGCGATGGTGCGGGCGATGGGGCCGGAAACGGCGGTAAGCTGCGGCCCGATGCCGCGCTCCGGGCCAGACGCGTTGTAGGCCGCAACGCGGCCGAGGCTGGGGCGAAGGCCGTGAACGCCGCAGGCATAGGCGGGGTAGCGAATGGAGCCGGCAATATCCGTCCCGTGGGCCAAATGGCCAATGCCCGCCGCCACCGCGGCCGCCGCGCCGCCGGAGGAGCCGCCGGGGGTAAGGCTCCTGTCCCGCGGGTTCTTCGTAGCACCATGGACAAGGTTGGAGGTGAACCACCGCAACGAAAACGCCGGCGTGTTGGTGCGGCCGAGGATGACAGCACCGGCGCGGCGCAAATTATCCACCACCGGGCTGTTGCCGCGCGCAACCAGATGCTCCTGCGCCCGCACGCCGTTGGTGGTGGCGAAGCCCGCCTGGTCGATGTTGCACTTCACGGTAACGGGCACACCTGCAAGCGGCCCCGGATCCTCCCCGCGGGCGATTGCGGCATCCACGCCGCCGGCCTGCGAGAGCACTTCCTCGGGCCGGTGCGCAACAACGGCGTTTATCCGGGGGTTGACTTCGTTCAGCCGTTCCAGCGCCGCCAGCGCGGCCTGCGCCGCTGAAATTTCCCCATCGCGGATTTTCGCCGCAAGCGCCGTGGCTGAGAGGGCCCAGATTTCGGTCACGCTATCCTCCTGTTCTTTGGCGCCAGAATAGGGGGATCGCGCGGCGGGTCAAATCAGGCGGGACCGGTGCGGCATGCGAGACTCTAGCCGAGCAGTTTATCCAGCGTCACCGGCATCGAGCGTACGCGCACACCCGTCGCGTGCCAGATGGCATTCACAATCGCGCCCGCCGTCCCGGTGATCCCGATCTCGCCCACGCCCTTAATGCCCAGCGCGTTAATCAGCGGGTCGTGCTCGTTGACAAGTATTGCTTCAACCGATGGAATATCCGCATTCACCGGCACGTGATAATCGGCGAGATTGCCGTTGACGGGCCGGCCGGTGCGCGTATCCATGATCGCCTCTTCAAGCAGCGCAAACGAAACGCCCCAGATCATGCCGCCGAGATACTGGCTCTCCACCATCCGCGGGTTGATCACGCGGCCGGCGGCAAACGCGCCCACCAGCCTGGTGACACGGATCTGGCCCAGGGCAGGATCCACCTTCACTTCCGCGAACACCGCGCCATGCGCATGCGCGGCATATTGCTCCATGACCGCCTGGTCGGCGGCACCCTCGCCATGTCCCTCCACCGAGTCGCGGCCCGCCCGTTTCAGGATCGCCGCGTAGGATTCGCCCCGGCTTTCATCATCGCGCCGGACCAAATGCCCGTTGCGCGAAACCACGCCCATGTTGCCGGCGCCGAACAGGGGTGATTTTTCATCGCTCATCGCAAGATCGGCGAGTGCGGCGATCGCGGCACCGGTGGCGCTGTGGATCGCGCTGCCCGCCGTTGCCGTATGCGCGGAGCCGCCGGCTATGCCGGCATCCGGCAAATCCGAAGTTCCCATCCGGAACTCCAGCTTCTCCATCTCCAGGCTAAGCCCGTCGGCGGCGATCTGCGCCAGCGCCGTCCAGGCGCCTTGGCCCATGTCCTGCGCGCCAAGCTCCACCAGGCCCGAGCCATCGGCGCGAATCACCGCCCGCGCGGCCGCCTGAAACATATGCGCGGGGAAGGTTGCGGTCCCGACACCCCAGCCGGTCAACAACCCCGCCGCATCGGTCATCGACCGCGCCGCCAAAGGCCGTTTCGCCCAGCCGAATCGCGCGGACCCTTGCGCGTAGCATTCGCGGAGCGCCTTCGAGGTGAACGGCTTGCCGGAAAGCGGCTCCGTCTCAGCGTAGTTTTTCAACCGGAACGCCAGCGGGTCCATGCCGCAGGCTTCCGCCAGCTCGTCGATGGCGCCTTCAAGCGCCACGCTGCCCGAAGCCTCGCCCGGTCCACGCACAAACAGCGGCGTGCCGGTATCCAGCCGCACCGCATCATAATGCGTGAGCAAGGCGGGCGTTGCGTATAACGTATGCGAAGCCCCGGCGGCTGGCTCGAAGAAATCATCAAATCGGCTGGTCCCCGTCAGCACATGATGATCAATCGCCGTCAGCCCGCCCGCTTCATCCGCGCCCAGCCGCATGTGCTGCCTGGTCATCCCCCGATGCCCAAACGGGCCATAAAGCTGCTCGCGCCGCATAACCAGTTTCACCGGCCGGGAAACCAGTTTGGCCGCCATAACGCCAAGCACGAGCGGCCCCGCCATAAGTGCCTTGCCGCCGAATCCGCCGCCCAGATACGGGCTGCGAATGAAAATATCTTCGGGCGCCATGCCGAACAATCCAGCCAACCGGCCCTTCGCCATCGCTAGCGCCTGGCTTGGCATATCAATGACCAATTTATCGCCTTGCCATTCCGCCACAATGGCGTGCGGTTCGATCGCGTTATGATAATGCGCCGGCGTGTCATAGGTAACATCAACGCGCTTTGCGGCTTCGCGCAGCCCTGCCTCGACATCGCCATGCCCCTCTCGCGGCGGCGCCCCCACGCCAACGGCCGGCGGCACAAACTGCTTACCATCCTCCAGCCGCACCACTACGTCTTCGCGCTCATAAACCGGCGCCAGCAGCAGCGCGCCTTCCGTTGCCGCCTCCAGGCTCTGCCCGATTACCACCGCAATCGGCTGGTTCACGTAGCGCACGCGCGAATCCTGCAAAACATCAATCCGGAACATAAACGGATTGCTTTTTTCGTCCGGATGATGCGCGAGCGCCGGCGTATTTTCAGGCGTCATCACCTCAACCACGCCGGGATGCTTCTTGGCCGCCGCCACATTCAGCGCCGTGACCTCTCCACGCGCGACGGAGCTTACCGCCAACACCGCATACAACATTTCCGCCGGATGATGATCCGCGGCATAGCGCGCGGCACCTGTCACCTTCAGCACGCCTTCCCGCCTGGAAAAATTCTGGCCGATATTGGAACCATGCCGCACATGCGCCGCGTTCATCGTGTTCATTGCGGAAACTCCTAAACTAAATTCACAACGGATGCCGGCAGCGGCGCCGATCTTGCCAAGCTCCCCGCCGCCGCCAGCGTTAGCGCGCGCACCGCCAGCCGGCGTGCCAGCTCGATCTTGAAATCATTCTGACCCGAAGGCTTCGCATCCCGCAGCGCCAGTGCTGCCGCTTCGGCAAATGTGTCACGTCCAACCTGGCGATCCACCAGGGCCGACTCCGCCTCTCGCGCCCGCCAAGGCTTCAACGCCACGCCGCCGAATGCCAGCCGCGCCTCAACGATCCGGTCGTCATCAATCCGCAATCCCGCCGCGACCGACACCACGGCGAAGGCGTAAGATGTCCGGTCACGTATCTTCATATACCGCGCATGGCCGGCAAACCCGGCCGCTTCCGCCGGCAGGCGTATCGCCGTAATCAACTCACCCGCCGCCAGAACAGTTTCCCGATGCGGCGTGTCACCCGGCAGGAGGAACAGAGTCTCCAGCGCGACATCACGCCGGCCTTGCGGCCCGTCGATTTCCGCCACCGCATCAAACGCCACCAGCGGGACGCAAAAATCGGAAGGATGCGTGGCGATGCAATGCTCGCTCCAGCCCAGTACCGCCTGCAGCCTGGTATGGCCGCCGCGCGCGTCGCACCCCGCACCTGGTTCGCGCTTGTTGCAGGCGCTGGCGGCATCATAAAAATACGGGCAGCGCGTGCGCTGCATAACATTGCCGGCAACGGTCGCGGCATTGCGCAGCTGCGCCGAAGCGCCGGACAACAGGGCCTCCGCCACGGCCGGAAAAAGTTTTGCAAATTTTTTGTCATGCGCAAGGTCGCTGTTGCGCACCGTAGCACCCACCCGCACGCCGCCATCGGGTAGAAACTCGATCGCATCCAGCCCCGGCAATCTGGAAATATCCACCAGCCGCGCCGGCCGGACCAGATTACCTTTCATCAGATCCAGCAGATTGGTGCCGCCGGCGAGAAACACAGCACCCTCGGACTCACCTGATGCAACCGCCTGCGCAACGGTTGCCGCGCGCTGATATTCAAAAAGGTTCATGCCGCTTCTCCGATTCGCGCCTGCGCCGCCAGAACGGCCTGGGTAATCCCCGCATAGGCGCCGCAGCGGCAGAGATTGCCGCTCATCGCTTCGCGCACCCGCTCCGCGTCATTGCCGGCCTGGCCTTCCATGATCAGCCCCACCGCGCTCATAATCTGCCCGGGGGTACAGAAACCGCATTGCAGCGCGTCATGTTCGATGAACGCCGCCTGCACGGGATGCAGCCCATCGCTCTGCGCGAGCCCTTCGATGGTCAACACTTCCGAGCCTGTGCAACTTACTGCAAGTGTCAGGCAGGAATTTATTCTCCGCCCATCCAGGATTACCGTACAGGCGCCACATTGCCCACGGTCGCAGCCCTTTTTGGTACCGGTCAGGTCCAGACGCTCGCGCAGGAGGTCAAGCAGCGTCACCCGCGGGTCGTCGAGCGTTACATCTTGGCGTGTACCGTTAATCGTTAAAGTGAGTGAATGGCTCATTACAGCGCTCCTGGCGGTTTGGCGTGTCTGGAACAGCACCGCGGCGGGCGCCTGAGTTAAGTGAATAACTTTGCAGTCACTGTGAATTTTGTATATATTGCAGTGACTGCGAAATTTCAAGACCAAGCGGGGCAAGTGTCATGTGTAGCCAGGCGGTCAGGAAGGACGGTGCGCGGGAGAGAAAACGTCGGGAAACCTTCGCGCGGATTGCGGAAACCGGGCTGAATTTGTTTGCCGAGCAAGGTTATGACGCCACCACGTTGGAGGCCATTGCCGAGGCATCCGGCATTTCGCCGCGCACCTTCTTCTATTACTTCAAAACCAAGGACGAGGTGCTGCAATATTGGCAAGGCACCGGCTTCGCCGACGCCGTTGCGCCAACGCTTCTGGCGCAGCCGCTGGATAAACCGCCCCTGCATGCCGTGCGCGATACACTTGTTACGCTTATTACCAATTACCAGAACGAGAAATCTCTCGTGGTTGATCGCATCTACAACTCGAGTGAAACGCTGCGCGTGCGCAAGCAGCGCTTCTATCTGCAAATGGAGCAAACCGTGTTCGCCACAATTTGCGTACGATGGCCGAACCCAAAGTGCCGGGCGCAGTTGCGCATGGTCGCCATGGTCGCCATCGGCGCCTTTCGCCTGGCCATGGAAGCCCGCCGCAACGACACGCAACCCCGCGCTATCGCCGATTACCTAAGCGAGAGCTTCGCAATTCTCGAGAGGCAGTTTGAGTCCCCGCCGACGGCGGATTAGCGCCGCATTGTTGCCCTCTTTCGGCCGTCCTGGTTGGCGCTGTCAGCCACCGCCGACAGGATGGCTACGCCGCCATGGCGGCGGCACTTTCGGTCCATGCCAGCCTCGTCCCGTCGGCCGCGCGCACGGCGCCGATTCTGCCGGCGATGCCCGGTGGCAGCAAAAATGAAAATCCGTGGCAACCGCTGCCCAGGCCGGCCTCGTACAAATCCGCGCGGTAAAAATTGGCCAGAACCCGGCCGATGCCGCGACCATCCGCCGTAATGTCGAGGCACACAGGCGCCTCCGGCGCCAGAATATCCTGCACCCAGCCAGAGCAGATTTTTGGCCCCGCCTGATCGACATAGCCGCGCAGAGGGCCGAGCACCGGCGCCGCGGAGATATCTATCCCGGCGCGCGCGGCTAAGCGCTGCTGGATCGCGTGCAGTTGAAAACCACCCTCCAGCCGCGGCAGGCACATTGCTTCCGGCGCCGCCTCGCCCGGATAAAGTGCCGCGAATTCCGCGACATTTTGGAATTGCCGGCGGAAATCTTCGCCCAGAAACGTTTCTGCTCCGCAGTTCTCGGCGAAAATAATCTCGTGGTTTTCCATCTCGATATGATAATAAGTAATGATATCGACACGATCCACCTGCGTCACCGAAACGCCGTTCACCAGCCGCGATGCATGGACAAGCACGCCATCGATACAGATCGCATGGCCTGGCGAGACAAAAAGATCGCGCGCCGG
>Ga0116227_10016651_pt1 | contig 10495 bp, 8 predicted proteins | sample S1TSphgellanicum_FD_89693 | JGI IMG/M metagenome (GOLD analysis project Ga0116227, IMG submission 89693) | Host-associated microbial communities from peat moss isolated from Minnesota, USA - S1T2_Fb - Sphagnum magellanicum MG | ecosystem: Host-associated > Plants > Peat moss > Unclassified...
AAAAATTTTTTAAATAAATTTTAAAAAAAAAAAAAAAAAAAAATTTGGTGAAGTCTTTGAATATACAATGATCTTTATGTTATAATTGCATAAATGTATATTCATTAAATTTTTTAATGAAAAAATAGGTTTAAACACTGTATTGACCAATCAATTTCAAATTTACTTATTCCTTACTTTTATTATTTCAAACTTTAAAATTTTTTGTAATTGATTTACAATAAACGCAATTGAAGTTCAGTAATTTCAAAATGAAATTTAAGTAAAATTTGAATATATTTTCTTGTGTTTTCATGAAAAACTACCTTTTTTTAGAATTAATATTTTTTTGACAACGTTTTTTATATACTTTACCATGCTTTCACCTAATGGCACAAAAAATAATTTATTGAGTTCTTTAAAAAATATTCAAAAGTGATTTTTAAAACTGTAATTTATTTTTTTCTTAAACAAGGGTCTACATCCAAAGGGTTTAATGTTTTTTTTGAGTTCTTAGAATTTATTATATATTGAAATTTTTATAATAAATATTTTATAATAAAGATTGGGAACAAGAGGACCTAAATAAGTGAGGGTGTAGATCTATCCATTAAGGTGTAAAACCCTAAAGTTATGTAAGCCCTAAATAAGTGAAGGTGAAGAAATAACCTACACAAAAAGTCCAAGTTCTATTCCACACTCAACACTTCGACAACACATGACATTCATCTAAAACCTTTGATTTGTAACTAAGCTCAAATCTTGGCTGGTTTTAACTAGCTCAACAAGTGTGTGACACCTTTGATGTGCATAATTTTTGAAATTTTTTTTTTAATAATTTTTTTGATTATGCAACATTTGCTTTTACAAGCTTTTGGATTGTTGGTTTATTTAGGGAACAAGCTCAAGGTTGATTTGTAAGGAGGCGAGTTTGGGGAAAGAAGTAGAAGCAAGAATGTGCATAAGGCCTTTGGTTTGGGCACCAAACACTTGAATAACTTGTGGAAAAGAGCTAGTACATACATTTCACTTTCTAACCCTTTTTCTTTTGTTATTTTTTTCTCATACCTCTTGTCTTTTGAGTGTTTTTGAACAAAGAATATGTACATGTGTTATCCAAATTTGTTTCATTCTTTATTTTATTTTATTGGCTTGTTTTTTTCTTATATTTGTTTTGCTTTTAAGTTTGGGGCAAGAAGCACAACAAGTTATGTGTGGGGGCTACTAGCTTGGGGTAGCAAGCATATTTATTAAACCTTTTTGAGACATTTAATATGCATCTCAATCTTTAACCTTTTTTTGTGGTTGTTTTTTTTCTTTTTTTATACCCTTTGTCTTTTGGGTGTTCTGACATCTAATATACATGTGGCATGGTTTGTCTCATTCCTTGCTTTTATTTATTAGTTGATTTGTTTTTTCCTTAAATTGTGTACATGTTTTTGGGTTCGGGGCAAGAAGCATGGCCCCCTTGTTTTTTGGGAATTTTTCTTTTATTTCTTTTTCATTTATTGTGTACATGCATTTGAGTTTAGGGCAAGAAGCATAGCCCCCTTGTCTTTTGGAAGTTTATTCTTTCATTTGTTGGCTATTTTTTTTGTGGCAACCTTCTTATTTTTGACAAAAGATTAGAATTATGGTTGTTAGAAATTGTGGGTTGAATTTGTTACACTTTATACTTTTTCTCTTGGTGACTTTTTTTTTTCTCAAAAAGAAAATAGAGTTATCGGTAAAGTCACCCTGTCTTTGGGCCTGCTTTCATCTCCTCTCCCCTCTTTCAGTGGGATCCACAAAGGTAGGAAATTTTATTAAATCTCAGTATGAAATGTTGAAACTCAGCATTTAATGCACAAGGTTCGAGAGTAATTACAGTAGTTGTACAGGCAGCAGCAGTGAAAATATATGTAGCAGCAGTGGAGGCGCTCAGGAAAAAGGAAAGAGGGGATGAAACTTAGTTTACCACCCAAATTGGTGGAAAATTAGTTTGGGTCCCAGTTATTTCGAGTTGTAAAATTTTCATTCTCAGTTACGCATTTAGTGGCCTATTATGCTGAAACTGGCCGTTCTCGCCCCCTAAATTGCATGTACACACATGTATGTATCTCTCTGTCCCTCCCATTTTGAGAACTCTACACCAATAACTTTGTAACAACCTTACTATAACGATTTTCATGACAATAGTTCTTTTGACAATAATTCACTTTAGTTTTGAATCTCATTAATCTTGACATGCAAAAATATTTCATACCCTTTTTTCCTTTTTTGACATGTTTTTCTTGTTGCATTTCTGACATGCGCAAAACAAAAAAACCAACCTTAATGTGACTGTTCCCTGGAGACAGGAATTTATTTTCTTAGGCATTGTGTAAGCACTACATCCATGGATCCACATGTAATATAAATCAATTATGGTTTGGTGGGCGTCATGCCTTGGATTGCACTTGACCATTTTAACTAAGCAAGTACGTAACTTTACATATAAGTTTGATAAATTATTACCTTTCATGTGAGTTTATGGGAATCACTTGATACCTTTCAAGGAGCAAGTGTAAGAGTATACAAAGACCTCATAAACCAAAATGGATGTCAGAGTCATGTTTTTTAAAAATAATCAGTTGTGTTATAAACCACTTTAAACAATATGTAGTGTAGCATATGTTGTTGATCCAAGGGTGAATTTGTTACCCAACTAGTTTTTCCATCCAAAACCATTTTTCATAATTTTATTGAAGTTTCAATGACAAAAAAATATTCAAAATTCAATATCTCTTGCACCTTAGGTCTAAAAAATTCTAAATCACCGCCATTAAATCTTACTCATTAAAAGGTATCCAATGATATCAGGAGTGCACATAGATTCCTATATAATCTTAGTTTCAATTTAAATAAAATTTCAGTGAAATTTTGTTCAATATCAATAAATTTTTGACTAGATGTCAAAACATTATGAAACCAACTTTGTGCATCCCCTACTCGTAAGGGCTTTCCAATGGTACCAAGAGCATGGCAAGAGGCACTATGGTTTGGGAGAACTCAACATGACAAACAAACAAAACCAACAAACTACCTTCTTTCATAGATAGATCACATTAACAAGAACTATTTTATGTATATCAATAAAAAAATGCAAATTGTCATTCTCTTGTGAGCAACCATTCAAAATAAGTTTTGAAAGGGTTAGACATTAGACAATAATTCTATGGAAAATTTGGTTAATACTAAAAACACCCAATATCATTTCTACTCTATTATTTGTTGCAATTTTAATTTGCTAGGTGGATAAAACTGCACGGGAATTTGTGTGTGTGTGTGTGTATGTAGAAGGTTGAATACAAAGGATTTGGGGAGGGGGCAAGTGGGGGAGGCACATTAAGAGGGTTGGAGTAAGGGAATGAGAGGGAAACTCCAAGGGAAAGGGGGAAAAGGAATGGTAGAAAAGAAATATGAAATGAAAAAAGTTTGTTGAATTAACAAAACTTTACAAACATAAGATGGCATCGATAATGCAATATACAGAATCAATGTTCATGGATAAATTGATCATAATTATGTAGTGGGTCACACAAATGAAATGTGACATCAAAGAGTTTAATCTTTGGATTACACTACCACTTATGAAATTGTCAATACAAATGAAATGCACCCTATATGGATAGAATTATGTTCATAGATGAAATTTATCACACATGCAATTAAACATATGAATCTAATTATTGTTTAGAAAAAACTTCACTACAAATGAATTAATTGTTTTCATGGAAGGAATTATACATGAATGGATGTGAACCTCGTAAAGGGAAATAATAGCATAGATGAAATTGACAACACATGGATGTAATAATTATCCATCCATATGGTTATTTGCATTCACGTGGCATGTTTCAATAGTGCCATCCAAATGGGCATGTCATTTCTATATAATTTATCGGTTGTATTGTCAATTTCACTAATGTAAGAAGCTTTAACCATATGGTGCAATTCCACTCATATGCTTCACTCCATGCATGTTGAATCAAGTTCAATGCTCTTTGTTTCATCCATGTAATTGATTCCATCCAACCCATTTCATATGTCATTTAGGTGTCATAGATAGATCCTAAAACATATATTAGGAATTTTATCATAATTTTTTTAAAAGCTCATTAATTTATTGTTCATAAATGAAGTTTGCCCTTGAATATCCATTTTTCATCCATAAAAAATGAAATTCATTCGTCGTCACTGAATTTATTGTGACATCCACTTTTTATCCATAATGAGTAAATTTCGTTCACCAATTGTCCACTTGTCATCCACAATAGCTATTTTTTAAATGCTCAAAAAAGAAAAACTTGTCACAAGGGTTGGGGGTGTTGGGACAGAATCGAAGGGGGAAAACAAGGAATAAGGCACAATTGAAAAAATTGCTCATACACACATTCTCCACATGAGGAATTATAGTGGATTGGAAAAATATCGCTCACATTAGAACATATACTTGCGAAGAATGATTGCAGGTGTCTTCCTTGTTGTGGCACCTAGCCTTTCTCTTCATGCAATCATGTTCAAAGCTTTGTGAACTTCATCTTGTATTCACAACAATAAATTGTGATTTTGGTGTTGAATAATTGAGAATGAATCACTCCAAAATAGTTGAACATCTAACAAGATGTATATAATAAAAGTTATTGTTATTTTCACAATCTATTTTTATGATTTTGGGATTTTTGTGATTGTGGGATTTTTGTGATTTTGGGCCTTGAGCTAAAACCATATTGAGTTGTTGAAATAAACATATGATGGAAAAAAGCCCTAAAACCCAAAATGAAATGATGCAAGATTAAGGAAGTATAGTTTAGTGCATTTGTTGCATCTAGACTTTTTGATTCTTCCTTCATCAGTAGCTTCTAAAACTCTCACATGCTTCCTCCAAAATATAAATTTTTGTTGGTTGAAATCGCTTGAAATAGTAGAATTTATGTTCTTAGGAACTTTTCTAATAATTTCATGATTTTTTTGTCACTACGCAAAAGAAATTGAAATAGAATAAATTCCTTGAACATTATTGTTCCTCTTTGCATATTGTATGATATGTAATGTTGTGTGATTTTAACCCTGCATGAAATTTTATTGGGGCTATTGAAGAAGAGTTCCTAGCCTTGGCAACAACTTCTAAAGATCATGCATGTTGTGCACAAATTCAAACACAATATGAAAATTAAGCATCAATAATCTCTTACGCTTTTCTTCAAGACATTTGTCAAGTATTTATTACATGCTGTTAGTTTTTTATAGTTTGTTATTTGTTGTTGGAACCTAGTTCAGTAAGAACATGGTTCTTATTTTTTCATATTTGAGGGCTTGTATTCTCAAAGTGTGGTACTCGAATCTCATTTTGCATGCTTAAAAAATTCTTGCTTGCAAATTGCAAGAATCTAAGTTCAAACCAAATTAAAACACAAAACAACAATTGTGTTTCTTTCATGTGCTTTGGAATCTCAAACATTTGCGTGCATGTTTTGATGTGTGTGACTTTGTTAGTTTCGATGTTTTGATGTGTGTGACTTTGTTAGTTTTGATTGTGTTGGGGACCAAGCTTACAACACTCGTCATATTGCATTTCCCTTACATACTTATCTCTTAATTTTTCCTTATGAATGATGTACTTTATGCTGAATTGTTGATTTGTTTAATGGTCATTTGCAATATATGAGATTGGATCCAACACTTTGAATTGAGCAACACATGTACTCTTTCAAGGACACTATTTAGGGTAAATTTTGGAAGCAACTTTGTCAACTAATTGACCACCCTTTATTTTCAAAATTGTAGGTAAACAATGCATGTAAGCTTAATTTGCTTTCCTTTTTGAGTTGATGATGCTATGAATGTCTTTTCTATTTGTGAAAAGACAAAAAGCAACTTTTGTGTTGAGGATGCATATTTGTTTCACTCATTTAATTAATAAGAAATCTTCAATCAATTGTCACACACCTTCTTACATTTGAGAATCCAAAATCTAACAAAAATCAAACTTATTGCTTGAAAACTTACATTAGCACAAATAGCAAATCCAAGAGTTGAACAACATTCAATTCTCATAACTCGATTAAATTTTCTCAAATATGCATGTGGCATAATATACTGAAGAGGGATTGCACAACTCTAGAGCTCTCAACACTTCCATCAACCCAAGCTCCTAAAGTTCCTACAACCACTTCAAATGTTGTCTCGTAATGGCATGGCAACTTATGTGGCACTACCATGGATTTTTATACACAAGTAAAAGTTGCAAGACATTTCCTTCGTTCAATTGTTTCAATTGTTACAATGCAATTTGCATCACGTATCCTTTTAAGACACTTCTGTATCTTGAATAAGGTTCTATCCCCTCAGTTTTGCCACTGTCATGGTACCTACAGGGCATCACCTTAGACTGGTGAGTGAAGAAGCAACACCAGTTTCATTGATCTTCAATCCCATAATCTAGAACTACACATCTCATTGATCAGACCCTTTTTAAGCAAAGCAAACTAGTACATCATTGTAACACAGGCATGAAGGAAGTTGCTCACCAGTAATAATAGTGAAGGTTGCTCACCAGTAATGGAATTGTGCCACACTCGCCAGTGATCATAATCTGGACCAGTCCCTTGTCATGTTCCTTGTCTGAAGAAGTAGATCCCATTATGGTTCTCAAGCTTCAATCATGTGCACTCCAATGGTGCTACATAGGTATATAACTCCATAAATTCATGATAATCCAGTCGGCAATGTCTATGGTCCAAGTTGCTTTTCAAAGCAAGCTGTGTACTATTGATCTTGAGCTGGAGCAACCATCCCAGTGATGCCTCGTGATGACCACTGAACAGGGACATTCCAACAACTTGACACAACGGATGGGGCTCATATACCCAAGTTGTCAAAACAGCTCCAGTATAGGGAAGTTGATAATGTAGGAGCCATAGTGGGGAAATTCATTCAACACACAAAAAAATTGTGGCAGAATTTGCAAATTGTTGACTCTGGTGGGGCTATTGCAACATTGAGTACGTACTAGAGAAAGCAAAAACAGGGTCCCAAGCAGGCAACTGGATATATATATATAGCAAATCAAGAGGTAATCTTCCATACGACAACAAACTTGCCAGTCATAGATGGTGAGAGCAGCATTCACACCGTTGAACTTTAGAGCAATCAGACAGGATAAAAAAATGGTGGTTACCTCAGGGATTATGGAAAACACCCAATGTCATTTTTGAGCTGAACATGAAGAAGAGCATCATCTGCACACCAGCAGAGTACTTGAAACCCTAAGTGAGAAAACTGGCAAACTCTTCCAGGAAGAAGAAGAAAGCCAGCAAATGAATAGAAATGGTATAAATCCACATGAAGATCACATCTCAAAGTTTGCCCAGTACACACAGGCTCGCACCTAGCAGAGCCCCTATTATGTTTTTCATCTACACACTCTACTCCTGGCTTGGCTCCTCCTCTCTATTCCCGCATGGCCCTCCTAATTTCTTCTTGCATCATCATCATACACCACCATCAGTCATGATGTGCATGTTTTCTCTCTTTCCTGTTGGTTAAGAGAATCATTAAGGATGCAATCTAGACCTAAAAGAAATCAGTTTCTTCATCTCTGAAGCTCAGACAAGGACTCAGAGAATTGATAGAGGTTGACATGTAATGATCTATGTTTTCCCTACACCCACTGCCAGTCCATATCTCAAGGAAAATCAGCTCCAGCACAGACAGCCCTAGACCCTCTCCAAACTCCTCGCCTTCATAGTTTCAGAAGCATTTTGTCAAGGTTCCCAATCCAGAGAAAAACTCAAAGTTCCTATCCACCAGAGTTTTCTCAAGATTGTTGTGTACAAGGTAGCCCCCTCTCACTGTGGCTACCCAACCCCAGATTCTTCTTCCCCAGCCAAAAACAAGAATCCAGGAAGTTCATCTCGTGTAGGTACTTATTCTTGCTCAAAGTGACTAGGAAACAGAAGCCTGCAAGAATCTTCTCTCTGCCTGCCTGCCTGCCTGCCTGCCCCAACTCTTGAGTCCCAAAATGAAGAGATCATGAAGCAAAATGAAATTTTAGGTATCTTTCTTTCTTGGTACACATCAAGCACGAGCAAATTTTTTTTCTTTTGCATCTTACACTGTCCATGATGCTGATCTAGTAAGACATGTCTTTGTCATCTTCTTATCTTCCTCCAAACCTATCATCCCCAAATGTGAGGGGTCTTCCAGCATCATTTTCGCAACCAGGTAACCTGCAATAGACCATGTCTGAAACTTGCGTGCCTGCTTGCCAATGTAACGGCCCAGCTTCCCATCATAATATTCAGGCCACCCATCCTTTGACAGCCTTTTCTCTATCTGCTCAATTGCTCGTCTTGCAATTTGGGGCCTACCCGTCTTTATGCATGCTGCTGTCAACATCCACAGAAGAACTGCAACACCAATGGAAAAACCTTAATTAGTCAAATTCTGCTGCAGACAAAACACTCTTTATCAAAGTTTGAATGATGATTAGATCAGTGAGGGTTGTTTTTTTTCTTTACCTGGCCAAGAGCCTGCATTATGGTAGCTCCATCTTGTGTTCTTTGGATCACACCCTGTCACAATGCGCCATTCATTTCCCTCCAGAGCAGGATAAGACACCTTCAGAGGCATTTCGCCTACAAGCTCTTCCCAGCGTTCCTCAAAAAGATCCATGATAGCAGAAGATTGTTCAGGTGTTGCAAGGGAGGAGAGAATTGCCATGCAATTGCCGATAGCAAACCACCGGAAGTCCATCCGGGCAGGGCTCACATTCCCAATGAAGTAACCACCCTTGATTGGCATGAAATCAAAAACCCAATTGGGAATTGAATCTGGAATGACATTGAATTTGTTTACAGCAGTGTGCGAATACTCTTCTGTCTTATAACGGTAAATGTTATTGAGCTGGGTATGGTCTAGCCAGAAGTAGGCACGCATGTGGAAGCTGAGTGCATGCAGCCGTTTATCAATTCGCTCCAGAAGCTGTATACCCTCTCCTGGTTTTAGGAGACTTTTAGCAGAACGCAGCGCCATGAAGAACAGAGATTGGATCTCAATTGGATACCCATAGATACCCTGCACAAAGCATCATTAGAAAAAAAAGAGAAGGCAGCAACATAGGCATACATCAGCATAGACCTCAACGTTTGATTATGGAGAAACAGACCACCTTCTCTGCTGCAGTCAAGCAATGCAATTGTAATGCAAGTGAAGAAGTAGGCCAAGAATTGACACTCTTTAAAGTGCCATACTCTTTAAACAATCAAAGGGGAAGGATGGTTCTTCTTCTTCCAAACCCACGTACCATCCGCCGGTCAACCATGCAGCATCCATCTGCACAGAGGAGAGTTGGAAATGTGTCGAAACCATCTGAAAGGCATAACTCAAGGATGAGCCGCATGCCTCTTTGGCAGTCTGCCATATCTGCTAAGCTGTGGTCTCCGGTCGACTTTGTGTATGCCCGAAGAAGAATGATCCACCAGAATCCGGAATCTACAGGGGCCACCCGACCAATTGCACTCTCGCCAAAATCAGCAATCATTGTATCTGTCTTGCGAAGAGGGTCATGAAGCACCTGCAACAACAACATTCTGAATCCATTCAAAAACCCTTATAACAACAGTCCCATCTGTCTGTATGTAAATGAAAAGCCAAGAAGATGGTGCTGGAAACCTTCAATTCTGATGGGAGTAAAACAGATGAGGGTCAGATCAAGATACAGTGATATTGAGTATTACAAGTAATCATTGTTTGCCATGATGACAGGAGATCTGAAATTGCACAAAGGTGAGTGATTGAAGCTTCTTTTAACCTTGAAACTGGCTGGCATAACTCCCTCACCGAGAGTGAAACAGTCAATGCGTTTCTCAATTGATTGAAGCCGCAGGGTCTTCAACAAGAAATTCTTCACAATGTCAGGTTCCCCATTCATGAGAAATGCAAGAGCACTGGGTACAAAGTCCCGCACAAAAACCTGCACATACATACATATAAACACACATATGTCACCATGAAGAGATGGCAGATCAGATAGATGCATCAAAAGATCAATCAAGAGCTGATGCTTGAGCAGGTCTGTTAGAGTACTTGGGCTCTTCAACAAGAACTGTCAGAAGATGGCCATGAGAGCTTGAAAGACAGATTGTTTGCAAGGAGATAAAAGAAAAAGAAAAAAAGTTCTCCTTCCACTCTTCCTAGAAGCTGGGCTCCAGAGAAGCAGTTTCCTTGAGCAATCTATGATTTTGCGGTATGCCACAGAAATGCATAAGACAACAATCTTCACAACAAACCCATTGAAGCTCACCTGGTTATAGTTGAGGGATTCTTCAGAGGGATCCATGGCAGCGATGGTGCCAACAGGCTGGGCGCGGAAATACACCAATGATCTCCGGAGAGCTTCCCAAGCATCAGCGATCATCGGATGCGGTTCAAAGGAGGGATGATCCCGCGGGGTACCAGCGGAAGAGCGAATGCTGGGAGACAACAAACCCTC
>Ga0116227_10016652_pt1 | contig 10494 bp, 9 predicted proteins | sample S1TSphgellanicum_FD_89693 | JGI IMG/M metagenome (GOLD analysis project Ga0116227, IMG submission 89693) | Host-associated microbial communities from peat moss isolated from Minnesota, USA - S1T2_Fb - Sphagnum magellanicum MG | ecosystem: Host-associated > Plants > Peat moss > Unclassified...
CCACCGGGCACCATTGAGTGGGAGTGAGCCGGTCACCGTTCTCCGACGAGGCGCTCTGGAGCAACGAACCCGTCCGTGAGTGGACGCTCGATCCCGCGTCGCTCCTCGAGGGACTGACGGCGCCCCAGCGACAAGCCGTGGTGCAACGCGGCGGTCCGTTGCTCGTCATCGCGGGGGCCGGATCGGGCAAGACGAGAGTGCTGACGCGACGTATCGCGCACATCCTGGCGTCGGGCGACGCGCGACCCTTCGAGATCATGGCGATCACGTTCACCAACAAGGCGGCCGACGAGATGCGTCGTCGCGTGATCGATCTCGTGGGCGAGGACGCGCAGCGCATGTGGGTCTCGACGTTCCACTCGGCGTGTCTGCGTATGCTGCGCGCGCACGCCGAGGTGCTCGGCTACCAACGTGGTTTCACGATCTACGACGCCGGTGACGCCGAGACCGCGGTCGAACGCATCATGAAGGAACTGAATCTCGATACGAAGCGACTCTCACCGCGCAGCGTCTACGCGGCGATCTCGGCGGCGAAGAACGAGATGCTCTCGCCCGAGGCCTACGACGCGTCCGGTCACGGCGACGACCCCCATCATCGGCGCATCGCGCAGATCTACGCGCTCTACCACGCACGACTGCGCGTGTCGAACGCCATGGACTTCGACGACCTACTGCTCAACGCGGTCGAGATGTTGCGCCGCGACCCCGAGATCCTCGCGTCGTATCAACAGCGTTTCAAGTACCTGCTCGTCGACGAGTTCCAGGACACCAACGGTGTGCAGAACGAGTTGGTCCTGATGCTCGCCGACACGCATCGCAATCTGTGCGTCGTCGGTGACTCGGATCAGTCGATCTACCGGTTCCGCGCCGCGGACGTGCGCAATATCCTGCAGTTCGAACAACGCTTCCCCGACGCGACGGTTATCCTGCTCGAACAGAACTTTCGATCGACCCAGGTGATCCTCGACGCGGCGAACGCGGTCATCGCGAAGAACGTGAGCCGCCACGCGAAGAACCTGTTCACCGAAGGCGACCAGGGCGAGAAGATCCGCCTGTACCGCGCGGGCGACGAGTACGACGAGGGCCGGTGGATCGCGAGTGAGCTTCGACGTCTGCGCACCGAATCCTCGCTCCAGTGGAACCAGATGGCCGTCTTCTACCGCACCAACGCACAGAGCCGCGTGCTCGAAGAGGAGATGTTGCGAGCGAACATCCCGTACCGCGTCATATCGGGGATGCGCTTCTATGACCGCAAGGAGATCAAGAACGCGCTCGCCTTCGCGCGACTCATCGTCAATCCGCGTGACGAGGCGTCCGCGCGTCGGGTGATCAACGAACCCAAACGAGGTATTGGCGAGGCGGCGCAGGCCAAGCTCGGTGCCTACGCGGCCGAGCACGGTCTGTCCTTCGCCGAAGCGGCGCACTTCGCCGCAGCGGCGGGCTTGAGTGCGAAGGCGCTCGCGGGCGCGCAGAAGTTCGCCTTCACGCTCGATCAATTACGCGCCATGAACAACGACCTCTCGCCGCGTGAGATGATCGACGCGATCGTGCGCGAGACCGGCATGGGTGACGCACTTCGCGCGGAGAACTCCGACGAGGCCTATTCGCGACTGGAGAACCTCGGCGAGCTCGCCTCGGCGGCCGCGCAGTACGACACGTTGCTCGACTTCGTCGAGCGAATGGCGCTGGTGGCGGACTCGGATCACCTCGACGGCGGCGCGGGAGCGATCTCCATGATGACCCTGCACGTGGCGAAGGGACTGGAGTTCCCCGCCGTCGTGATCACTGGTCTCGAGGAGACGGTCTTTCCCCACAGTCGCGCCCTGGCCGACGAGGCCGAACTCGAGGAGGAACGACGGCTCTGCTACGTCGGGATCACGCGCGCGATGCGCCACCTGGTGCTCACGCACGCGTGGAGTCGCACGAAATGGGGTAACCGCGTGGACGCCATCGCGAGTCGCTTCTTGACCGAGATCCCTCCCGAACTCATCTACGACGTCTCGACCACGCTGCCGGCGCGACGCTCGAGTTTCGAGCACGAGGACGACGGCTTCGTGGGTCGCCAGAGCTCCTTCGCCCAGGGTCGAGCCTTCGGCGCGGGCACCGCACCACCGGTGCGCTCCACGGGTGCGGAGAAGCTCGGTCTCGCGGTGGGTGAACGCGTCGTGCACGACCGGTTCGGTGAGGGTGTGGTACTTCGCGTCGAGGGCGAGGGATCGCACAGTCGCGCCGCGGTCCAATTCGACGAGCACGGGACCAAGCAACTGGTGCTCGCGATGACGCCCCTGCACCGCGTCTAGTTCGCCGCGCACGCGCCTCAATTAGGTCGTGGTGCGCCGAGGTGTCAGAATGGGTCACCATGGTTTCTCGTCGGACTGCCTATCGACCGCCGGCGACGCCCGAAATCCCCCGCCACCCCGAGAAGGTGTACTGGATTCGCCGAACCATCGTCATCCTCGTGCTCGGGGTGGTGGCGCTCTTCGGGTACTACGCGATCACCTTGGTCGTCGCCTTGACGAATCCGAGTTACGGCACGTCGCTCTCGGCGCGCGCGGCCGAGTGGGGCCGGGGCCACGGATTCGGTGCGGTGGTCACCTGGATCGAGGCCGAGGCCTATCGTCTCAACCCACCCAAGGTCGGTGGCACGCCGTCGATCTCGTCGTTCGGTTCGGGACCTACGGCGCTCAAGGTGCCCACGGGCGGACACTTGCCGGCGCCCAAGAACATCGTCTCACCGGCGAAACATCCCCTACCCGGCGAAGGGGTGTGGCATGTCGCGGGCCGCGAGACCGCCAACGGCGTGCCCACGGTCTACGAGGCGTTCGTGCGTCCCGACGCCATTCACACCAGTTACGTCGTGGGCGTGGCCTGGATGGATCCCACGTTGCTGAAGGCGCAGTTGTACTCGGGTTCCTACATCCCCGGTGGCGGTCCCTACAAGTACACCGCGCCGGTCTCGGCGAGCGCGAGCAAGACCCTCGTGGCCGCGTTCAACGCGGGCTTTCGCATCCAGGACTCAAACGGTGGTTACTACACCGACGGCAAGAACGTCAAGCCGCTCGTCAACAACGCGGCGTCGGTGGTCATCTACAAGGACGGCACGATGACGCTCGGCGCCTGGGGCACCCAGGTCTGGATGTCCAATCAAGTGGCGTCGGTGCGCCAGAACCTCGACCTCATCGTCAACGACGCCAAGGCGGTGAAGGGACTGAAGAACCAGAACTCCGACAAGTGGGGAAAGACCCTCGGCGGGAGTTACAACGTCTGGCGTTCGGGGCTCGGGGTCACGAAGGACGGCGCCATCATCTACGTGGGCGGGCCCGCGCTGTCGATCAGCGACCTCGCCAACGTCCTGGTGCGCGCCGGGGCCGTGCGAGGCATGCAACTGGACATCAACACCGGTTGGGTGCAGTACTCGACGTTCCGCGGTCCACTGGGAACCTCGGTCAACGGCGCGAACGCGTCCGCGCTGCTGAGTTCGATGCCGACCGGTTCGCGCTACTTCGAGACCTGGTGGAACCGCGACTTCTTCACGATGAGTCTGCGACCGAGCGAACTGGTGCGATCGACGACGACCACGACCGCGGCCGGTTAACGATCGGCGGTGACCTTGCGCCACAGGGGCGCGGGCAGGTGGCGCAGTATCGCGAACACGTAGCGCAGCACCGGCGGGCTCCAGATGACGCGCTCACCACTGCCCAGGCCGCGCATCACGTTCTCGGCGACCTCGTTGACGCCGGTCGTGAACGGGACGGGGCTCTGGCCTTGGGTCATTCGCGATCGAACCACGCCGGGACGGAGCAACTGCAGTCGCACGCCCGTTCCCTCGAGGGAGTCCGCGAGGCCCTGGCACAACCGGTCCAGACCAGCCTTCGCCCCACCGTAGAGGTACATCGTGCGTCGCACCCGCACCGAGGCGACCGAGGAGATCACGAGGATGCGGCCGCTGCCCTGGGCCACGAGGCGACGACGAATCTCGGCGAGCGCCACGACGGGCCACGTGAAGTTGACGTTCATCATCTCGCTCACCGCACTGGCGTCGTCCTCGATCGCGCGCTGATCGCCCAAGAGACCGACGGCCACGACGACGAGGTCGACGTGCTCGCCCACCTTGTCGAAGGCGTCGCCCACGGTGCGCGCCGCGTCCGCGACGTCGGTGGCGTCAAAGAGCACGGTGTCGGTCTTGGTAGCGCCGTACTCCTGGGCCTCGGCCGCCGCGACGTCGAGCAGGGTCTGGTTGCGTCCCGCGAGCACCACGGTGTGCGTACGCGCCGCGCAGAGTTTCTTGGTGATCGCGCGCGCGATGTCCGAGCTACCTCCCAACACGACGACGTTCTGTGGTTGTCCGAAGGCGTTTTCCATAGCTACTTTCCTACTAGTTGGAGGCGGCGAGCGAGGTCGCTCGTCATCTGGTTCTCGGGGTCCACGCGACGTTTCACCTCGAGGAACTCCTCGAGACGGGGGTACATCATGCCCAGGCGCTCGGGAGCGAGGCGGGCGTCCTTGGCGAGGTAGACCCTTCCCCCCGCGCGCACCACTAGGTCGTCGAGGTCGTCGAGTACGCCCGCGAGCGCCGAGGCGCCGACGGGCACGTCGAGCGCGAGGGTCCAGCCGGGCATGGGGAACGAGAGGGGGCTCGCGTTACCCGGACCGAAGCGCTTGAGGACGGCGAGAAAACTCGCGACGCCCGACGACGACAGGCGCGAGACGACGTCGCCAATGGTGTCGCTCGCGGCGTCGGGCACGCAGAACTGGTACTGCACGAAACCGCGCTTGCCGTAGAGGCGATTCCAGTCGCGCACGCCGTCGAGAGGGTGAAAGAACGTCGAGAGCGATTGCGGCTCACCCTCACGCAAGGCGGGCGCGGAACGGAACCACAACTCGTTGAAGACGCGCACGCTGAGCGCGTTCAGTAGGCCACTCGGGGCGTCGAAGGAGACGCCGAGACGTGCGTCGCCCGGTGCCTTCAAGTCGACGGCGTCGAGGTCCTCGGCGCGCGCGTGGTTGCCCCTCGTAAGGATCGCCCTTCCCATGCGAGCGCCGCGCGTCATGCAGTCAACCCACGCCACCGAGTACCGGTAGAGATGGTCGCGCTCGACCATCGCGGCCATCACCTGATCGAGCCGCGCGAATCGCTCGGTGTCGACCAACACCTGGTCGGACTCGATCGCGAGGAGTTGCAGCGTGACGGACGTGACGACGCCCGTGAGTCCCATGCCCCCCACGGTCGCCCAAAAGAGATCGGGATCGTCGTGGGGTGTGACGCGAAACGCGCCCGACGGCGTGACGAGGTGCATCTCGCGTACGTGGTTCGCGAATGAACCGTCTCGATGGTGGTTCTTTCCGTGCACGTCCGCCGCCACCGCGCCGCCGATCGTGACCTGGCGCGTGCCGGGCGTGACGGGAATGAACCAACGCTGGGGGATGGACGCACGAAGCAGATCGTCCACCGAGACGCCCGCCCCGAGGGTCACGACGCCGTGGTCATCGATGGCGCCCACGTCACGTAGGCCGAGATTGCTGAGGACGAGTCCACCGCTCAGTTGCGCCGCGTCGCCGTAACTGCGGCCGAGTCCGCGCGCGATCACGGACGTCCCGCTCTCCAGTTGCGCACGGACCTCGTCCTCGCTGCGGGGCGTCGTCAGCGAGGCGACGCTCGGGTTCGTGCGCCCCCAGCCCGCGAGGGTCGCGCGGCTCACGCGTAGATACCGAGCGCGAGGAGCCCCACCCACACCACGAGGAGCGCCTGGACCGTGCGGTCCTTTAGCAGCAGATCCTCGGGGGACTGACCGTCACTCGACTCCGAGGTGCGCATGATGAACAGGATCGCGAGTACGACCGGCACGACGGTCAGCCGAATGGGGATGACGTGGTGACGAATCGACGAAAGACCCGTCGTCGACGTGTCAAAGGCCCAGAGGCAGTAGCCGGTCACCGCCACGGTCGCGCTGAGCGTGAGCGCGGAGTGCAGGAACTCCGCCGTGTAGTGCGCCAACACCTTGCGCGTCGCGCCCACGCCGACGTGGGCGAGTTCGCTCGATCGCTTGCCCACGACGAGGAAGAACGCGCCGAAGGAGACCACCACGAGGAACCAGGACGACACATATATATGGCACGCGACCGCACCGGCGTAGGCGCGCAGGAAGAAGCCGCTCGCGACGGACGCCAGTTCGATCACCGCGATCTCCTTCACCCAGAGGGTGTACAGGAGCGACACGGCGACGTAGATCCCGAGGATGAGCAGCAGACCCCCGGGTCCCGCGAGGCTGAAGGGGAGGGCGAAGCCCACGATCAGCAGGGAGAGGATCGTGCTGGTGGCCAGACGAGGCGAAAGCTGACCCGAGGCGATCGCGCGATGCTGCTTCGTGGGGTGCTGGCGGTCGGCGTCGACGTCGCGCAAGTCGTTAAAGAGGTACATGGCCGACGAGATGGCGCAAAAGGAGACGAAGGCGACGATCACGTGTCCGAGCAAGTTGTCGTGGGTGAGCACCCCCGCGGCGCCCGGAGCGACGAGTATGAGGACGTTCTTCACCCATTGTCGCGGTCGCAGGGCGGAAAACAGCGCCCGCGCGCTGCTTCGCTCGGGAGCCGAAATCGTGGTCACGACCTTCAACGCTAGTACCGGCCCTCGCGAGGTCCTCGTGAGAGGGGCCCACGCGAGCGACCTATGCTGAATCACTGATGGAGCGAACCTATCGAGTGGTCGTCGCCAAACCGGGCCTCGACGGCCACGACCGTGGCGCGAAGGTGATCGCGCGCACCCTGCGTGACGCCGGATTCGAGGTGGTCTATACCGGTCTTCACCAGACGCCCGAGCAGATCGTGCAAGCGGTCATCCAAGAGGACGCCGACGCCCTGGGTCTCTCGCTGCTCTCGGGGGCGCACAACGTCTTGGTGCCACGCATCGTCACCTTGTTAAAGGCGGCCGGTCGCGACGACGTGTTGCTCATCGTGGGTGGCATCATCCCCGAGGACGACATCGCGCCGCTCGAAGCGGCGGGCGTCGCGCGCGTCTTCACCCCGGGCGCCTCGCTCGACGAGATTGGCACCTGGCTGGAATCCGCACTGGATTCTCGCGAAGTACTGCAGTAGTAGGCGCCGCACCGCGGCACAACGATGAAAGTGGATGTGAATGGACCTCTTTGAGTATCAAGGCAAGCAGTACTTCGCGCGCTTCGGCATCGCCGTCTCACCCGGTGACATCGCCGACAGCGTCGACCAAGCGGTCGAGGTGGCGAATCGGGTGGGTTACCCCGTGGTCGTCAAGGCGCAGGTGAAGGTCGGCGGACGCGGCAAGGCCGGTGGCGTCAAACTCGCCAACGACGAGAGCGAGGTCCGGCTACACGCGGGCAACATCCTGGGCCTCGACATCAAGGGCCACGTCGTGCATCGACTGTGGATCGAGCGATCGAGTGACATCGCCAAGGAGTACTACGCCTCGTTCACGCTCGACCGACCGAACAAGACGCACCTGGGGATGTTGAGTGCGCAGGGCGGCGTCGAAATCGAGGTCGTCGCGGAGGAGAACCCGGACGCGATCGCGTTCTTGTCGATCGATCCCGTGCAGGGGCTCGACCTCGCGACCGCCCGACGTTGGGTCGCCGAGGCTGAGCTCGACGAGCCCGCCCGCGAGCAGGCGGCGGAACTCCTCGTGAAGCTCTACGACTGCTACACGACCGGTGACTGTGACCTCGCCGAGATCAATCCGCTCATCCTCACCCCCGACGGCACGGTCCACGCGCTCGACGCCAAGGTGACCCTCGACGAGAACGCGTCGTTCCGTCACCCCGAGTGGGAGGAATTCCGCGCGACCGAGACCGAGGATCCCCGAGAGAAGATGGCCAAGGAGAAGGGTCTCAATTACATCGGTCTCGACGGCACCGTGGGCATCATCGCCAACGGAGCTGGTCTGGCGATGTCCACCCTCGACGTCGTCAACCAGGTCGGAGGGACCGCGGCGAACTTCCTCGACATCGGCGGGGGGGCGAACGCCGACATCATGGCCTCGGCGATGGAGGTCATCAACGCGGACCCCAAGGTGAAGGTCATCTTCGTGAACATCTTCGGCGGTATCACGAAGGTCGACGAGGTCGCCAAGGGTGTCCTCGAGGCCCTTGATCGTGTCGCGATCACGTCGCCGGTCGTACTGCGTCTCGACGGGACCAACGCGGTCGAGGGCCGCGCCATCCTCGCCCCGCACCTGAATGAGAAGTTGATCACCGAACCAACCATGTTGGACGCGGCCCGCCGGGCCGTGGCCTTCGCGAACGCCTAAGGAAGAACGATGAGCATTTTTGTTGACGAGAACACGAAGGTAATAGTCCAGGGTCTCACCGGAGGTCAGGGCCGGTTCCACGGCCTGCGCAACCGCGACTACGGGACCAAGGTGGTGGGTGGGGTCACACCCGGCAAGGGCGGCACCGACGTCGAGGGGATCCCGGTCTTTGATTCGGTCAAAGAAGCCGTGGACACGACGGGGGCGACGGCGTCGTTCGTCGTGGTGCCCCCCAAGTTCGCGTCCGACGCGATCCTCGAGGCCGCGCGAGGGGGCATCACGTTCATTGTCTGTATCACCGAGGGCATTCCCGCCCACGACGAAGCGGTGACCTACAACCGTCTCGTCGAGGAGTTCCCGGGCGTGCGACTTCTCGGTCCGAATTGTCCGGGCATCATCAGTCCCGGCAAGTGCAACATCGGCATCACCTCGGGTGACATCGCGCTCCCCGGGGGACCGGTGGGTATCGTGTCGCGCTCGGGGACCTTGACCTACCAGGCCCTGCACGAGTTGAGCCAGAAGGGCGTGGGCCAAACCACCTGCGTGGGCATCGGGGGCGACCCCGTGCCGGGCACGAACTTCATTGACTGCCTGGCCGCGTTCCAAGACGACCCCGAGACCAAGGCGGTCATGATGATCGGAGCGATCGGTGGATCCGAGGAGGAGCGCGCCGCCGAATGGATCAAGCTGCACATGACCAAGCCGGTCGTCTCGTACATCGCGGGCGTGACGGCGCCCCCGGGGCGAAAGATGGGACACGCGGGGGCCATCATCTCGGGTTCCAAGGGCACCGCGCAGGCGAAGATGGACGCGCTGGCGGACGCCGGCGTGCACGTATGCCTCAATCCCACCGAGGCCGGCGAGAAGATGGTCGAGATCGTCAGGGCGTTGTAGCCGTTGGCGAACGTGCGCCTCTGCGTACTCGCGTCGGGATCGGGCACGATCCTCGAAGCGATGATCAGTGATGGTCTACCGGTCGCCCTCGTGGCGACGGATCGCGACTGCCGGGCCCTCGAGGTCGCGCGCGGTGAGGGTATCGACGCCGTACTCGTGGACCGGGCGGACTTCGGTGGTTTCACCAAGGAATTCGACCGCGAACGATACAGCGTCGAACTGGCGAAGGTACTGAGCGAACGCACCATCGATCTCGTGGCGATGGCGGGCTTCGGCACGATCATCACGGCGTCGTTTCACGAGGCGTTCCCCGGACGCGTCCTCAACACGCACCCGAGTCTGTTGCCCGCGTTCAAGGGTTGGCACGCCGTTCGCGCGGCGCTCGAGGCGGGCGTGCGCGAGACCGGTTGTACGGTGCACGTCGCGACGGTCGAACTCGACGACGGACCGATCCTCGCCCAACGGCGCGTCGTCGTGCACGCCGACGATACCGAAGCGACGTTGCACGAACGAATTAAGGAAGTCGAGCGCCGGCTCTATCCGCTCGTGGTCACTAGGGTTATGGCGTCACTCGACCAGGGACTCGAGCCCGTGTCGGTCGCGGGCACGATGGAAGAGAGCTGAGATGCGGGCGTTGCTGAGCGTGTACGACAAGACGGGACTCATTGCGTTCGCCCAGGGTTTGCACGAGCTCGGCGTCGAACTCATCGCCTCGGGTGGTACCGCGACCGCACTCTCGAACGCGGGGGTGGCGCACCTCGAGGTCGAGGACGTGACGGGTTTTCCCGAGATGCTCGACGGCCGGGTCAAGACGTTGCACCCGCGCATCCACGGCGGGATCCTCGCCGACCGCTCCAAGCCCGAACATCTGGCGGCCCTCGCCGCCCACGAGATCGCGCCCATCGACATCGTGGTGAGCAACCTCTACCCGTTCTCTTCTGATCCCTCGATCGAACTCATCGACATCGGTGGACCCTCGATGGTGCGAAGTGCCGCGAAGAACCACCAGTACGTGACGATCGTCACGAGCCCCACTCAGTACGACACCGTGCTGTTCGAACTTCGCGCGAACGGCGCGATCACTGACGCGACGCGCCACGAGTTCGCCCGCGCCGCGTTCGCGCACACCGCGAGTTACGACGCGCAGATCGTGCGTTGGTTCGACGGGGGTGGGGCGATTGGTGACGCGCCGACTGGTGCTGACGCGGTGCTTCCTCCCACGTTGCACCTCAGTCTCGAGCGCGCGTCGATCACTCGCTACGGCGAGAATCCCCACCAGGTGGGTGCGCGCTATCGCGCGTTGGGCACCTCGCCGTGGTGGGACG
>Ga0116227_10016654_pt1 | contig 10490 bp, 11 predicted proteins | sample S1TSphgellanicum_FD_89693 | JGI IMG/M metagenome (GOLD analysis project Ga0116227, IMG submission 89693) | Host-associated microbial communities from peat moss isolated from Minnesota, USA - S1T2_Fb - Sphagnum magellanicum MG | ecosystem: Host-associated > Plants > Peat moss > Unclassified...
GTTTTCTTTTTAGATTTTCCTAGTAGGACAAAGGCATAATGTAAAGCTACGGCTAAGCCATCAGCGCGATCGTAGCTGGTGACGTGTATTTTTCCTTTACTTCTTCCTTGTTTTATATAAATATATGGAAATTTAATTTCTAAATGTTTAGCGACAAGCTCTGGAATATCTTCTTTTTTTGGAAAAATTTTATTTATTTTTAGTCCATGACGAATGTCAAGCACATTAAATAATTCTGGTTTTTTGTTAAGAAAATCCATAGCAGTCAACCCGACCATTCTATTAAATACTGCTAGAGTAATAATGGTATTGGCGGTACTTCTATTTCTGATAAAATTAATAATATCTTCAATTGCGATATAATCGGGATTACATTTTTTGATAATTTTAAGGATTTGATCTCTAGTATGACTTAATCTTTCTAGAATAGAATTTTTTTTTATAGGTTTTATTAAATTAGAATCTAAATATTTAATTTTTTTTGTATTTTCATCTATTTCTAAGAGACCCCAACCAATGCAGGAGCTAGAAACGTCAAAACCGAGAATTTTTTTCGTCATGAAAATAATATATCAAGACAATAAAAAAAGGGGATTCTGTAAAAGAACCCCCTTAAAAATATTAAATATTAATTTTTACTGACTATCATAATCAGGGAATTTTTCATCTGTATCATCATCTAGAGTAACCACTTGAACTTTTGCAGTGGGCGGGTTCTTGGCAGCAGGTTTTGCTGTATTTTTAAGAAGAGAATCATCTCCAAGAATTTTATTTAGTCTCTTTTGAACATCTGCAGGTTGAGGAGGGGTTACTTTTTGTCTTAGATATTCTAAATCAAGATCTTTATCTTTGATTTGTTGATCTGTTGCTGACAAAGGTTCTTTAGGAACAGGTTGAACAGCGTAGTAACTTGTTGGATCTGCATTTTTATCAACAATGATGCAGATATCATATTTGGTAGGATCGCCCCATTTTGGATTATTATTTAATTTTTTAATTTGAGAAAAAATAGACCATGGAACATCCAATACTTTATAGGTACCAGTTTTGCGACTAATCACTCCATATAACCAACGAGTCTTAGGATCGCCATATTCACAAGCTGGGCATTCTCCATGAATTTTGGAGCAGTATGCTTTTTGTCCAAAATCTTTTGGGTTATTAGGATCTTTTTTAATTTTGTGTGAAGTATACTGAAATGGATTAGTTAACAGTCTTACTTCATTTTCACCATCATCTAGTCTTAGATATAAATCTTTGACATTTGGACCTTTTTTATCACCAAAACTATCATCATAAGAAATTTCACCGAAAGTTGACATATATTTATCTCCGTCTTTTTTTCCGTACCTTAGGTACTTTTTTTGACTTTTTTTATATTGTTTAATTTACTATTTTAACGAACAAATCTAACAAATCTAGTACGCATACGATCAGTAGTTCTTCCGAATCGGATAGAAACTCCTCGTGAGCGTAATCTATTTGTTATTCTATTTAAGACAACTCTTAGCGCACTTGGCGAACCAGGCAAGCTATTTGTTTTAAGGACTTTATTTAAATTTGAATTTAATTCTGTCATGGTACCACGCCATGAGGATCCATCACTACTTACAACTTTCATAACGCCTTGTAGAACTACATCATCAACTGAATTTGTTTTACTATTTAATGCCATAATATTACTCCTTTTTACTTTTGTTTAAAAACTAAACTTCTTATATAAGAAATTTTGTGCCACGGAACTATCAACTCTAATATTAAGTCTTTGGGGATAGAAGTCAAGATGTTTGAAAAATCTTTTATTATTTCTTCTTCGGGGCTATCTGTGAAGACGCCTTTAACTTGTATAAATCCATTTAAAAATTCTGGTTTATCAATAGTTATAATTCTTTTAATAGATTTATTTTTAGTTGTAGTATCTTCTAAAACTATTAAATAAGAAGGTTTTTTAGTAATTGTTAATCCTACAGGAGTAACTCCGACTGCGCTAATGGCGATATCTGACATTATTTGCTACCTTTTTTAGAAGTTTTCTTTTCGGACTCTTCTTGGGAAGAGTCTTCTTTTAATTTCTTTTGTTCTTCTCTTTTTTTATCTAATTTAGCTTCGCGTGCTTCTATTATTTTTTGTTCTAATTCAGCAGCTAAAGCGGGATCATTTTTAATTGCATCATAATATTTGTTAGCGCCTACCCATTTATAATCTTTATATTCATGGGAAACGGTGCTTGATTTAGTAACCACTTCATAAGTTAAAGCTAATTGACCAATTTCTTCATGTCGGTCTATAATGCCAACGTTGAAGTCTACTTTGAACTCACATTTTCTTGGCCATGAACCGAACTTAGTCTTTTCAACGGTAGCTCTGATAGTTTGACCTATTTTATTTTCATTTTCATCTAGAATTTTGGCATCTGCACGATTAACTGGTTCAAGCCAAATATTAGCGCTAAGAAAGTGCGAATAAGAATTTCCTCCGCTAAAGGTATGATCTCCGGCATAAGGATCTAACGTAGCTCTTTTATGATTTATTATGATAAATGGAACTTTAGCTTTTGAGGTTTCAAGGGAGACTTTTTTAAGAGTATTTGAAAGAAACCTAGGTAAAGTAGCCATATTTTGTTTTCCTACTTGGCTAATTGACTCGATTGGTGAAACAATAGCTCCAAGTGAATCTAGAACAATAAGATTGATATTTAATTCTTTTGAAATAATTTTATCAAAAAGTCCTTCTTTAGACTTTCCTTTTAAGAAATGTGTTTTGGCATCTTCTTTAGGAACGCCTAATAACATTTCAAAGCATCGGCGACCATCAACAGCAAGGTCTCCATCTACTATAATAATTTTTGAAGTATCTAATCCTAAAGTTTCTGCCCAAATTGGAGAAAATGTTTGTTCGGCGTCTATAAACATTTGTTTAGCATCAGGTTCAGCTTTTTGAGCATTTTTAATTGCAATCATGGCAAGAAGTGTTTTTCCTGATCCTGCTTGACCATAAAGTTGAATTAATCTACCTTTTGGAAATCCTCCTGCTGAGAGAGCTTCATCAAGAAGAAGGGAGCCTGTGCTAATCACGGGTACTTTTTCTGTAACATCACTAGCCATTCTAAAATCTAGTTGTTCATCTGCTTCTGCATAACTTTTAAAAAAATCATCTAATTTTGACATATATTATATTCCTTAACTATCTTTTATTTCCATCTAAAATATTTTGTTTGGCAGAATAGGGTCGTAAATTTTCTAAAGCCCAACATTTTTTAAAATTTTCATCTTCCATGGAAGAATAGGGTAATTTTGATTGAGGAATAATATGATCTATCTGCCAGGTCCATGTGTTTTGGTTCTTATCGTCCCATATTTTTGGGTCATAAATTCCATGATTATTCCAATTCATCCAAGGTTCAAAAAGAGATTCTAAATGATTTTTTAATTCATTAAATGAATAATTTAAATATTTAGTGCAAGTAATACCTTTCTCTTTTCCATTAAATTTGAGTCCATAAAAAATAGCATTTGAAACTAGCATTCTTAATTTTAAGAATGGTGTATTTTTAATTTTAAATCTTTTATTTTTACTATGATTTTTAATCTTATCTTTATTATTTTTTCTATATTCTTTTTGATAATTTGCTATTTTTTCTTTATTATTTTTTTGATTTTGCAATTGTTTTTCTATAATTTTATCTTTATTATTTTCATAATATTCTTTTTTATATTTTTCAATTTCAATTTTATTAGATTCATAATATTTACTTTGATAAATTTTTTTACATTCTTTGCAAGAAGAAAAAGATTTAAGATAAAACTCAGATATTGTTTTATCTAATCCGCATTTTTTACATTTAATTTTATCAATCATATCCTGCGGAATATCCTACAATACCTTTTCTCATCCCTGAAGCAATTTCTTTATAATGATGATGGCTTTTAATGAGCAAATCATATTTTTTCTCTAGAACTGTCTTAGCGGCTCTAGCTTTAGCTAGGGACTCTTGAATAGAAATTACTTCTGGAGATTGTTCTGACCACCATTTACGCATATCCGTAGTAGCTTTAGTGCCATCTGGAGTCTGATATTCCAAAGCTTCTTTATTTTTAATAGAATTAACTTTACTTTCTAAGTACCCTACTGTTTTAACTATTTTCCCTAAATATTCAATAACAACATCAGCACCACGTAGAGCTTGTTGTTGGAGTAATTCTGCATGAGCTAAATCAATAGGTTCTATATCTTTTAATTTTTTAAGAACTTCTTGAACTTCTGTTAAATCAAAATCTAAAAATTTTTCTTCTAATTTTTCACCAATTAAATCAACAAGTCTCATTTTTTTAATTCCTCTGAAGTATATATAAGAGGCAAATTGGACTTGTAAATAGTAAAAATTATTTATTTTTAGTTGGAAGTTTTTTTAATTTTTCGTCAATTTCTGATATTTTTTCTTTTAATTGGGAAGCCATATCTGCAACCTGCTTATACATTAATCTTATATGTTGTTGTTGTTGGAGGCACATTAAAAAGAGAAACACTTCAAAAGAAGAATGTCTTTTAGATGGAGGTTTGAGAAACATGATAATACCATCAGCATTAACTTCAAAGAGGTCGATGAACATATCTTCCCCTTTATTTGTGAGATTAGTGTATGATCTGACAATTTTATCATACATTAGCGCCTCATCATGAGTCATTTCTACTTTTTTATTATCAATAACTTTATAAATCATATTTTCAAATTCTATAAATTAGGATCGAGAGAATCCGCCTCTTCCAGATAATGAATTTCTTTGAGCTTTAGCTTGCAATTCTTGTAATTTACGCAAATCATCATTTGGATCTTTATTGGTACGAACTTTTTTTGCCATATTTAAAACTACGGATGGAATTCTTTCTTCATCAAAATCTGGATCTGCTATAGCAGAGTTAACAATACCATCATCTATCATTAATGATTGCATTTCTTCAACAATACTAGGATCTATGACTTCAGAAAAGGATTCGCTACTTTCAGAAGGGTTGGAGCCTTCTTTTCTTATTTTTTGAGCCATTTCTTTAAGTTTTTGAGTTTTTTCTGAAACTGTTTTAAATCCTTCAATATTAGGTTTGACAGCTTCAGCCCTACGATAAAATTCATTTGTTTTTTCTTCAGATTGAATTTTTTGGGCGATGACATCTTGTTCTTCTCCATTTTCAGAAGTGACTTTAACTGTGAATTTTTTATTTTTTCTTTCTAGAAAATCTCTTTCATCATTTTCTTTATATAATTCTTTTAAAAGATCTTTTGAAAGATAATTGGGCAAATCTTCAGAATCTGTTTTAATATAATTATGATTAGAGAGCATCCAATCATTTAATTGAACAGGATATTCTGATAATTTTTCCATTGTTTCACGGAGAGAAGATAATAATGTCTTTAATTGATTATCCATAATATCTTGACCACAAAATGGACAAATATTTAATTCAAGAGCGTGTTTCCATTTTGGATTAATTTCGACTTCACAAGAAATACATTTCATCTTAAACTCCCCAATATGTTTTAATATATAATTTTATCTAACTTTTAATAATTTTCTTAATAAATCTACAAATTTCCAAAATAGCTCATCTTTTTTAAGAGATAATTTATTTTTAAAAAAATTAAACTTTTCTTTAAAGTGATCCAATAATTGTGTTTTTAAAGATTTTCTTTCTGAAAGAAAACACACGCGCTCTTCTTCTACTTCTTTTAAAAGAAATTTAGAAAGTCTTGATATTTCAGAAATGGCTTTTTCTTTAGTAATTTCATATTGTTGAGAATTTATTTCCTGATTATATCTTATACAATAATCATCAAAGCTTTCACCATATTTAGGGGAAACATAGTTTTTAACATGACCTACAGTAGACATTGCTACTGGCTTTGAACTATTTTTTAATATAAAATTTCTTAATTCTTTTAATCGTTTAGTTTGATTAAACAATTCTTTTTCATCTAAAGTTTTTAAATCATTTGGTACAGAAAATGTATCATTGATGAGGTCAGATTTTAAAGCTTCTTTTAAAGCTTCAGCAGATTTTAAAAAGCTATCTTCAAGTGGTTTTTTAACTAAATCTTTTTTATCTGATTCATCTAGGGTAACTTCTGGTGATGTATCTTTCACTGGTTCTTTGGGAAGATTCAAAATCTCACCACTATTTTTTTCTAAATCATTTTTTCTTAATTTTATTAAATCTTTTTTTCTAATTTCAACTTTTATTTTATCTTTTCTTCCAATTTCATTACTCAAATCTTTTAAATCTTCAACTACATCTTTTATTTTTTTATTCCTCATAAAACACCTTAATTATTTCTTTTTATAACTTTTTCTTTTTCTAGCTTTAACTGCCTGTGCATGTAATTTATTAGCAAGATCTTTCATAACTTTATTAGCAGATTCAACTTCTTTTTGATTAACTTTAAATGTAATAGACACATCTGATGTTGGAGCTATTGAAGATTGTAAATCAAATTTATTTGTTTTTTTATCAAGATAAATTAATTCTTTTTCATTTAATGAAAAAATATTTGGATCAGAGGTAATGTTCACCAAATCTCCATTAAAATTAGGTAAGGTACTAGTTAAATCTTTTAATAGATCTTTTGCTTCTCCTAAGACTGAATTTAGTTTTTCTTCTACAAAATCATTAATTATAGATGTTTTATCATTTATTTTTGTCAAATTTACCTTTAAAATTCTCTGTAATTAGATATATCACTAAAATTAATTTTTTAATTAAAATTCTTCATCTAAATCTATTAGTCCGGCATCATACAGATCATCCATTATTTGTTCTGCTAAATCTTTAGCGGTACTTAATTTGCTTAATTTTTCTTCAATTTTTGATTTGCTTTCTACCAAACTAACTTTTTTAGGTTTTAAATCTTTTGGTAAAGCTGGAGGTGGAGCAGCATTAAATAAATTTTCTAAAATGACTCCAATTTCATTTTCATAGGTATTTTTAACTCCACCAAAGGAAATTGCTAAACCAACATCAAAAACAGCTTTAGAGCTAATATTCTTTAGAATTTTTTGAAATGTATACCATTTATCTGGAAAAATAGTGCATTGACACTGTTCTCCATTTACATCTTCAATTAAAGCTTTGATCATTGGTTGACCATAGTATTTGCTACCTTCTTTTTTTACTTTGAATTCATAAAAATCTTTGATAATTGCTTTAATTGGAGAAAGTTCTTTTTTATCTTTTACTTTTTTAAGATTGGCAATAGTTTCATGTTCTCCTTTGAAGAAGGATCCGTATGCATCTGTAGGTTTGCAGCTAAATGATTCTCCTAAATAATATTGTTCTAAAGCATATTTTTCTGACAAAGACCAATCTGCTTCTTCTTTTGGCCAAGGATAAAAAAATGTATCTGTGCTTGAATTATGTTTTTTGAGCCAAGTTTGTAATTTTTTTCTATAGTCAGAGCAATATAAATATATTAATTTTCTATCAATTCCAAATTGATCCATACTACCTGCAGAAGCTAAAGCTTGAATAGTATTGGCTCTAACTTTTCTAGAATCAACTCTTGCCATAAAATCAAAGAAACTGTTAAAAGGTCTTTTTTCAATAATATCTTTGATAGCATCATCTCCGACAAACTTTAATGCATCTAATCCTGTTAGCAATTTATCATTATCATATAAGGTGTAACTTAATTGAGATTTATTAATATCAGGAGGTAGAATTGTGACTTGGCAGGCTCTAATTTCTTTTTTAATTTTTTCTATATTAGCAGCGGCATCTGGAGCATTTGATTTAACTTCTGCCATTAAATTAGCAAGAAGAAATTCTATAGGATAATGAGCTTTGAGATATGCAGTCTTATATCCAGTCATAGAATATAAGACAGCGTGTGAAGCGTTGAAGCCATAGCCTTGAAAATTATTCACTACTTCATCCCAAATATTTTTTGCAATTTGCTCATCAACATTATTTTTAATAGCATCATTAATAAATTCTGTGCGCCATTGTTGTACTTTTTTTGGATTTTTACCTTTTTCTTTAGTTAATTTACGAAGACGATCAGCAGAATGTAAACTCCATCCAGCTATATCTTGAGCAAGATACATTAAACATTCTTCATAAAGTCCAAATCCATAAGTACTACTAAATGCTCTTTTTAATTTAGGATGTAATAATGTTATTTCTTTGCTACCATTTCTAGTTTTAATAAAATCGTCACGCATATCGCGAGCAGATGGTCTAGCTAAAGCATTAATATTAGCCAAATCATTAATATTTTTAGGTTTAATACGACGACACAAATCAATAGTTCCTGCACTAGTTCCAAATTGGAATACACAAAAAGTATCACCTTTTGTAATCAAATCATATGTTTTTTTATCATACACTTCATAATCCATTTGCTCTGGTGGTAAATTTTTATTGCGTTCTTTAATAATTTTGTATGTTTCTTCGATAATATCTAAAGTAGATAAACCTAAAGTATCCATTTTAACTAAACCATTTTCTTCAGCTTTATCTTTATCATATTCTATAGCCCAAGAGCCATCTTTATCTTTGCGTAATGGTATGAGACCTGTCAGTGGGCGTGCTGATATAATAATTCCTCCAGCATGAGTACTCCAAGCTCTGAGCTTCCCACAAATTTCTTTATATTTTTCAAATTCAGGATATTTTTTACAATATTCGCTAAATAATGGAATTTTAAAAGCATCATCAATATCATTAATGTCAGAAGATATACAATCTGCGACAGCATTACCAATAACAACAGCTTCTTCTTTAGATCCGCCAAGCTCACAAGAGCGAGCAATATCACGAACATATACTTTAGGAGTAATGGTATTAACATTGGAAACATGAGCTACATGATCTTCACCATATTTTTTACGTAAATATTGCTGTACCAGTGAACGCCCTGAAGGGGCAAAATCAGTGTCAATATCAGGAAAGCTAGATTTTTCTTTATTATGAAATCTGGCAAAAATTAAATTATATTTAATAGGATCGGCTTGATGAATTCCCAATAAAAATCCTATTAAAGATCCACCAATCGAACCTCTTCCTTCGGAAACAGCAATATTATTTGCTCTGGCCCAATTAATAAAATCTGCTACAATTAAAATATAACTAGAAAATCCATGAAATTCAATAACATCTAATTCTTCTAGTAATCTATTTTCATATTCGCTTCTATTTTCTACTGTTAATCCTTTAATTCTAGAATCAAAATATTTATAACAATGAAAACGTAAAAAACTCTTATCTTCATCTAATTTCTTTACATCATCTAACTGATAAACTAGCCATTCTTTAAATTCGAGATAATCAGGTTCATCTTTCACGGGAAAGACTGGCAACTCTTTTCCAGTTGGGTTGGAGAACTTTGGATCAATCCAATCTGGATTTTCACATAAATTTGCGAAATATACTGTGTTTGCACAAATTTGCTCTGCAAACTCTTCTCCAAAATTTCTGGCAAAGAAGTTTTTAACCTCATCCCCAGATTTAAGATAAAAATCTGGAACCGGATATTTTAATCTAAAATTTGAATAAATTGGTTGATGAGATCCAATCGCTAAGAAGACGTCATGAATTTCGTGGTCTTCTTTTTTTAAATAATGTGTATTACATGTAGGAACTATTCTAATCCCATGCTTTTTACCTAAATCTATTAATCTACGATTAAGAAACCTTTGATCAATTTTTTCACTGTAAAAATTTGCATTTCTTTCCATATTGTTTGGTAATATCTCTACACCTAAATTATCACCAAATATTTCTTTTAAATGTAAAAGAGACTGTTCAGCTTGATCGAATTTTCCATTACTAAGCAATTGAGAAATAATTCCATTACCACAAGCAGTTAAACAAATTAAACCTTCAGAATATTGCTCTAATAACTTCCAATCAATTACAGAATAAACTTTTTTTCCAAAAGTAATTCCTTGATCAAAACCTTTTTTATTAATAGTTAATAAATTTCTATATCCTACTTGATTTTTAGCTAGAAGTATAATATGTCGAAACTTATCTTCTACCTTAGAAATATCATCTAAAAAGTAGCATTCACAACCAATAATTAATTTAATTCCTATTTCTTTTGAAGCTTTGAAACTTTCCCAAGCTGCTGCTAACGAACCATGATCCGTAACTGCACAAAATGTTTGACCTAAAGATTTTGCAGCTTTAAGCAAGTCTTTTGGACTAACGATAGAATCTAAAATAGAATAATGGGTTTGATTATGTAATGAGCCAAATTCAATCATTTTTTACCTCGTTATGATACATATCACACTTATTATAAAGCAATTTAGCCTGAGCTAACGATATGATATCAGGGACATTAATTTACGACAATTTATTACACTAATATAATTTCTAAAGTTTTTTCGTCAATATCTCCATTATTTTCAAAAATATTTTCTATTAATTTAAATTGATTTTTCCAAAATTCTTTATTTTCCGAATTTTTTTCCAATATTTTCTTTAAAGAAGAAAAA
>Ga0116227_10016655_pt1 | contig 10489 bp, 9 predicted proteins | sample S1TSphgellanicum_FD_89693 | JGI IMG/M metagenome (GOLD analysis project Ga0116227, IMG submission 89693) | Host-associated microbial communities from peat moss isolated from Minnesota, USA - S1T2_Fb - Sphagnum magellanicum MG | ecosystem: Host-associated > Plants > Peat moss > Unclassified...
GTATGTAGAGCGGTATGTAGAACTTAAGACATAAGAACCTATATACATAAGGTTATATATGTCATATATATCTATTATCTATATATATATATATATATATATATATATTCCAAAATATAATTAATATGCCATGTGGCAAAATAATTATTATGCCACATGTCACAATCTTGGACCATCATTCACAATCATAATGTACAATGGAGATCAATATTTTGGAAAAAAAATAATGTCTAAAAATCTTCATAGTGCCGCATGTCATATTTAGTAGATGGACGACAATCAATGACGTTAGCATAACATCATGGGTGTAGTAATAATGGAAATGCATAGTAGTTGAAAATGAGTTGTTTTGATATAGTTGTAATGAATTACACCATATATATAGTGAGTTGCAACTTTGCAATTCATGCAACTTGTCTGTTAACACTCATAACATATAAATATAATGAATTGCAAGTGATCATTGCAACTCAAAAATTGAGTTACAAAGCCAATCACAAAAGGCCTTTTTTTTTCATAATGTGTATTAGTTACCCAATTACATTTCCATCATCAAGGGTATTGTGGTCCCAAGTACCATCACAAATTCAAATACAACTATAACAACTCCTAGTAATAATTTGGGTAGTGGAAGGAAGAATGTTAATGGAAGTGGGAATGCTAGCAGGTGTAGCCACCAAAAGTGATGGTGTTAACCCCTCAACTATATGGATGAGGCCCCATGCCAACATTCAACCATGTGGTGGAATTTTTCGAAAGTAGTGAAACTTTTATTTAAATTTATGTCATTTTTGAGTGAACTTTGATTACATGTTGCTTGTTTTCAAATGATGAAACTTGAAAATGATGTTGAGTTAATACATGAGGCAATTGAAGAAATGGTAGGTTCATTTGTGACAAAAATGTAGAGAAAAAGAAGTCGTTGTAAATCTTTAATAAATTAAGTACAACCCATGCCCTAACCACTTCAAATTTAATTAGTCTATTAGATCGTGTTGTAAGGCAATGGCAATGGCAACCACCACTATGTGGTTGCAACAATAATGGATGCAACCCCCACAATGGGTAATGGCACAACCAAAAGTAACCTCCTATTTTGGGCCAATGATGCAAGTGTTTGCATGTATTGTTGCATAATCTTTTGGTTCAACAAGTGCACCTCCAATGTAATAAGCACCTATGCCTCCAATACAAAAAAACACATGTACTTTTGGTGATATCAAATAATGTATAGCCCAAGAACAATGAAAAATGAAAATGGTGCGACAAGTGACACTAAGCAAGTAGGTGGCAAAAAACCTCTTAAGATCCATATAAAGGTGAGGGGTGACATAGATGGAGAATGTGAAGGTAAAAATCTTTGGGATGAAGTAGTGAGAACATTAATTTCCCGAATATTTGAGATTAAGGTGAATGTATGATTGTGTAGCTTAATATCGATAGAAATTACACTCCTTATAAGTCCATACAAGATTTTTTAAAATGATTCAAATGCACAGGATTGTTATTTTTAAAAATGTTATTATTATAATCTTTGAGTAATACATGTTCAATCACCTACAAACCTTTCCAAATCTATGTGAAAACTTGTATTTAATGTAATTGATGTCATTTTTAAATTTAGAAGTCCTAAAAGGAAAACCCACAAAGTTCATATGAATAATGACCCATGTAAAGCTTTCAAAAACATATGCTTTTGGGACAAATAAATTGAATAAGAAACAAAAATTACAACTCATATGGACTTATGAAAATGTGGTCAAATTTTAACCACTCAAAAGTTCCTAATTATTAGACGGTTAAGGTTTTCAAAGGAAATATTCTTCATATGAATTTATCATTTTGTATTACATCATATATTGAGTCCTAATAACAAATTTGGAATGTGAATCAATATAAATTTTTTCATTTTGTGATGTTTTAATTACATGACTAATCCATATTTTTCAACTTCAAAACTCCATTATTACTAACAAATGAGTTTTTTTTATCAATAAATAACCACACAGTTCTCTTCATAATGAACTTGTTAATTTAGATTCAAATCCCAATTAATAGATCTAAGGATATACTAATCACCATATGCATTTGAATAAAGAGTACCCAAAAAAAATCATCGTTTTGTTGTAAAAATGAATCATTCGATTGTGCATCTACCAATTAATGTTGTGGAATGGGAAGGCCACCAATTGGAATCCATAAAAAACTTGAAGGAAATTTTAGACAAGGAGTTTGAATATGTAGATAATGAGTTTTCTACTATCAGATTCAAAAGCATGGTGAAAAGATTGTTGAAAACAAAGAAAAGCAAGTTGAAAACTAAATTCTTGGGAGGGAAAAGATACTGCCCAATGAATATAAAACTTATTAATTGGGAAAAGTTAAAGGTTTACTAAAGTAAACTTGAAATAGAAAGGAAGGTAAAATAGATGTCAAATGCCATGAATAAAATGAAAAACATGGCAAATGTTGGGCATACATGCAAAGCTAGGAAAAAAAACTTGGCTAGTAAATGTTTATGTAAATGTAAATTGTCATCATCACTTGTTTATTGAATATAAATTTCCATTGTATGATTAGACTACAACTTTAATTGACCGTTCAGTTTGTGGTGTAGAAAAAACACAAGCATTGAAACCTAAGTTTGACAAAAGGATCTCCAAGGATTAGAGCAAATTGGCTTAGTAAGATGTTGACATTTGTCAAATTTTATTTGCATTTGACTAGTCATAATGTGAATATGACCACATAACCTTTTTGTTTTCATTTGTTGCCCTATTTTGATTTATTGCCATGATTTGATTTGTTATAATTTTGAATTTGCTTCCTTGTTTTCAATTGTTGTAATGGATTATAATTTTTTTTTTCATTTGCATTTCCTTTTAACCAATAATGTGTGGACGAGTTTAATTAAGGAATATTATAAAGAATGTCAATTAAAACGACAAATTTAAAAAATGGACAGAATGAATTGGATGGCAAGGTCATAGATATGTTAAACATAATGCATGTAAATAATTATATTTTAGCTAACATTAAGAAAAAAAATTCATAGTTCTTAAAAAAGCTAAGGGACAAAGCTAATATTCCCTCTAAACCTAAGTCTATTTGTGAAAAGTAACAACCATCACTTTGAAATGGTCCCAAAAGAAACAATTATTAAACATGATTTATATTTGTTAGACATCTTTGTAGGAGGTAGTGGCAATTAAAGTGCACATTCCCTTTCTAGGGGCAAAACTACTTTGGATTATGTACTAGGTAGATTTAATACATCTCAATTGCAAATTGCACCAATAACATTTAACAATTTAAGGGCAAAAAATACATTGACTAATCCAACACCCCAAATTCGAAGTGTAGAGGGTTCAAATTGAGTTATTTTGGTACCAAGATTGTTTCCATAAAAAAATTATTGAACAAAAAGGAGAAGTAGGATTGAAATTGTTAGATCAAATATTGGTGTTGTTGAGGGTCAAAATGGTCAAGTTGTAAATCAAATGCATAGACGACAAAAAAATGTGGGGTACTAAGTTGTGTGCATCATTGTTAACATCTAAGTATGTTTAGGCATTTCACTTATGTGCATTAATTGGATTTGGTTGTAGCAACAACTATTTAAAAAAGAATTGAAGGGAAGGGTGATTACACATGTAGAGTGCGACAAAGAAAAAACAAGCGCACAATAGGCAAACACCTTTAATTACTGTTGGTTTCGACTTTTAATTTTGACTTTGTAAAACAACTTGTTTATATCATACAACTTTTGGTTAACATTGGTCTATTGTTTTAATGTGAAAGCTTTTGGTGTGGATTGAAATTTTTTATAAGACAATTCATGATGTTGAATGCAAAAAACCCAAGGCAAAAGGTGGCATTAGGCAAAATCGATGGCCTTTATGGGATTGATAAGTTTCATGGCCATAGTATTCCATTTTTAAAAAAAAATTAAAATAGATGTTGCAGTTGTTTACATGGTTGATGTTTCATTTATGCACCCACATGAAATTGATGACTAGCTTTTAGTGTTAAATGTAATAGGTACTTCCACCTTATGGTATTGGAAGTATGTGAAGGTTATAGATAATTGATAATGTTTTTAGAAGGGCCAAATAGTTCTATGATGTTTGATTAATTTGTACATAACCAAACATTAATTTTGTTTTTGTTTTTTCTTTTATTTGGTAGAACTTAAAATTGTGATACTAAGATTAAATGCACTATTTTTATTGTGGTTAACCACATGTTCAGGACCTTTCAATTATCTTTCAATCACATTTTCCAACACCATGGGATTCATAATTTGATTTGTTATGGTTGAACAAACGTTAATTAATTCAAAGTTGAATTTTAAAAATTAATATTTGATTTTAAAAATAATAATAAATAAAAAAGACTTATATATGGTTTAAAAATGGCACATTTAATTTTTTAAAAAATATATAAATTTACTTTTCAATGACTGCTTTTGATGCACACCCAAATTGTTCATAAGTCTCAAATGCGAGTTTGAAGATGAAAACAACGGAAAAAGGAGAAGTGGGGATATGTTCCCTAACTTACAACACTTTGGGGTAGAGGGGCATGCTAGAGCTCTAGGATGAGGATTAAAATGAGTGACAAATGGGTCAATTATTCACATTGACCTGCAAAAACCAAATAACAAGTTGGTTAATGCATAGTTGGAACATTTTTGGTGCACGGACGAGCCATGGGCATTCATAGACTCACAATACTCAGCACAACTTGGACTCGAAAGAAACCATCACCTTCTTCCTTATAATATTTTTTGTGATTAGCCATCGGGGCTACATCCAAATGTCATTTTGTCCTGGGACTCCTAAGTTGGGAATCCCAAAATTCTTGAAATTGGGACTCCCAAAACTTTGGAATCCCATAACTTTTTGTGTCAACTTTCAATTGAGGTGAAGTATGAAGCAAAATTGTAGCCCTTATTAAGATCTTTCCAATGATATGTGGCACACCACTTGCATGTAAGTAAATCAGGGCGATCCTCAATTTTTAGTGGTTGGGAGTTAATTGGCACTTTGATTCCTGGCCCTTTTTTCGGCCATAACTTGTGTTTAAAATACTCAAATGGGACGTGCGAACTCACTTCATACATTTAGGTTCCAAGAGCTTTCCAATGATATAAGGAACTTTTCAATCCAATGAATTTTGACCCTTGTAATCACTTTATGAAAATTCAAAAGTCCATTGAGACTCTAACTCCCAAAGTTGGAGCCCACTTGGGAGTGTGGGGGTTCATTTCCTCACACCTTCCTACACTTTTGAGAGCATGAAATGTGACTCTTGAATTTCACTTTCGGCCCGCACTTTTGCAAGCCCTTGCTTTGGTCTTGAGCCCAAGGCTAGGGTTTCGATAATTTCTGTAATATTTTATTATTAAAAAAACATTACACAATGATTAATATTTGATTACTTCTAAATGGCCTCCCCCTTTCACACATATAAAACTATTGCCATGTTGTCAAATATTCCAATGTTAATTGATCAAATCATGTTTAAACATGTGATCCAATCTCTTGTTGTGTTATGTAACAAATTATTCAAGGAAAATATTAATCATATATTATTTAATTTTCATATGAAATGTGTATTTTGATAGTTAAACTTTAGTCATTTATAACATGATATGTGTGTTGTATTAATCATATTGTAGTCATTTCTTTTAGGATGTGTGTATTTAAATAATCATAATATAGTCAAATTAACTATACAACATTTGTATGTATATATTGTGGTAGTCATATTGTGGTCATTTTGACTTATGACAAGTATAATTTATATTCATATTGGGGTCATTATATACATGACAAATGTATTTTAGTTGATTGAAGAGATTTCCATGTGGACCCCCATGTAGTTGTCTTTTTCCATGTGTGATTCACATTGTTATCCATGTTTCAAACTTGGTGGCCAATGGAAGGTTCCAAGTTTGGTGGTCAATGGAAGGTGAAGGAAAAACACCTTTTCACTTCTTCCCACTTTCCCCCCAACAAATTTTACTTAAACCTTCAATTTTTTCCTTTGACCTTACGGTTTTACTTTACCATGGTTCTAGGCCGTCATTCATGCCTTTATTTCCTTTTCCCTAATTTATAAATTATGACTGTGCACCTCAATGTAACAAGTTTTTCACACCTTCATTGTCGATTTGATTTTGATTAAAGATTTGACCTTTTTCCTTTCCTTGAAATTATGGTGTTGCGCATGGTCACATTTTACAGGCCCTAAGCCACACAAGTGAATGAAGAACTGCCTCCGGAGTCATCTTTAGATTTTACCCTAACGTAGCATCCTCATGATGAAAAACTCGAACTTCAAAAGGTGCATGCTCGTCTTGAAGTTGAATTCCTTCGAGCCTACTACTATCGTATTTTTCCGAACTTTTGCACCCTAATGATCTTGTTGCAGATCAACCCCGCTTCTGGTGATAAACCTTACACCGTTTATGAAGGTTGTTACGAAACTAAAGATACTTCTATCTTCACATGGTCTTGAGTTCCCGATGTTGGACACTATTGTTGGTTGCATGGTCTGATTCGTCAACTGCCTCCTAATAGCAAGGTGGACTACCTAGTTCGCACCATTCGACGCATCGTAGATTTCCTGCAGTTATGAACTATCACTATGGCATAGCCTAGGATTTTACATGTACTTGCAACTTCTCGTTGAGCTCATTCATAATTTAAATAAATGTTTTAGTCACTATGAAACTCCTACTACCATTGGCACATTATCACACTATCTATTTAATCGTTAAGTTGTTTGGAATTAATGTCATGTTCATACGGCTTGAAGATTGTTCTATTTTTATTGGACTTTCCATTAACACCCTTTCAACTACTTCATGAATTTCAAACATCCTTGCTATCTACTAAATACTAGAACAAAGCCAATGTTGTGCTGAACATCTCGAATTCTGATGTCTACTTCTACCCCCAACCCTTTAGAGATTTCTCACCCCTAATTACGCAATAGAGTTTCTACAACTATGGTTACTAGCTTTTTGTTGAAGAAAAGAACTAACCCAACACCTTACTCATTAATAACGCATTTCAAAAAAGAAAACAACCCTTCCCCTCACCAAGCACATTCATCATTCCCTATTAAGTTGCTAAAAGCCCTTAATAACCTTACCACATTTAAATAACCTTGATGTAACTCTTAAAAATTAAGACTACCGCACATGGTTATGTTGGTATGGCTCACATTAACCCCTCCAAATGGACTTTGATGTACCGTTGATGAAGTGTCACCTAAATTTGAATTCCTAGTAGGAGTTGTGTTAGATGACAGTGGTGCTGTAGACATTTGATGGTACTATCATGAAGATCGTGAACTTAAAGAAATTGGCTCAAATGATTGTGTGTTACTTCGTAGCTAATACCTTGGCTTTGGTTGAATAGTAGTGTTCTCATCATATGAGGACATGGTGTTGCCCCATGCTTCAAAATTTGGTAACAATATAAAGCACTAATTACAAAATTTTAACACAACCATGCAATTAAATGCAACTATAATGGAAATTGAAATGTGAAGTGCTTAAGAAAACATACCCTAATCAACTTTCAGTTTCTGTAATCACTAGTGCTAAATGATAAAGTAGAGGAAAAAATAATTGTATATTTATATATTAATAAAATTGGTATGTATTAATACGAGAATATGTAAATGTACATATTAATTAATAAATAATAATAATAATAATAATAATTATTAATTATTTTTAAAAAACATGTTGGTGGATGGAAAAAAATCCAACAAATGGAAGTTTGATGGATCAAAGTCCAATGGGTGGAAGTCCGTGGACGAAAGTCCAATGAGCGAAAGTTTGTGGACAAATGGAAGTCGAAGGTAACAGCATTGTAGAGCGCCCGTGAGCTTTGCAGCGATGGCCAATGGCAACACAATGCTTTAAACTCTCGGTGCTGCAAGCTTGCCACTCTACAAGCTCGCGGCACTACAAGTTCATGACGATGGCCGACCGCCACACGTTGTTGCAACGCTATAAGTTCTCGACATTGCAAGTTCACGACATTATAAGTTCGCCACTCTGCAAGCTTGTGATGACACAATAAGAGCTGTAGCTCGTGGCATTGCAAGCTCGTGGCGTTGCAAGCTCGTGGCGCTTCTCTACAGCGATGGCAAGCAATGCTGCAAAGAAATTTTTTAAAAAAATTTGATAGCTTCAAGAGTCTTCAATCACCTCCTCGTGTGTTTCTGTGCGTGAAAGAGAAAGAGAAAGAAAGTGAGAAAGAAAGAAAAAAAAAACTTCGAAACCTACTCTAAGATACATCACTCCCCATTTGGTTTCGCTTTTCCCAGCTCTTTCAATTTTGGTGTTTTTGATTCGCAGAAGTGTAATAGCACAAGCTCCCTCCAGCAACCATAACACAAGCAGCAATAACACAAGAATTCAAAAAATTCAAAAATTCAAAGCCAAAAGAAATCTACCGTTTTTAACATTAAGTAGCAAAAAGGAGTTTTTTTAGAATTGAATTGCAAAGAAGGAAAAAACATGTAGTGTATGTAGACAATGGTGTGTAATGGCCATCATGAGCATCTAGAAATCCAATCTGATTATGGAGGAAATTCTCTTAACAAAGGAATTCTAAAAAAACTAAAAAGAGAAGGGAAAGCTTAGCCTTTTATATAGCCGCCAACAAGCTGAAACTTGAAGCACCTAATAACATACAATCACCTTAGAACATACATTAACCCTAAAAGGCAGGATGGAAATGCCCATAACTGGCCATCATGTATGAGACCATGTACTCGCATGACAAATTTAGTAAAATTTTGTTAAACTTGGTTAAATTAGGTTATTTATGTTAAAGTTGGCTAAAGTTGGCTAAATTTGGCTAAGTTTCATTAAAATATATTATTTAAGTTAAAATTGGCAAAACTTGGTTATAATTTATTAAACTTGGTTAATTAAGCTAAATTAGGTTATTCATGTTACATTTGAGTATAGTTGGATAAAGTAACTTATTTAAATTAATTTTTGCTAAACTTGGTTAAAATTGAGTTCTTAGATTAAGCTTGGTTAAATTGACTAAACTAAGTTACTTAAGTTAAACTGGGTTAAACTTGACAAAATCTAAGAAAATTAAGATATTTAAACAAAATTTGACAAAATAAAACTATTTTAAAAAAAACTTGGATATTTAGGCTAAAGTAAGCAAAACTTGGTTTTTTCGGACATTTAGGTTCAACTAGGTTACCTGGACAAAATTAAGGCAAAATTAGGTTATTTGTTAAATTAAATTAAACAAGTATATTCGGATTAAATAAATCTATTTAGACTAAGTTTATAAAATAAAAATAAAATTAAATTAAGGTTAAACTTAGAGGTTTAATTCAATCAAATTAAATCTAGAAATTAAAATAGGTTAAACCAAATCCAAACGTACATTAAACATAAGCCAATTTATATTGAACCTAGCCACATGTTCATATATTTTATTTTATTTTATAGTTGGTCAAATAAGGTTAACTTTGTTCAGCATGATTATTAATTGTGTAATCATAATTTATAATCACATAATTACCTATAGTCATATTTATAGTCATGTAATCCTAATAATGGTTGTAATTTAAAAAATGATAATGACTTTGTTAACCCAAAATTTTCACTTTATATATATAGTAACTGGTTGTTACCAACTGGTAACCAATGAAGCAATGTTATTTTGAGAATTTTTAAAGTTATTATTGGATAATTAGTAATTGATTTAATAAATAAATTAATAATTAGTTTGTTTGCATAATTGGTTATTAACATAACATGTTTATGTTTAACTCGTGGTTAATAGTTGTTGTAGTTCAATTTTGAGTTTGTTGATTATTATACCAGCTAGCAATTGTGTAATTTAAAACAACAATATGTTATGTATAAATAGGATGATTTGAAGATGATGAAAAAAAAAAATTGAACTTTTTAAACAAGGTAAAATTTGAATTTTGAAGCTTTTATTTTTTAATCTGATTTTGGGGAATTCATTTCAAATTTGTTCTTGCCTTCGTGAATAATATCTTCACCTTTGTGTTCTTGTTTTTCATGGTTTCGAATATAAATTGTACACAACTATTAATGTTTCTTTGTGAATTAGAATTTAAAACATAGAAATAGAATTTTATAATTAAAGGGAATAATAAAAACCCTTAACAAACTTAAATCCAAATATGATTACATGACTATAATTAAATAGTAGTTGCAAGTTATCCTAGTTATGAAAACCATGCTTGGACATAGTGTATAGTCCTTAGAAAGGCCTTAAGTAGCCCCAAAGTAATCTTTAAATATCCCTTAATTAAAAAAATCCCTAGGCAACCCCTTTGGTAAGCTTTGTATAATCCCTTAAGTCCCCTTTATGTATCCCATAACATAAGTAGGCCCTTAAGTAAACACATAAAACACAAAAGACATGAGGAAATTCAAATCATTCAAGGTTGAAAAGAA
>Ga0116227_10016656_pt1 | contig 10488 bp, 8 predicted proteins | sample S1TSphgellanicum_FD_89693 | JGI IMG/M metagenome (GOLD analysis project Ga0116227, IMG submission 89693) | Host-associated microbial communities from peat moss isolated from Minnesota, USA - S1T2_Fb - Sphagnum magellanicum MG | ecosystem: Host-associated > Plants > Peat moss > Unclassified...
AATGTAAAATTGATGTAACCAATAGGATGAAATTTCTAATAGTTGCATCATAGTTGTGAAAATGACCAAAATAGTTGAAAGTTGGTCTTGTAGTTGCAAATATTCTCAAATCTAATCGCAAACAACTATAAGTCGCATGTAGTTGTAAATTGAATGGTTACATTTTGGCTGATTTTTACTAGTGCTACTTTGAATTGACAAAATTGAAAAGCTCTGGAAATTAGAAAAGGGGTGTGAGGAGAGTAGTTGTGAAAAGGAGTGGAAGAATGAAAGTGAAGGGGAGGATGGGGAGAAAGTGGAAGGAATAAAGAGGGGGCGTTACCATACATTGCCACCTCTTCATTTCCACCCCATGTAATTATGACTTTGCAAACAATGGCATGGGTTTTTTTTTTTTTCATTAATATGTTGAAGTGGCGATCTTGCATATGAGGATTTAAACAAAATCCTAATACATTTATCATTTGGGAGCCCACTAAAACTTATAATAATGTTTTGGTGATATGTGAATTTTTTTTTTCCAAAATATGTTGAATTTGGGCCATTTCGCCCATGAATTTGTTTTTTAGTTTTAAATTATTTTTGTCATGTCGAATGTTGATGACATTTTAGCCAATGGTTCTACTTTAGATGTCACCATATTCTGGCTACTTTTTCATACAATAAATATATTTTAAGAATAATTTGGAAAGAATATTCCAAATTAAATATGGAAAAATATTCTAGACTAATTTAGAAAAGGATTTTTCAAATTGATTCAAAAAGAACATTTTAGAATAATTGAAAAGGAACATTGCGTAATAATTTGGAAGGAATCTTCCAAAGTTATTTAACATGAATTATATTCCAAAATAATTGAATTTTTTTTAAAAATTTAAAATTCAAAAACATTCGGGAATATTCTAATAAATTTTTGAAATGATCAATTTAATAAATTTAATAAATTTATATTAATATGTGATGGATAATATCCTATTGATTTCGAAGTTTTCAAGATGTTGTTTGAATTTCTTGTTTTAAAGCTCTTGCTTCTAGAAGTTTTGTAAGACTTGTGTCACTCCAAAGTCTTGACGAATTAGAGCTTTAAGGTTTAGCGGTTGTAGTCTATAGATTATAATGTAGATTATAGTGTAAACTCATGATTTGTCCCATATTTCAAAATTATTCTTTTTTCTGTCCATGTAGGTGGACAATGTCATGGGAAAGGAACTAGGTATTTACAATTGAAAAAGGTAGATTATATAATTATTTTACTATATAAAACATGGGCATGAAAGCTACATGCTAATTTGCCTTTTCATATTCATGTAGGTGAGAAGGACAAAGGAGTGAGGTAGATAAGCTTGGAAGTTGGTTTGGAGAACCTTAATCAACATATATGGACATCATTTTCAAGAAAAAAGGCTTGGAAAGGAAGTTACTATTTGAAAAAACATAGATCCCACAAAGAAATCAAATAAGTTCATTTGATATCTAAACTAGTTATTCTTGGTAGATAAGCTTGGAAGTAGGGTTGGAGAACCCTAATCAACATATATGGACATCATTTTCAAAAAAAAAAGCTTGGAAAGGAAGTTACTATTTGACAAAACATAAATCCCACAAAGAAATCAAATAAGTTCATTTGATATCTAAACTAGTTATTCATAAATGATTCTTGCTCACATGGATGATTGTGTTTTTACCATGGCAAATGTCAATGTTATATTTGCTTGATATTTTGTTCCAATCACTTGTCATGAAAACATAATGCAAGTTTCAATTTTTCTACACATTGCTTTTAGTTCTTGACTCAACACTTTTAATTATAAAATTTGAGAATATATTTGCTTACAATATTTCAAGGTTTAATACCCTTGCCATTTGTTCCAAATATGCTTGAATAGGTTTTCAAACTTTCACTATATTGTTTGTAGAAATAATCTTGACAACATATGAAGAAAATTTGAACTAAGAAAAGCAAGCTTGTCACCTATGGTTAACATTAGGGTTCTTTCAAATTGCATAAAATTGATATTAAGGTTTTTATCAAAATCAAAATACATTGAGTTGTTGTGATTTGTTCACATTATACATCATAATTCCCTTTTATGTATAGCTACCAAAAAATCAAGATTCATATGATTGTCATATGAATACATTTTGTACATTTATAATCAAGAAACTTATTTTGTAACCATTCAATTTGATGAGTTAAAATTAATGTTGTTTAAAAAAAACCTATTCATCATGGATTGATGTCAAACACATGTTTGACATTTACGATACATGATAGTGAGTTAAATTTATTTGCACAAAAAAAATGTTTTACCATCTAAGTTGTAAATCCCCACCAAGGGTAAATGATAAACACAATATAGAAGGTGAAGCCAACTTGAATGCAACTTTGCCATTTGAGCTATTCAATCCTTTGTGATGGGAATGCACGTTCAAAGGGTGAATCTCTTTTTGGTTGATTAGTTTATACCTTTGACTGGCCTTAGTCTTTTTGTTTAGTAGAATTTACTATGGATTTACACCCTTACGACACCGTACGTCACGACACTACACGTCAATGTTTCCAACTGTCATGCTTGTACATGGCCTCATACATGATGGCCGGTTACGGGCATGTCCATCATGCCTTTTTGGGTTAATGTACGCTTTTAGAGTAAGTGTACGTTCATAAATGACTGTACGTTATTAGGTACTTAGGGTTTCAGTTTGTTGGCAGTTGTATAAAAGGCCAAGCCCTTCCTTTCTCTTTTTAGTTATTCTATAATTCCTTTGTCAAGAGAATTTCCTCTATAATCAGATAGGATTTCTAAATGCTCACAGCAGCCATTGCACGGTCACCGTTTACATACATTACATGTTCTTCTTTCTTTGCAATTCAATAATACATGAGAATTTCATTTCAACCTCCTCTTGTGCATTATATATATATATATATATGTGCATGCATCTATTTTTGGTTGATTAGTTTATACCTTTGATTGGCTTTAATCTTTTTGTTTAATAGAATTTACTATGGATTTACACCTTTACAACACTGTACATCACGACACTACACGTCATGACAATTGGGGTAATAAAGAAAGCAAATGCCAAGTTACATCATAGGGGTCTTGCATTAGCATCATAGGGGTGAAACAAGACACCAATGGAAAACAAATCACCATTTGTACGCCACATTGTAGAACAATAGGGATGTGGTTATACAATCAAGGATGACAAAAACTTAAATGAAAGGACCTAAAGACATCCAAAGACAAAACCCAAGTTTAGGCTTATGCAAGTGAGGTGGGATCAAAGGAAGGTATTGAGTCAAAATGATCATGGGGGTTTGGATTAAATGAATTGGGTGTTTGATAAGAACGTTGATGACGAATTAACCTTCGATTCATAAATTAGCTCCAATAGGTGGGGTAAGAGACTTTAGGTGGAAGTTATAAACATGTTGAGGAGATGAGAATAGGTTGGGGGGTCTAATCATGTGCAATTGGAGGGGCTAGTAAAGTGGAAGAAGGAAAAGGTCCTACATGTGCATGATTAAGGGGGTTTAGGAAAGTGTAAAATTGAGGCCTCACATTCACACAAAAAGTTGGGCGTTGGTAAGGGGACCTTGTGGGTGGTGTGTGGTTTGTTAAAATGGGAGGGGGAATTAGTGGGAGATGCATGGTTTGTATGGGACATGGGGTAGAAACTAGGTTTGTGGTGGCACATGATAAAATAAATGGGTGATGAGAAAGATGAGGTTCAATGGGACATGATGAATTAAGGGAATGGGATGTTTGGTGGCCATGAGGAAGGAGGCCTAATAGGAGCACATTCCCCACCTATTAAAAAAATAACTACTATTATAAAGCAATCCTAAATCTACAAAACCAACCACAAAAGACTAAACATATTAAAATGATAAATATAGACTAAACATATAAAAATGACAAAATTTTCTTAAAAAGTAATTATGATGGATTAGATACCCTTTTCACAAAGATCCCAATCCACTCCAATAATTATGTACAACATCAACAAAAAAATAAAAAAAATAAAAAAAATTTGGGACAAACTCTTCAATTGAAAATATTATTTTCAAGTTTTAGGCCCACACATTTAAAAAGCCATTCTACTTTGTCATCTTCCACAAAAATTTAAACCTTCAAGAAAAGAATTTACAAAAAGTTGAAAGTTCTTTCTAACAAGTTGATGCACATAGGTTTCGGTTGAATGGTCAATCTCACTAAAATCCCAAGGGTTCCACTAGAACACAAGTTCAAAATGAAATAAATGCCCTAACCAAAACCAAAACATTACACTACAAAAAAACACGGTTTTTCAAAAGGCCAATTTGATTGAAATGTCCACATTGACCAAAGGGTATGTCCATTTTGAATAAAGTTTTGGGGCATGAAAAACACATGTTACATTTGATTAGTACATTTGACTAAAATGACTTTTTGGACCAAATGTCAAGCTGAAGATATGGTCAAAATGGACAAATTTCCATTAAAATGGCCATGGTTTAGTCAAATTGGCCGTACTAAATGGATAAGGTTTAGTCAAATTAACCATCTTAATTTGACCTTTAGTCAAATTGACCATTATGATTTGACACTTAGTCAAATGAACCATGCTCATTTGATGACTTAACCTATTTGTTAATCATAGGCTACCTACCTAACTTAACATAACTAATAGGTTAACTGAGGTTTAGACTACCTATCTAGCCTAGCATAATTAATAAGCTAGTAGGTTATTTGTTAAATAATAACCTAACTAGTAACCTAACTAAATAACCTAGCCTAAACCTATTTAGTAGGTTACTTAGGACATAGCCTAGGACTACTAAGTAGTGTAAGCCTTTTAAGTAAGTATCCTAGGTGACCTAGGCTTACTAAGTAAACTTATTAGCCATGTAGGTAGCCTACTAGCCGAGGCCTACTATAGTTACGTAACCTAGGCCTACTAGGTAAATAACAATATAGGCCACCTAGGCCTAATAGGTAGGTAACCTATTCTACTAGCTAAGTAAATAACTTAAGCCACCTATACCTACTAGTTATAAGGTAGCCTAACCTAGGTTATCAAGGTCTACTTGGTAGTTACATACATAGCGTAGGCCACCTAGGCCTACAAGGTATAAATAATTTAACCTAGGCCACTTAGGCCACCTAGGCCTACAACTTAGGTAGGTATGTAGCCTAACCTAAGCTACCTAAGTAGGTACATAGCTTAGGTAACCTAGGTTAGCTTAACCTAGGCTTACTAGGTAGGTACATAGCCTAGGTAGCCTAGGTTAAGTTAACCTAGGCTACCTAGGCCTACTAAGTAGGTAGTTTAAGTCTAAATCTACTTAATAGGCTAGGCTACCTACCTAATATGCCTAGGCTAGATCTATTATTTATAAGTTAATAGGTACCTACATAGCCTACTAAATAGTATAAGTGTAGGTAGGTATAAGCATAAGCCTAGTTGGTACCTATAAAACTTAATAGATTATAACCTACATGTTACTTAAGTACATGCATTTATTAATAGGTACTTCCTACCTACTTAGGCTAACCTACCTATAACCTACCTATTTATGTAAGTAGTGTAAAAAAATTCAAATTCATTTTTTGCAATATGTTGAAAAAAATTTCATGGAAGTTGATTACAATATATTGGTACAAAATCATGTTCATTATAATATTTTGTACAAAACAAATCACCTTATGGGGTGGTAGTGTAATGGTTAAGGATTTGAGTTAGTGTGAAAGTGAGGAATTCAAGTCCCCACACTTGCAACCTAGGCTACCTTAGCTATTTAGGTGGTTTAATTAAGTAGCCTAGGTTGCAAAACCTATTAGACCACCTAGCCTATGATGATTGGTTTAACTTAGGTGGCTAAGCTAAATGGCTTAGCCTAGGTTTAGGACATTGGGTTGCTAGGTAAATAAATAAATTATTTTTGGCATTAATTATTAGGTTTATTAATTAGGTAAGTAGGGTAAGGTAAAATAGGTAGGGTAGGTAATTAATTAATTAATATTTTCATATTAATTTTAAATTAAATTATATATATATATATATATATATATATATATATATATATTTATGGTTGATGCCCAAATTATATTATTGTCATGGTCGTTCAATAATCAAAACTTGGTAAAAAAAACCCAATCAAAAAGACCAACTAAAAAGACCCAGTCAAAATGGTTAGGTCCAAATCAATTTATCCAAAATGGAATTTTGGTCGAGTTGGACATGGGGGCAAAAAAACCATATGGGGGGTTTTTTTAACCAAAAGTCCTAGTCAAAAAAGTCGAGATTTCTTGTAGTGTTGGGTGAAGGCTGAAAAAAGTAAAACTAACCCTAATTGAAATTTTCTCCACCAAATTTTTCTTCTTTGTCTATTACTACATGTGGCTTTAATCCCTATAATCCTTTCATCTGCCAAGCTGCTATTCCCTAATTCTTCCCTCTCAACTATCAATTTTCTTGTTGTCTTGGGAGTTTCCTTTTCCTCAAGGTAAAGAGTAATTTTGACACACATAGCTAATTCCTAGAAAAAAGAAGCAGTAGCATTCGATGATGATGTTAAAAATTGCTCAACTCTACTACTTACATTTAGAAAACTTTAGAGGGTGGGGGACTCCAAAATTTTATTTTATTTTGGATCCCCAAAGCCAATTCCTACGTGTAGGTAGGAAGGAAGTCTAGGCTCTTCCTGCTTGTTCAAGTCTTTGCTTCTAAAGTAGAGAAGAATTTGATGCAGGGAAGAAGGTTGCTTGACCACCTTAGTAAACGACACACCATATGGTGGGACCTTTCCTTTGACGAAGCCAAACAATTGTTGGAAAACTTGAAAACAATGACCAACAAACAACAAAGAAAATCAACATTCCAAGCACTAGCATTGGGGTGAAAACACACTAAGGCCCCCCAAATTGTAGTCACACATATAATCTTTTTACAATTAATTTTGTTGGTAGTGTATGGACATCACAACAAGCATTAAAGAATTTGAATGTATGGAGTATATTCATGACAAAATAATACTTGTCACGGAGTTTGAAAATTTAAATATATACTTCAAAACTAAGGTTGTGAATGGAATTCTTGGGTGAATTTTTTTATGGTATATGATATTGATATACATCAGTTAAATTTTTAAAAAAATTAATATTTAAGGTTTCTAAATGAAATTCCATTAAAAAATGTGTTTTTTTGCATTTGTTTAGTAATGAATGCATAATAATATTTTGCTTTTAGGGAAAACCCACTACCATATCAAAGAGGAGGAGATTTTATATATGGGAATTACATTATTTTTTCAATTTTATTTTATTTGGTAATGTTTCATGAATCATAAACCCCATGGTCGTTGAAAAACTGTAAGTTATATAATATTTTGTGTACATTGATTTTATCCAATCCTCCTCATCTAACTGTTGGATCAAATTTAATTTTCACTCAAAATGAACTTTAAGTTCAAAAATGTTGTGCAAATTTTTAAGTTTTTTACTTGTGTTGAGGAATAACCAAAGAACACCATCAAGATTTTAGCTTAATATGTACTATAATACTTGTTATACATCACCTTTTTTGAACAAAAGTGGTTCACCTTTAGTGTGCTTTCACCCATTATTGACATTTCGTGCCCAATGCAATAGCAACAAGATTGACCAGGCAAAAAACAAAACAACATTAATAGAACATCGGCAACATTATGTGTATGAAATCATGTGCATACCCATTGGCAAAGTTTATGTCAGATAGAATGTTGACCCTAGTTGTAGACTTCATCAACATTGCACAAAACCACCACATCGAATGCAATTTGATATCTTTTGTTTTCACCCCTTTGAATAAAACTTCAATTTTAATATTTTTTTCAATTCTTTTCATAAGTATCAAGTTGATAGGCAGGAACAAAAACACAAAAACAAGTTACAAAGCATGGGACCTTGTGGATATAACACCTTGTGAAGCAAACTAACCTTGGATGCCAAATATTGGCGACTTTGTTGTTGAAACATTTTGTAAAAACATTTAAACCATGTGTAAAATGATTTGTTAGATTTTTTGAAATCACAACCATTGTAATGAGAACAATCAATCTCCTTGCACCAAAATCAAAATTGGTTGGAATATTGTAACATAAGAGTATCATTAAATATATATTGAGACACCATTCTATTTGAAACATTCAAGTTGCAACTTGCTATTCATTTGTGTTCATGAAAATGAGAAAATGAGTCATTCATTGTGCTTTGTGTAGAAAGCACACAAAAGAACTCGACATAGTTGTTAACAAGCCCAACGTCATCAACAGCACATTAAGCCTATTAATGACATTAAGCCTGGTAGGATAGATGAATAATGTCAATACTCATGAGTGACATGGTTTGAACAAAAAAAGACATTGGAAATGAATTGAAGTCAAATTATAGCTCCCATCTTTGTTAAATATGATAGCTACTTTTGCTTGGATCTCTATGAAACAAGTAACATCTTCCATCAAGTTCTACTCTCTTCAATTGCATGAAGAGATTGCAATTTCTAAGCTATAATTAATTCTCTAACTACGCACCTTAAAAGTTTCAATTTGTAAAAAACCTTATATGATGGATCATGAAGATAATTAGTAAAATATTTACATTTCTTGTTCCATCACATCAACAAATTTTTTGATGTAATGTTCATTTTAAACAAAAATTACATGAAAAATTTGATTATAAATTGAATGTTGTGAAATTAATTACTATTGTATGAATGTTGTTAAGATTGGATCATGACTTATCAATTAATTAGTTTTTGAATGTTGTATGAGATATGGAAATTAAATGAAGAATGAGCTTCAAAAGTTGATGTCTCAAGAATAGCATAACCTTTTGGGATGAACCCTCTTTGATCTATGCTTACTAAATTATGGAAAATTTGAGGTGAAAGGCAATAGCCTTTCCACGCTTGTTTATAGTAATGAGCTTCAAATTAATCAATTGTTTAGTTAATGACCGGGTATGGGGCAAGGTTACTAGCAATTGTTTACACAATTTAAGTCCATGATAAAATGTTTATAATTCATCACATTGGTGTATATTGAAATGATTAAAATTATATGTTGTTTTATAACAACATAAAATGTTAAAATTATTATAAAAAATTTAGTGGATTGTTTAATATTATTGAATAGTTTTTTTGACAACAATGTAACATTTTATGATCAATAAATATGCATGGGAAAATAATCGTAAAACCATTTAATGATGAAATGATAAAAACATTTCTTTAAACAATTCATTTAACTTATAGTTTTCAAAACTTTTAGTTAGTTTTAAAAAACCTTTAGCCATGTGTAGATTTTGAATATTTTCATATGATTGAATATTATTGTGATTTCATTTAAATATTCATTTTTATGTATATTAAATTAAATTTCTACCAAGTTTTATAAAAACATTTATTTAAAGGAATATTTTATGCTTTATAAAAAAACTTATTAAAAAGTTTAAATATAATGATATTTCATTTTCTATGTGAAATGTTTGTATTGAAACATTTTTATATTTTATTCACAATTTTATCTTTTCTAGTATATTATTATCTTATTAAAGTATGCCCAACAATATCACTTATGTTATATGTGAATAAAATACATGTGAACATAAAATATATATTTTTTATAAATTTATTTATTTTCATTTATAAAACACATTTGAATTTCATTTTAGTTAACCATTTCACATATAGTTTCCAAAACCTAACATTAGTGTTTAGATCCTTTACTAATTTAGTTTTCATGTAGAGCCTTTATGATGAACTTTTTAAATAAATGTTACATTTGAACACATAATGTGTGTAATTATAGTTTAATGTAACTATGAACATTTATGAATCAATGTATCAATATATATATATAGATGCTCAATGCCAATCTTTGTCCTTTGATTTCAAAAAACACAATTCATAAGTGGAAATGTTCTAGATTTATAATAATTTGTAGATAGGGTTCATCACCCTTTGTGAATCTATCTATGAAAGAAAGTAGTTTGTTTGTTCTGTTTTTTTTAATTTTGTTTTGTTTTTATTGTACTTATGAGATCCACCAAACCAAGATGCTTTAGATTGCGTGTGACCGAACAACATGTCGCCGGACAAGGACTTCATGCATGTACTATTGGTGTGAACATGAAAATCCTGATCTAGATAATGTGGCCGAGAATCTTGATTAGTGGCGGCGGATTTTCTCTTGAAGAGAGTGAGAGGGAAATCAGAAGTGCATGGGATGCATGGTAGTGGAAGGACAGGAAGATGACGACGCGTTTTATGAGAAGTTGCGGCGCTTCATTGATGAGGATGGAGGGAATGGCTAATGGTGATGAGTACGAGGAGGCAGGGAAGTTCTGAGTTTTGGGTTTTTGGCAGAGAGATTAGCAGGAGCTAGGAGAACGGAGTAGTGTCGCTCTTCTTCCGCTGCTATTTGCGACCGATGACCTCTAGCTTCTGTATTTTTGGTAG
>Ga0116227_10016657_pt1 | contig 10488 bp, 8 predicted proteins | sample S1TSphgellanicum_FD_89693 | JGI IMG/M metagenome (GOLD analysis project Ga0116227, IMG submission 89693) | Host-associated microbial communities from peat moss isolated from Minnesota, USA - S1T2_Fb - Sphagnum magellanicum MG | ecosystem: Host-associated > Plants > Peat moss > Unclassified...
GCCGCCCCAGGCCTGAGCGGCCCACAACGCGCCGAGGATCGTGGCAATGGTGAAGAACGCGAAACCGACCGCGATCGACTTGTACATCAGGTCGTCGAGCACGTCGAGCGGCGGCAGGCGGTCGGCCAGCATGCCGTTCTCTTTGACGAGATAGGCGACACCCACCATCGCCGACAACGCAAAGCTGCCGTAGCCGATGAAGTTCGCGGGCACGTGGATCTTCATCCACCAGCTTTGCAGCGCCGGCACGAGCGGCTGGATCTGCTGCGCGTCGCGCGAGATCGAGTACCACATGAGGAAGCCGACCGCGGCGCTGATCACCAGCAGCACGAACGCGCCGAGCGCGCGGGTGTTGTAGTGCTGCTCGTAGTACAGGTAGAAGAGCGCGGTGATCAGGCTGAACAGCACGAACACTTCATAGAGGTTCGAGATGGGAATATGGCCGACGTCCGCGCCGATCAGGTACGACTCGTACCAGCGGACCATCAGGCCCACGAAACCCATCAGCACGGCGGCCCAGGTCATCTTCGAGCCGATCGCGGCGCCGGTGGGCGAACGCGACAGCAAGCTGATCCAGTAGAACAGCGTGGCCAGTACAAACAGCGCGCTCATCCACAGGATGGCGGACTGGCTCGAGAGGAAGTATTTGAGGAAGAACGCGCTATCCGCCCGCGCCAGGTCGCCCTGATAGACCTGGATCGCAAACAGCGACAGCACCGCGATACTCGCAATCAGGAGCCGCACCGGTTTCCAGCGCCAGCCGAGCGTGACGAAGACCGGCACCGCGCACACCAGCACCAGCTTGTCGTAGTAGTTCATGAACGGGTGATAGCGCGACAGCGCGAAACCCGCGCCCGCGACCATCGCCAGAGCGAACAGCCAGTCGAATGCGCCGAGGCGCCTGAAGAAAGGCCGCTCGTCGAGCAGCCCCAACTGCTGCACCGCATTGTCCGGCGCGTTCTTGGCCGGCGCGCCGCCGCGCGAAGGGGATGAGGAAACCTGAGTCAAGTCCATGATCTTACCGGGTCGAATCTTGTGAGCCTGCGGACGATGCTGCACCTGGGGTGCCGGCCTTGCCGGTTGCGTCAGTGGGTTGGGCACCCAGCACGGCGCCGACAGCGTCGCGCGTTTGGGCAAACTCCTTGTCGAAGTCGAACGTCTTGCGCGCGCTCGACATCGCCATCACGACGTTCGTACCGTGACCGGTATCTTTGATCCAGAACCACAGGCGCCGTTCGCGGACGTAGAACATCGAGAAGATGCCCAATACGAGGAGCAGGCTGCCAAGATACACGACTTTTTTGCCCGGCGCGCGCGTCAACTGAAATACCGAAGCTTGCACCTGCCTGAATGAGTCGAGCTGTAAATAGACCGGCGAACCATACAAAAAGCTGTCGGAAATGGCGTTGATCGAGCTCTGGATGAACAGGCTGGTGTCCGCCGACGGCGTCGCGTCCGGCTCGCCGGCCTGCTCCCGGGCCAGTTGCCACAAGTCCCACGTCGAGCCTTCGAGCATGCGCAGCAGCAGCGAGGCCGCTTTTTCCTGCTCGCCCTTGGGCACCGAACGGTCGATGAACGCCGCGATCGCCTGGAAGCCGCCTATGTTCTGGCCGCCCTGCATGATGCCGACGCTGCTATCGCCGGCGGCAAAGAGGGTCAACACGCGCAGCGCGCTTTCTTCGAGGTGTTGCTGCAGTTCCGGGTTGGACGACGGCACCGAGCGCAGCGCGAAGCGGTGCGCGGCGGCGGCGCGCATGGCCGGATTCTCGAGCGTGGCGCGCAGGTTCATCCACTCCTTGACCGTGCCGCCCTGATCGGCGGGAATGCGCAGATAGCGGAACGGGTCGTCCGGGTTGATGCGCATGCCGGCGAGGAACATCTTCTCGCCGCTCACGTCGACCGGCAGCATGTAGTTGTTGTACTCGCGCGCCTGACCGTCCTTGCCGCGCACCTTGTACTGTACCGACGGGCCGACGTTGTGCAGGTCCAACGGCTTCGAAGTCTTGGCGCCCGAGCCGAGCCGCTCGTCGAACGCTTCCTTCAGCGTCTGATGGGCGACCCCGCGTGCGTCATTGGCGCCGCTCCCGTTCGAGATGTTTTCGACGTTGATGGCGCGAAAATCGGCGAATTCGATGGTCTGGCCGTCAGCGCCGGGTACGGCGTTGCCCAACGGCGCCGAGTTGCCGATCGTGCCGCCGAACGGCGCGGTCTTCGCGCTGGTGCCCGTCATCGGATAGGCGGTCATCTGCATCTGCGAGCCGCCGTCCTGGAAGCTCGACTGGTAAATCGACACACCGTCGTACTCGAACGGCTTGTTCACTTCGACACGCGCCGGAATCTTCGCGCCGGTCTTGTGGTCGATCACGACGATGTCGCTCGCGAACAGCTTCGGCATGCCCGTTGAGTAGTAATCGACGATGAACTTGTTCAACTGGATCGAGAACGGCAGGTCCTGGATCAGCGAGCCGTTCGGCTGGTTCAGGATCGCCGTCGAGACATGCTCGCCTTCGGGCACCCACGCGTAACCGCGGAAGGTCGGGTTCGACTCCGACAGACGGTGCTCAGGCGCAATGTCGCTGATCACGGTGTTGCTGTTGATGGGCGTCTTGTTGAACATCCACATCTGCAGCTTGATGGGCAGATTGCTGTCGAGCAGGCCGCCCAGACAGATGATGACGATCGCAAGGTGAGCCGAGATATAGCCGAGCTTGGTGAGCGCCCCGCGCTTGGCGGCGATCAGCGTGGCGCCCTCCGATTCACGCGTCACGAACTTGTAGCCGAGCCGCCCCGACAGTTTCGCCAGCGTGGCCGTGGCCTCTGCGCGCGTACCGCTCACCGCGAACTCGCCCTTGTGATGGAAGGCGCGCAGGCTCGATTCGCGGACCTTGTCTTTCCAGCTCTTCATGTCGGCGATCATCTTCGGCGCGTTGCGGATCACGCACAGCGACACCGAGACCATCAGGAAGCCGAGGATCAGCATGAACCACCAGGCGCTGTACACGGTGTACAGGCTCAGCGAGCGGAAGATGTCCGCCCAGAAAGGGCCGAACTGATTGACGTAGTTGGGGTACGGGTCGTCCTGGGTGAGGACGGTGCCGATGATGCTGGCAATCGACAGGATCACCAGCAGCGCGATGGCAAAACGCATCGAACTCAACAACTCGATGGCCCGACGCATGGGCCGCTGGCCCGACTTGACTTCAATACCCGACGTGGTGACGCTCATTCACACTCCGACAGAACAGCAAAAAAGGGTGAAAGGCCGCCGCTGACGCACGAAGCGCACGACGCCATCACCCTTTTCTTGTTTTTCACCGGCCTCGCTGGGCCGGTTGCACTTGCGTGCGGACTTCTTAGTGCAAGCCCGCGATGTAATCCGCCACGGCCTTGATGTCGCTATCCGACAGCCGCGACGCAATGGTATGCATGGGGTCGCTGTTGTTGCGCGCGCCCGGGCCCTGCGTGAACGCGGTCAGTTGCGCCACCGTGTAGTCCGCCCACTGCCCCGACAGACGCGGATACTGCACCGGGATGCCCTGGCCGGTCGGCCCGTGGCAACTCGCGCACGCCGGCACAGCCCGTTCGGCGATGCCCGCGCGATAAATCTTTTCCCCCAACGGGACGGTGTTCTTGTTGTGTGCGTAACCCGGCTTCGGCGTCTGTGCCGCGAAATAGGCGGCGACGTTCACCATGTCCTGATTGGACAGCGGCGCGGCCATGGCCGCCATAATCGCATTATTGCGAGCGGGCTGCTTGGCGCCTGGCTGGGTTTTGAAATCCATCAACTGCTTGACGAGATATTCGGGATGCTGGCCGGCCAGCTTGGGATAGGCCCCGCCGGCGCTATTGCCATCGGCACCGTGACACGACGCGCAAACCTGCGTCGAATGGCTTGTCCCCGGTTGATGTCCGGTTTTCCCGGATCTGCTGCTCGCGCCTGAACTGCTAAACCTGAAAGACCTGCCGCTACTTGAAACACCATCAGAGCTTTGCACAGTCGATTCATTCGCACACCCTGTTTCGTCTTGTGGGAATTAGAGGTTCTGCAAAACGACGGCGACCGATCTACCGCAGAGGCACGCGCGCTGGCCCCTCCTCAGGTCTTCAGTAAATTCAGTAAACCGTCGTATTGTACAATAACTCGCTAATCGCTTAGACGCCAGTCGGGCTTGACCCGTCCCCACTCCGGGTTCCCCGGCGTCTCATATCCTGGTTCCCCCATGTCTTCCTTCCTGCTCCACCAATCGCGCTTCTTTACGACCGTCAATCACCTGCGTGATCTGCCGGCCACCCCGCAACCCGAAATCGCGTTTGCCGGGCGCTCGAATGCGGGCAAGTCGACGGCCATCAATCTGCTGTGTAACCAGAAGCGCCTCGCCTTCGCCAGTAAGACGCCGGGACGCACGCAGCATATCAACTACTTCTCGGTGGGGCCGGCGGCGGAGCCGGTCGCGCATCTGGTGGATCTGCCCGGGTACGGCTATGCGGAAGTGCCGGGTGCCGCCAAGGCGCATTGGGAAGCGCTGCTGTCCAGCTACCTGCAATCGCGCTCGCAACTGCGCGGCATGATTCTGATGATGGATTCGCGCCGGCCGCTGACCGACCTGGACCGGACGATGATCGAGTGGTTCGCGCCGACCGGCAAGCCGATCCACACCTTACTGACGAAGTGCGACAAATTGACGCGCCAGGAGAGCATCAATGCGCTGCGGGCCACCCAGAAGGGTCTGGCCGAATATAGCGCGGCCGGCTACCAGGGAGAATTGACCGTCCAGCTGTTCTCGGCCCTGAAACGGGTTGGCCTGGACGAGGCTCACGAACTGATCGAAAGCTGGCTGATCCCCAAGGATACGGCCGGTACGGACGACGCAGCCGCCGCTGCCGAGTAAGCCACGGCCACGCCGAGGTCAGGCTCGGGCCCGGTCTGGGCCCTATTTCTTTCGTGCGCCCATAAAAAAACCCGCCGCTACTGACGGCGGGCCAAACAGCCTAATCGAAAAACGACAGGCACCCGCTCAGGGAGGAGAAGCGGGGAGGTCAGCGCTAGGCGCCTTGCTCGATCGGTATGATATACCATTGTCTCAAAAAGAGCTTCCAGCAGGCGGAGGCAGGCGTTCCTGTCATCTCCACGATACCCACGACATCCGATATGAGCTTCTATCCGCATCACCGTCCGCGCCGTATGCGCCGCGACGACTTCTCGCGCCGCCTCATGCGAGAAAACATCCTGACCACCAACGACCTGATCTATCCCGTGTTCGTCGTCGAAGGCACCAACGTGCGGCAAGCCGTGCCGTCGATGCCGGGCGTCGAGCGCGTCTCGGTCGATCTGCTGATGGGCGTGGCCGAACAGTGCGTCGAACTGGGCGTGCCGGTGCTGTCGCTGTTTCCGGCTATCGAACCGTCGTTGAAGACCCCGGATGGCCGCGAGGCCACCAACGAAGCGGGTCTGATTCCGCGCGCCATTCGCGAACTGAAAAAGCGCTTTCCCGAACTGGGCGTGCTCACCGACGTCGCGCTCGATCCGTACACGAGCCACGGCCAGGACGGCGTGCTCGATGAAGCGGGTTATGTGATCAACGATGAGACCGTCGATATTCTCGTCGAGCAGGCCCGGGCTCAAGCGGAAGCGGGCGTGGATATCGTCGCACCGTCGGACATGATGGACGGGCGCATCGGTGCGATCCGCGAAATGCTCGAGAGCGAGGATCACATTCACACGCGAATCATGGCCTATTCGGCCAAGTTCGCGTCGGCCTTCTACGGTCCGTTCCGCGATGCCGTGGGTTCCGCGACGAACCTCGGCAAGGGCAACAAGATGACCTATCAGATGGACCCGTCGAACTCCGATGAAGCGCTGCGCGAAGTGCGCGCGGACATCGAAGAAGGCGCGGACATGGTGATGGTCAAGCCCGGTATGCCGTACCTCGATATCCTCCGGCGTGTGAAGGACGAGTTCCGCTTTCCGACCTACGTCTATCAGGTGAGCGGCGAGTACGCGATGCTGAAAGCCGCGGCACAAAACGGCTGGCTCGATCACGACAAGGCAATGATGGAATCGCTGCTGGCTTTCAAGCGAGCCGGTGCGGATGGCGTGCTGACGTATTTCGCACTGGATGCCGCGCGGATCTTGCGGGCGCAGAAGTAGTGTAGCGAGGCGCGCGTTTTCTGCGCTTCGTGATGTGTGAATGCAGGTGCAGGCGTGAGCCGGGCGGCTGACGTGTGAAGAACGCTCGGGCACCGGTCAGGCAACTGCCCGTTGATGAAGCGAAGGCGCTGTTTCCAGCGCCTTCGCTTTTTTATGGCTGTGTGTTTGCCGGCGGCCGACGTCACTATTCCGCCAGGTCAGGGCCGCCGGGCGAGACGCCAACCCAGGTTACGACTGAGGCGGAGTGGGAAGCCGGTCGAGGCTATGCAAAAAGGTATCAGCCGACTCGTAACCCACCACGCGCAGAACTTCGGCGCCGCTTTGATCGAAGAAGATGATGCCCGGCGGCCCGAAGAGCTTGAATCGCTTCAGCAGCGTCTGGTCATCCGGATTATTGGCCGTGACATCCGCGCGCAACAAGTTGAGCTGCTGCAGCCTTGCATGCACGCGCGGGTCGCTGAAGGTGAACTTCTCCATCTCCTTGCAGCTCACGCACCAGTCCGCATAGAAATCCAGCATGGCCGGCTGGGCGGACGTTTTCACGGCCTCGTCGAGCTGGGCCGAAGAACGCACCGGGGCAAACGTCAGGCTGTCAGCCTGGGAGGCATTTGATGCCTCTGATGGCGTACCCGCCGTGCCGGCTACACCACCGCGCGCGGCCAGGACCGCGAGCGGCTTCAGCGGATCCGACGATCCGGCCGCCAGTCCCACCAACAAAACCGCGGCCCAGATGGTCAGCGCGACGCCCAGTCCGCGGCCAAGCCGGCGCCACACCGAACTCGGGCCGGCGGGCGGCGAGAACAGGCCCAACGCGGCCGCCGCGACCAGCAGCCACAGCGCGCTCAGCAACATCTGCGCGACCGCGCCCAGCACCGGCCAGACGATCCACAATGCGGCAGCGAGCAGCACCACGCCGAAAAAGACCTTCACGCCATCCATCCACGCGCCCGCGCGTGGCAGAAATGTACCTGCGCCCAGACCGATGATCAGCAGCGGAACGCCAAGCCCGATGCCCATAGAAAACAGTGCAGCGCCGCCCAGCAGCGCGTTGCCGGTATGCGCGATAAACGCGAGAACGGCGAATAGCGGCGCCGTCATGCAGGCACCGACAACCAACGCCGACAACGCCCCCATCGCCGCTACGGCCGCGAATTTGCCGCCGGAACGCCCTTGCGACGCACGCGACGCCCCGTCTTGCCAGCGCTGCGGCAAGGCGATGTCGTAACCGGCAATGAGCGTCACGGCGAACACGGCGAGCAGCACGCCGAACGCGCCCAGCACCCAGGGATTCTGCAGCCACGCGCCGAGGCTTTGTCCGACCAGTGCCGCCGCGATGCCGAGCACCGTATAGACCAGCGCCATACCGATCACGTAGGCGAGCGAGAGCGCGAAGCCCCGCCGGCGCGTTACCCGCGCGCCTTCGCCGATGATGATCGCCGACAGGATCGGGATCATCGGATACGAACATGGCAGCAGGCTCAGCACAGCGCCCACGACGAAGAAAACACCGACGATCGCCAGGAAGCTGCCGCCTTGCAGCAGGGACTGCGCATAGTCGGCGCTGGTGGTGCGCTCATACCAGGAGGATGAATTGGCGGTACCGTTCGGCGCCGGCTGCGCGGTCTGTGCGGTCTGTGCCGCCGCCGGTGCGGGATTCGTGCTGGCCGGATGCAGCGCGACGCCGTCCACGTGGTAGACGCGCTCCATTGGCGGATAGCAGATCCCCGCGTCCGCGCAACCTTGGGAGGTCACCGCCAGATCGAACGGCCCCGCCGCATCTTTCACCGGAATGCGGATCGTCAAGTCGTTCCGGTAGGTTTCGACGTTTTTGCCGAACGTCTGATCGAACTTGATGTGACCAGCCGGCAACTGCGGATCGCCGATCGTCACGGTGCCGTTGCGGGTCGCGAACGCGAAACGCTCCCGATACATGTAGTAGCCGTCCGCAATCTTGTAGTGGACGACTACTTCGCCCGGCTGCTCGGTGGCGCTGAACTTGAAGGCGACCGCCGGATCGAGAAAATCATCGTCGGCGCGCGCCACGCCCGCGGACATCAGAACCACCAACAGGCAGGAGACAAACAGGACGGCCGCGCGCAGCGTGTCGCGCCCCCCTCGGTGCAGAGCGTTAAACATGAACAGGGCGTTGGGTTTCAGCAATGACCCACTGGCCGTAGGCCGCGGACGCGGTGGCTTGCCAGCAGAGGATTTCGGGTGTGTCGTACGGGTGGTGCTTCTGGATGAACTGCTCGAGCTCAGGGGCTCGTGCGATGCTCGTTTTGAAGAGCATCTGAATCTCATCCGCCGACTCGAGCTTGCCTTGCCAGTGATAGGTCGAGTGCACGGTGCCTTGCTGGCTGACACATGCAGCAAGACGTGCATCCAGTACCTGTGCTGCGAGCTTCTGCGCCGTCTCCAGGTCGGGCACCGTCGTCAGGATCAACGTCACATTCGAACTCACAGACCGCTCCGGCAGGGTAGAACAGGGTTGCCGCTATCGTATCACCGGAGTTGGTCGGCCGCAGGCGCCGGCCGGCCGGCGGGTGCGTGGCGTCACTTTGCCTACCCCCGCGGTCTTTGGCATGCGGCTTCGCGGCCATCGCCGTCAGCGACGCGTTTTGTGTTCGTGTGTTTGTGCCGCCGGAAACAAAAAAGCCAGGCATTTGCCTGGCTTTTTCGCGGATGCATGGAGCTTATTCAGCTTCTTGCACTTCAACTTCTTCGACTTCCGGACGGTCCATCAATTCGACCAGTGCCATCGGTGCGTTGTCGCCGACGCGGAAACCGAACTTCAGGATGCGCAGGTAGCCACCCGGACGGTTTGCGAAGCGCGGGCCGAGCACGTCGAACAGCTTCGAGACGGAGTCACGATCGCGCAGGCGGTTGAACGCCAGACGACGATTTGCCAGCGACGGCTTCTTGCCGAGCGTGATCAGCGGCTCGACGACTTTACGGAGTTCTTTCGCCTTCGGCAGCGTCGTCTTGATGACTTCGTGCTCGATCAACGAGTTGGACATGTTACGGAGCATTGCCAGACGGTGGCTGCTCGTGCGGTTCAGTTTCCGCAGACCATGACGGTGACGCATGTTAATTCCTTCGATTCAAAGTTTTGGTCCAGCTCTTCTATCGCGCTCGTCGAACCCAAAGGTTTGCGAGTGCACGGGCCGGTAGTGAAAAAAGGCAAGACGCGGATTTTAAAGGAAAATCCGCGTCCGTGCCAGTAGTGCAGCGGTGACTTTCGTCCCGGATGACTACTCGAATAAGCTTGCGCTTACTTATCCAGCCCAGCCGGCGGCCAGTTTTCGAGCTTCATGCCGAGCGTCAAACCACGCGACGCCAGTACTTCCTTGATTTCGTTCAGCGACTTGCGGCCCAGATTCGGCGTCTTCAGCAGCTCGTTTTCCGTGCGCTGGATCAGGTCGCCGATGTAGTAAATGTTCTCGGCCTTCAGGCAGTTCGCGGAACGAACCGTGAGTTCGAGATCATCCACCGGACGCAGCAGGATCGGATCGATCTGCGGCGCACGCGACGGCGCTTCAGCCGTAGCTTCCGTGCCTTCGAGAGCAGCGAACACCGACAGTTGGTCGACCAGAATGCGCGCCGATTGACGGATCGCTTCTTCCGGCGAAATCACACCGTTGGTTTCGATGTTCATCACGAGCTTGTCGAGGTCGGTACGCTGTTCGACACGCGCGCTTTCCACGGCATAGCTCACACGGCGAACCGGCGAGAACGACGCGTCCAGCACGATACGGCCGATGATCTTCGCCGATTCTTCGCCGTAACGACGCACGTTACCCGGCACATAACCGCGGCCCTTTTCGACCTTGATCTGCACATCGAGCTTGCCGCCCTTCGACAGATGCGCAATCACGTGATCGGGATTGATGACTTCGCAATCGTGCGCGAGTTCGATGTCGCCAGCGGTAACAACGCCTTCGCCTTCCTTGCGCAGCGTAACCGTCACTTCGTCACGGTTATGCAACTTGAAGACCACGCCCTTCAGGTTCAACAACAGGTTGACTACGTCCTCTTGCACACCGTCGAGCGTCGAATACTCGTGAACCACGCCTGCGATCGTCACTTCGGTCGGCGCATAGCCGATCATCGACGACAGCAGTACGCGCCGGAGCGCGTTACCCAAGGTGTGGCCGTAACCGCGTTCAAACGGTTCCATGACCACTTTCGCATGGCTCTCACCAAGCGATTCAACCGCGATGATCTTGGGCTTCAACAAACTGGTTTGCATAGGTTTTCCTTTTCAATACCCTCGGCTCGTTACACCGATAAGGCTGACCGGTAACAACCTGAAAATAAACAGCCGAGGCGCCCCCTTGCGC
>Ga0116227_10016658_pt1 | contig 10488 bp, 9 predicted proteins | sample S1TSphgellanicum_FD_89693 | JGI IMG/M metagenome (GOLD analysis project Ga0116227, IMG submission 89693) | Host-associated microbial communities from peat moss isolated from Minnesota, USA - S1T2_Fb - Sphagnum magellanicum MG | ecosystem: Host-associated > Plants > Peat moss > Unclassified...
GAACGAAACGGTGGTGCGCGAAGCTTTCTTGCGCGAGATCCGCCGCGGCGGCCAGATCTATTTCGTGCACAACACGATCGAGACCATCGAAAAGACCGCGCAGGCCGTGCGCGAACTCGTGCCGGAGGCGAATGTCGCGGTCGGTCATGGCCAGATGCGCGAGCGCGAATTGGAGCAGCTCATGCTCGATTTCTATCATCGGCGCTTCAATGTTCTGGTGTGCACGACCATCATCGAAAGCGGCATCGACGTGCCGACGGCCAACACCATCGTCATCGACCGCGCGGATCGATTCGGCCTGGCGCAGATCCATCAACTGCGCGGCCGTGTAGGACGATCGCATCATCGCGCCTATGCTTATTTGATTACGCCGCCGCGCAAGGCGATGACCGCGGATGCGATCAAACGCCTCGAGGCGCTGGAGTCGCTCGAGGAATTGGGCGCGGGATTTACGCTCGCGACCCATGATCTCGAAATTCGCGGCGCCGGCGAACTTCTGGGCGATGAGCAAAGCGGCCAGATTCAAGAGATCGGCTACAACCTGTACATGGAATTGCTGGAGCGTGCCGTGTCGGCGCTCAAATCCGGAAAGCAGGCCGACCTCGAGAAGCCGCTCGATGCGGGGCCGGAAGTCGAGTTGCACGTGCCGGTGCTCATTCCCGAGGACTACGTGCCGGATGTGCATCTGCGCTTGGTGCTCTACAAGCGGATCGCGGGCACGCCTTCCTACGAGGAGCTGGACGAATTGAAGGCCGAAATGATCGACCGCTTCGGGCCGATGCCGGAATACACCCAATCCCTGTTCCGTGCGACCCGGCTCAAACTGCGCGCCGCGGAGCTCGGCATCCGCAAGATCGACGCCGGCGCCGCCAACGGTTACTTCATTTTTGAGGAAACGAACAAGATCGATCCGAAACGCGTGCTGAAGTTGATCCAGGGCAAGCCGAAGGAATTTCGTCTCGACGGCCCGCTCAAACTACGCTTCACTCACGATGCGCGCGGCGAGGAGAAGCTGTTCACGCGCATCGAGCACCTGGTCGATTCGCTCACGTGAGGCGCTACTGATGTGGGCCGAGAAAGTCCGTCTTGCCGACGTCGACGCCGCCCTTGCGCAGCAACGCATACACCATGCTCGCATGGAAGTAGAAATTCGGGAGCACGAAGCCCGTCAAATACGAGAGGCCGGTGAATTTCACCGCTCCGCTCGGAAGCTTGAGTTCGATGCTGCGGGTTTCGGCCCCCTGCAGCTGCGCCGGAGTGATGGTCTTCAAGAATTCGACGGTTTTCTTGATGCGTGCGTCGAGCTCGGCCAGCGTGGTTTCCGAGTCTTCATGTTTCGGGACGTCGATTGCGGCCAAGCGCCCGGCCGCGCCCTTTGCGGTGTCGCACGCGATCTGCACCTGGCGAGTGAGCGGATGCATGTCCGGAATCAGTCGCGACTGGGCGAGCGCCAGCGAATCGAACTTCTTGGTCTCGGCGTAGGCCGCACCTTTCGCGAGTATGGCCGACATGTTCGAGAGGCCGCGGATCATGACGGGAATCGAAAAATCATACATGGTAATCGCCATCGGAATCTCCTATTGGGCGGGGCAGCCCCACGATCGGGCCGCAAGGATACCCCTTTTTTGGACCGCCGCACGCCGGTGGTAGGATTGTCGGCGATGCTGCCATTCTCCGAAGCCTGCGAACGCAACAAGGACCCGATCCTCGAAGTCTTGCGCGCCCGCTTCGAAGGCCGCGCCCAAGTGCTCGAAGTCGGGAGCGGTACCGGTCAGCACGCCGTGCATTTCGCGCGGGCCCTCGGAAATCTCTCCTGGCATCCGACGGAACAGCTGGCCTATCTCGCTGATCTGACCGCGCGCGTGAAGCTCGAGGGGCCCGCCAATTTACGCCAGCCCACGTTGCTCGACGTGCGTCAGGCGATCTGGCCGGTGCACCACGTCGATGCCATGTTCACAGCCAACACCTTGCACATCATGTCGTGGGACTGCGTGATGTCCCTCTATCGCGGGGCCGGAGCGGTGCTCGCGCCCGGCGGCGTGTTTTGCGTGTACGGTCCGTTTCGATACGAGGGCCGTTACACGTCAGACAGCAACCGGGAATTCGATCGCATGCTGCAGGAGCGCGATCCGCTGTCGGGCTTGCGGGACATTCACGCGGTCACGTCATTGGCCGCGGAGTACGGCCTGAGGCTCGACGCGGATCATGACCTGCCGGCCAACAATCGGCTGTTGGTGTTCGTCAAAGAGCCGGACTGACCGAACTCAGCAGTGGTCCCTGCGCTGCGGTGCGCTGTGCCGCGCCACGCCCGCAGCCGCGCTACTACCCGATCAGCTTCTGCAGGCGCTGTGTGCGAGTGCCGTGGGTGGTCTCCGCCGCCCGCGTCAGCAGTTTATGCGCCTCGGACGCCGGCAATGCGCGGCTGAACAGAAACCCCTGCGCTTCCTGGCATTCATGCTCCTGCAGGAACAAGAGTTGGGGAAAGCTCTCGACACCCTCGGCGGTGACGCTGATCCGCAGCGAGCGGGACATGGCAATGATGGCGGCGGTGATCGCCCGATCGTCGCTGCATTCGATGAGACTGGTCATGAACGATCGATCGATCTTGAGCCGATCGACCGCAAAATTGCGCAGCCGGCCGAAGCTCGAATAGCCCGTGCCGAAATCATCGATCGCCAGCAATACCCCGAGCTCCTTCAGCTGGACCAATGCCTGTTCGGCCCACGCCTCGTCCTTCATCACCACCGATTCGGTGATTTCCAATTCGAGCATCGACGCTTGGATTCCCGTCTCCCTGATGACGGAGGCGACCAACTGCGGGAACTCTTGCAGCATGAACTGCTGCCCGGACACGTTGACCGCCATGCGAACCACGGGCAGTCCCTCGTCACACCAGACTTTTGCCTGCCGGCAGGCCGTGCGCAGCACCCACTCGCCGATGCTGAGGATCAATCCGGTCTCCTCGGCCACCGGAATGAATTCGAGCGGCGCGACGCTGCCCAACTCCTCGTTGGTCCAGCGCAGCAGCGCCTCCATGCCGGATAGATGGCCGGAGCGCACGTCAAATTGCGGCTGGTATTGCAGGCTGAACTCGCCGCGCTCCATCGCACCGCGCAGTTTCGCCTCCAAGGTGAAGCGCCGCAGGGCGGCTGCATTCATCTCGGCATCGAAGAATGCGAAGGTGCCGGGCCCCTTGCGTTTGGCGAAATACATGGCGAGGTCGGCATTGCGCAACAATGACTCCACATCGTCTCCGTCCGCCGGGTACGTGGCAATCCCCACGCTCGGGGTGATGACCACCGTGTGCCGCGCAAGACGCATCGGTTGCTGCAGCTGCGCGACGAGGCGGGTCGCCACCGAGGCCGCGTCTTCTGCGCCGTGTATGCCCGGTAAGATGACGATGAATTCGTCGCCGCCGAGGCGCGCGATATGACCGGTTCGGGCGTCGGGCGATTCATCCGCCTCCGCATCGCAGCGCAACGAATGCCGCAATCGGGTCGCGACCAGGCACAGCAGTTCATCGCCGACGGCGTGGCCGAGCGTGTCGTTGACGCGCTTGAAATTGTCGAGATCGAGATACAGCACGGCGAGCATCCGACCGTGCTGCCGCGCCGAAGCGATCGCGCTGCCCAGACGATTCCGACACTGTTCCCGGTTCGGCAGTCCGGTGAGTGGATCGAAGTACGCCAGCTTCACGATCCGCCGTTCGGCGCGCCACTTGCTCGCCAGCGAAATCGTCATCTGCCGGATCTCGTGCGAGTGGAACGGCTTCTGCAAATAAGACACCTTCTCTTCAGGCGGCACCATGCCCCCGACATCGCGCGGATCGACATCCGAGAACGCCGTGCACACGACGATCTCGATGGCGGGATCCAGCTCCCGGATCCGGGCCGCCGCCCATACACCGTCTTGCCCCGGCGGCATGCGCATGTCGAGGAAAGCGACCGCAAAGGGATCTTCAACGGCGAGCGCCTCGCGCACGGCCGCGACGGCCGCCTCGGCGCAGTCGCAGAATACGGGCGCAAAAGTCGTCTCGCTGGGTGCGAGCAACCGCGGCAACTGGCCGGTCACGTTCTTGCTGAACAACCGCTCGCGCAGATTGTGAAACACGGCGGTCTCGCTGCTCATCTCCGCTTCCACGAGGATCTGCTTATACGCATCGCGCACGGCAGGATCATCGTCGGCGATCAGAACCCGGATCGGCGGGCGTTTGTTATCGGACACGGCAACCTCGACCACGGTAACCTCGAAAGTACGTCATCAAATCCCATCCACTGTGCGCGGGGGCTACGGCCGGCGGCGGCTGCAACCCACGCGGATGTTTCATCGGTCAATAATTATCAGATATCGCGCGAGCCGCCCGTAACGCAGTCCTAGTTTCGGGCGGATCTCGGCCGCAGTGCGGCATATTGTGAGACAGCAATCACAATTCAGAGCATTCGAAGACACCGGAGTCAGTCCCGCTTAACCCTCGTAGCGCGATTTTTTGAACGCCGAGCACATTACCAAGGGTGTTGAGTTCTCGCCGCACCGGCCCTGCGACAGCGTCAGCTTGCCGGCGCCGAACTCAAGCAGCCTGGTTGCGCCCGCCCTTCTTCGCGATTTGCAGCTGCTGCTCGGCCTTTTGCCGGAAGCTGGTCGGATCATCGGCGGCATCCGGAACCGCCGCGCACACGCCCACGCTGACGCTGACGTAGCGTAGAACCGCCGAACGCGGATGATGGATTCGAAGCTCGCGGACGCGTTCGGACATGGTCTGCCCGACCCGCAGTGCCTGTTCATGCGGCAGGCCCGGCGCGAACGCCAAGAGCCGCCCGCCGTCAACGCGCGCCGTCACGTCGCTCGAACGGCGCAGACAGCCTGCCACCACGTGCGCCACGCGCCGGATCATGGAATCGCCGGCGCCGCGGCCAAAAGTCTCGTTGTATAACTCGAGCGCGTCGATGTCGACCGCAAAGAGCGTGATGCTGCGCTGTTCGCGTTGCGCGATGGGCCAATCGCGTTTCAACAGTTCCTCGAGATGCAGCAGCGTCGACAATCCGGTCAGGCGATCCTCGCGCACCGGCACGACGACCGCGGGATTCGGGCAGTTCGCGGAATCCCGCGCGAGCTTCGGGTCGATGCGCAGGCGATCCCCGGCGTCCCGGTGATGACCGGCGAAATGCGTGAGGCGTCCATCCGGATCGCGCAGCGGCAACACGGACATTTCGTTCCAGAAGACGGTACCGTTCTTGCGGTAGTTGCGCAGCAGCACGCGGCACGGTTCGCCGCGGGCGAGGGCCTCGCGCAGGCGGTGCCGGGCATCCTGGTCGCGATCGTCGCCCTGCAGCAGCCTCAAGTTGCGGCCGTTGAGTTCCGCCGCCGAATAGCCGGTCAGCGCTTCGAACACGGGATTGGCGTAGATCACCGGGTGGTCCGGATCATGCGCGTCCACCAGCGAGATTCCCTCCGTGGAGGTCTCGACCAGCCGACGATACATGTCCGAGTCAAAGCCCGTCATCACTGCCCCTCTGTCAAAATCAACGGCGGTATGGACGACAAACTCGCGATGCGGGCAGCCGTCTCCTGCCAGCGCCGGTCCGAACGTAAATCCAGCGGTTCTTCACCGCGAGCACGCATCCGTACCAGGCGGGCCTGGGACGCCGGAGAAATCACCTCGGGACCGAAGTGGCTGAGCACAGACTCTACCGAATGTCGGTCATTACAAATGGGCAGGACGTCGCATCCCGCGGACAGCGCGAGCCGGGTTCTGGCAACCACGTCACCAAACGCGGCGGCTCCCGCCATTGTCAGGTCGTCAGCGAACACACAGCCGTGGAAACCGAGCTCCCCGCGCAGCACCCCGTTGATCCAGCGGGGCGAGAGGCTCGCCGGCAGGGCATCGACCGCCGGGAACACCACATGGGCCGCCATGATCCCGGCGACGTTGTTCCCAATGAGGGGCCGGTAGGGGCGGATATCCGCCTCCAAATCGGCGAATTCGCGCCGGTCCACCGGCAAAGCGGTGTGCGAATCGGCAACCACGGCGCCATGGCCCGGAAAGTGCTTGGCGACCGCCGCCATTCCCGCCTCGCGCATGCCCGCGACCGTCGCGACGGCGAGCGCGGCCACGCTGTCAGGATCGGCATGAAAGGAGCGATCGCCGATGATCTCGCTGACGCCGAAATCGAGGTCGACGCAGGGCGCGAAACTGAAATCGACGCCGACGGCGCGCAGTTCCGCGGCCATCAGCCAGGCGATTGACTGGGCCAGGGTCAGGGCCTCGCGCTTATCCGCATCGAACTGCCGCCCCAACACACGCGCAGCCGGCAATCGGGTAAAGCCGTCGCGAAACCGCTGCACGCGCCCGCCCTCGTGATCGACGGCAATCAGCAGCGCGGGCGTACGCAGCGCGCGGATCGCCGCAGTGAGTGCAGTCAGCTGCGCCGGGTCGCGGTAATTGCGCGTGAACAAGAGCACGCTGCCGACCAGGGGGTGCGAGAGCACGCGCTCGTCGGCGGCGCTCAACTCCGTGCCGGCGATGTCGACCATGAGCGGTCCTAAGCTCATGGCGCACGCTCGAACACCGCGATCGATTCGACGTGAGTCGTATGCGGAAACATATCCATCACCCCTGCGCAGGTCAGTTGCAACCCTTGAGTGTGCACCAAAATCCCGGCATCGCGCGCCAAACTCGCCGGATGGCACGAGATATAGGCGATTCGACGCGGACGCCACTGCGGCATCCGCGCCAACAACTCCGCGGCGCCCGCCCGCGGCGGGTCGAGCAGCACGAGATCGTAGCGCTCGCTTGCCCAGTCGCCGAACTTCTGCGGTTCGAACAGATTTTCCCTGAAGAATGCTGCATTGCCGATGCCGTTGCGCGCGGCGTTACCCTGGGCCTTCCCGATGAGCGCCGCGTCGCCCTCCACGCCCACGACGCTTTTGGCGCGCCGCGCCAACGGCAGCGTGAAATTGCCGAGCCCGCAGAAAAGATCGAGCACCGCATCGCTCGCGCCGGGTTCGAGCAACTCGAGTGCCGCGGCGACCATCGACACATTGATCTCGCGGTTGATCTGGATGAAGTCGATCGGGCCGAACTCGATGGCGATGGCGCCCTGGTCGACGGCATAGCGGAGCGGCTCTGCCCCCGGCTGCAGCGGACGAACGCTGTCGAGACCGCCGCTCTGCAGATGGATCTGCACGCCCTGCGCCGCGCCGAACGCCGTCAACCGTTCGATATCGGCGGGGCCCGGCGTTTCGAGCACCCGAAACACCAGTGCGGTGTGCCGATCGCCCGCCGCCACTTCCACCTGCGGGATGTTCTCGCGGATGTCGAGGGTCTCGAGCATCGCGGCGAGGTTCTGCGGCAACGCGTTCAACGGCTCGACCAGGATCTCGCAGCGGCGCAGGTCCGCCACGTACGGCTTGTCGCGTTCGCGAAAGCCGGCCAGCAAGCGGCCTTTCTTGTGCACATATTTGACGCCCAAGCGCGCGCGGCGGCGATACGACCACGCCGGCCCGCGCAGCGGCGGCAACACCTGCAAAGGCGTCACCCGCCCGATGCGCTCCAGATTGTCGAGCAGTTGCCGCTCCTTGGCGGCCAGCTGGGCCGGCGCCGACAAGTGCTGCAGGGCGCAGCCGCCGCAGACCCCGAAGTGCGCGCAACGCGGCACGACGCGATCGGGCGAGGCCGCCAATATGTCGATCAAGCCCGCCTCGTCCCATTGGCGGCGGCGCTTGAATACGCGAAATCGCACCCGTTCTCCCGGCAACGCACCGTCGACGAACACCGCTTTGCCGTCGACCCGCGCGATCCCCCGACCGTCGTGGGCGAGATCCACGATGTCGGCTTCCTGCACGTCGGCCGGCTTCAAGTGTCGGGCCACGCGGCCGCGAATTCTTGCAGGTGTGGCGCCGTCGAATCGCCGAGCAGTTTGCGCACGCGCAGCACCTCGTGGGCGTGCTCGGTCGGGTTCAGGTGCCCGCGCAGCAGCTCGAAGCGCAAATAGATCAAATAGGTGTTGAGCACGTCGGTTTCGCAATACTGGCGGATGCGCGCAAGTCCTCCGGCGAGATACACCGGCCAGACATCGGCACCGTGCATCCCCACCTTGCCCGGCAACCCGAGCAGCGTGGCGATGTCGTTGAGACTCGCGCGCCCCCGCCCCTGAAAACCCGACAAGATATCCATGAGATCCATGTGCCGCCAATGAAACCGGCTCAGGTAATTGCTGAACCGGAAGCTGTGATCCGAGTCGCCGGTTTCCCAGTAGCGCGCGGCCGTCACGCCGTGCAAGAGGCTCCGATAATGCAGCACCGGCAGATCGAATCCGGCGCCGTTCCACGACACCAAATCCGGCGTGAACTTGTCGAGCCCGTCGAAGAAGCGCTCGATCAAATCCTTCTCCGACGAGGATTCCTCGCCGAGACTCCACACTTTGAGCGAATCCCGGGCGCGCATCACGACCGAGATCGCGACCACGCGATGCTGCTCGTGCGAGAGAAATTCGCTCGCGGTTTCCTGGCGGCGCTTGGTGAACATGATCTGCGCCACTTGTTCGTCGGACAGATCGTGCAGGTTATACAGACGCCGGCCGAGATCGGTATCCGGGACGGTCTCGATGTCGAACACCAGCGTGTTCATGTCGTCGCCGTGTTCATTTGACCCCCGTGCCCGGCGGGTCGGCCCGCCGCATGAGCACGGCCACCGCGACGACCAGGCCCGCTTCGTCGGTCAAGGTCACATGGCCGTCGCCGATGCCGAGCCCCTCGCGCACCTTGGCGCCGCGCGGCGAATACACCACTTCGGGTTTGCCCCAGGAGTTTTGCACCACGCCGACGTCGCGGATCCACACCCCGTGCGCGAAACCCGTGCCCATGCCCTTGACGATGGCTTCCTTGGCCGCGAAGCGCATGGCGAGAAAGCGCACGGGGCGCGCGGTGCGCTCGAACTGCGCCCGCTCCTCGGGCATCAGGAGATGCGCGATGAACCGCTCGCCGTGCTTTTCATAAACGCGTTCGATGCGGTCGATCTTGAGCACATCGATGCCGATGCCATAGATCAACGGCGCGCGTCTCGCATCAATGCCTTCATATCACGCACGGCCTTCGGCAGTCCGTCGATGAGGGCGCGCGCCACGATGGAATGACCGATGTTGAGCTCGACGATTTCCGGGATGGCGGCGATCGGTTCGACGTTGTGGTAGTGCAGGCCGTGGCCGGCATTGACGGTGAGTCCGAGCGAGTCGGCCAAGGCCGCAGCGCTTCGCAGGCGTTCGAATTCGCGTGCCTGCGCGGCGCCGATGGTGTCCGCATAGGTGCCGGTGTGCAGTTCGATCACCGGTGCGCCGCAGCGCTTGGCGGCTTCGATTTGCGCAGGCTCCGGATCGATGAACAGGGACACGCGGATGCCGGCCTGCCCCAGCGCCTTCACCGCATCGCCGACGCGCGCCAAACGGCCGGCGACATCCAAGCCGCCTTCGGTGGTCACTTCCTGGCGCGACTCCGGCACCAGGCAACAATCCTGCGGCGCCACATTTTGCGCGATGCGGATCATTTCATCGGTCACGGCCATTTCGAGGTTCATGCGGGTTTTCAGGGCGGCGCGCATCATGGTGACGTCGTCGTCCTGGATATGCCGCCGGTCCTCGCGCAGATGCAAGGTGATGCTGTCCGCGCCGGCTTCCTCGGCCACGAGCGCCGCATACAGCGGGTCGGGATAGGCGGCGCGGCGCGCCTGGCGCAGCGTCGCCACGTGATCGATGTTCACGCCGAGTGCGATCCCCGCATGCAGGCGGCCGCTAGCCATGCGCCCTCCGCAGCGCCTGCATGACCTCGCGTGATTTCAAGGAGCGGCCGTCGAGACAGGCGTCCAATGCCGCGCGCAATACCCGCTTGGCATCGCGCAGCGAGCGGGCATCGCCGAATCGCTCCGCCTCGAGATCGGCCAGGGACTGGCCGTACACCGCGCCCGGCGCCTCCGCAACGCAGGCCTTGAGCCCGCTCTGCAGGGCGAACCGGTAGTACCCGTCCGGTTCGACCGGCGCACCCTCGTCGGTCCTGGCGAGTTCCATGCCATAACCCAGATCATTCAACAGGCGCTTCTCGAAGCGCCGCAGCGTGGGTTCCAAAGCCTCGCCGTCGCACAAGACCTGGATGCACGAGGCATACGAGAAGAAAATCTCCGGATGCGGGTCCAAGCGCTCGGTCAGTTTCAACAGCAGCTCGTTCAAATAGAATCCGCTCATCAGCCGCTCCTTCGGGAGGGCGGTGAGCGGACCATCGATTTCCGCCGTGACCAATTGGCAGGCCTCCGATCTGCCCGACCAGGAGACCAGCATGCGCTGAAACGGACGCAGCACGCCTCGCAAAGCCGACTTGGGACCATTGGCGCCGCGCGCGAACAAGGTCAGCCGTCCATGCTCGCTGGTGAACACTTCGACGATGCGGCTGGTGTCGCGGTAGGCATATTGGTGCAATACGTAGGCGGGCGCCAACAACACGCGC
>Ga0116227_10016660_pt1 | contig 10487 bp, 10 predicted proteins | sample S1TSphgellanicum_FD_89693 | JGI IMG/M metagenome (GOLD analysis project Ga0116227, IMG submission 89693) | Host-associated microbial communities from peat moss isolated from Minnesota, USA - S1T2_Fb - Sphagnum magellanicum MG | ecosystem: Host-associated > Plants > Peat moss > Unclassified...
ATTTTTGGATGCAATTGTATATTAATTAAATCACCCAAAAACACCATGACATCCACTACAATGCATTTTATATTATAAAAAATGGTGCCATCAACCACTTGCTACAAGGATAACAACAATGGAATCCATTGTCAATCTTTAACAACATAGGCATGAATGGAAACCCATAATTGTTAATCAATAATTGTTATTTCATCACAAGAAAAGGAAATGAATTGAAGGCCTTCAACTAGAGATTTGGGTTTGTTTACAACCAACTCATGCATGTAAGATACCATCTTTCAATCACTTATGTTGGACTATTTGGTTTTTGGAAGGTTTTTGACATCAAGGAAATGTAGTAGCTTGTTCATGCTTTCATAATTAGTCATAGGTCTACCTTCAATTAACATGTGGAAACAAATAGAAAATGATATTAGTTTTTTCTACCTTTTTCCAACAACAACATGGTAGATTTGCTTGAAATATATATCTTCCTAGTTATTGCATATAATTTCTCATTTTAGGCATGAATAAAGTTTTTATTCATGTAATGTTCACCATCACTATAAACTCTTGGGATTGCCATTAAAGCTTTCCTCCTTCCACTGTATTTTTAGAGGTTAGATCCAATTGAAAGGCTAACATTTTTTTCTTTCCTTTTATTTTGGTATAGACTTTACATCTAACGTGATGCACCTTTACTTGTTCATGTACCATACACTTAGCCCACGGAAATTTAATAATACAAACATCTTAAAACATCCTATTTTGTTCATACTCCTTCCTTTTGCTTTTAGTTTCTTCACAAAATTGAAAGATTTACATTATAAACGGGTTGAACAAAAGAGGGGGTTTAGTTGTCACTAGAAGATGTAACATTGATTGATTTAGCTTGAGAAAAGAACCTATGGAATTTAAAGTTTTGAGGAGGTTGCAATGGGGCAAGTTCAATGAAAAGGACTAAATAATGAAAATAAGGGATAACAAAAACAATTAAACCTTTAACCTTTAACCTTTAACTTTAATGAATTGAATGAAGGATGTTCAACGAAAAGAAAATATTCAATTAAATGCAATGCAAAAATGACATTGTAAGAACTTACCTTTGTAGTGTGCAACTATTACTTTGTAAAACCATAGAATTTTGTTCAATGAAAAAGACATAGAACATAGTGAACACATTCAAAAAGGTTGAATAGTGAAAAAAGGATAACAAGAGCAAATGAACATTAAACCTTAAACTATAAATTTGAATGAATTGAATGAGAGATGTTCAATGGAAAGTAAGGATACTTAATTTTACTCAATGCAAAGCAAAAATGACAACTTTAAAAGCTTATTTATGTGTTGTACAATTGCTATTTTGTAAAAGCTTGGAACCTTGTGTAATGAAATAGATGGAATTATTGAGTAATGGATAATGATAGGCATTTGGGTTTAAGAAAAATCATAGGTGAAAGACATTTTTAACTATGTAGTGTTTTTGGTGATTTTACCTTAATTTTTGCTTTAGTTTTGATGCATAAAAGTCAAAAAGGTAGATTCCAACTCAAAATTTGGCAATATTTTGTCACTAATGTTTTTTTGATGTGAGGCCAATTCTAGTCAAGCTTGTGACCAAGGGCTTTATCAAGTATAAAGACTTGCATAAATGTTTATCTTCTAACTTTTCTTCATCATAGCTAGTAAAAATATATGGTTACATATTGCATGTAAATTTTTTTTAAAAAAAAGTGAAAAATGAAATGTCCATATAAATGAAGATTATATTTTTCAAAATGGAGTATCACAGTAAAAAATTCCCTCAACTACCAATTTTCTTATTACTTAAAAACCCTACCCTTACCCTATAATACCACGGGTTTCAAAGTGCAAGTTCTCCAACATGTGATACCAATTGGTTTTCAAAGCTGGTTTTTGCATATTAGTTATTAACAAAAAAATATTATCTGAAAATCTAATTTTTAATGTTCAAAAGTAACAAAATTGCATGAAAATTCTAAAAAAATTTCAACATTTAATATGTCCACTATTTCATCTTGTTCAAATGAACCTTCTAATTCTTATAACTCCTCTTCAAAACTTTTTTTAAAAAACATTAACTCTATTAAATTGGAAGGTGGTTTACATCCATCTTTAAGATCACTTGGCCAATTTTCTAAGTTTTCTGATTATAAACGACATCTCCTAAGATTTGTAAGTATGCCTGCTAAAGAAAAAATTCTTTTTGTTTCAATTTGTGGCCCTACAATGCTTAAGATTTGACAAGGCAAAAAACCAACTATAGAAAACATGGCTTCATGCTTTCCCCACCATTGAAGAAGACACTTGATGTCTTTGAGATCCATTTGGTAATGTTTGAAAATCAATAGTACCTTGGTGACAAGTTCCTTTGATGGGTCATTTGTGGATGGAGTTTGTTGAAAAATATCCAAACTAGAGTCTTCATCACCTATTTGATTTACACATCCAACAGATTCTATCATTAGATGCAAATGATGATAACATTTCAAAAACATAAGATATAAAGTTCTTCTATCATATTCATCCACAATACTTACATCTTCCTCTTGGCCAACAAAAGAAAATACTACACAAAGGCTTTTAAATCTAGAGTCTATCATCAAATACAAGATGTTGTGAGCTTTTCTTTTTCCAAATTTTCTTAAATAAGGAAGAAAAGAATCCAAAACAACACAAACTTCTCTTTTGATGTTGGAAGTAAACAAAGATAATTCAAAAGCTATCCCAAAATCATCATCAATCAAACTAATTAAGGTAGATGGGTTTATAAATTTTTCCCTGAATTTTAAGTGCATAGTATTGGTACATTGTAATGCATTAGAAAGTAACCAATGGCTCTTAGATTGGTTCAAAACACAAGCAACCACAATAGGACATAAGGCGTCCACAATTATTTTAGAGATCTACCAATTAAGAAGAGGAGGAACATTTCCAATTATTTTGATAGTATTTTGTCTACTATAACAAAGAATAATAACATACATGAATTGCAAGGCTTCTTGAAACATATTGATTTTGCTAGAAAATCTACAAATAAATTTAAAGTTCCAATGTTAGAAAAACTAATTAGAAAAAATCAATAAGAAACGAAAAAGACAATAATTCTAGAGAAAAATTGCAATAGATTAAATAATCACCTTGTCTTCATTGGAATATTTAATTTTCTTGGAGGCAAATTAAAATTTGAACAAGGCTTGTTCCATTCTTGTCTACCATTTCCAGATGTTTTAGACCAAGTTATACATTTTTGCAAATCTAACTAGGCATATTTGATTAAAACAAACTTGAAATTCTTGCAAACTTTTTCTTTAGTAGTAGCATATTGGCATGCTTTGGAAAAAGCATGGCCAAAACAAACACCTTGAAAACTTTCATCTAAACTAAGGACTTCACACTTTATAACAAATTTTAAAGCACTTGTCATAATATTTAAATTTTAGCCTTCATCTTTAACATAGGTAATGATTTTATTTCTAAACCCATATTGATCGAGCAATTTTGTCAAATTGTTACTTAATGCTTGCTTAGTAATCTTTGTTGTCTCAAACAAACCAATAGTTACTTGTTTGGGTTACCAATCAGATCCCAAAAAGTTTATAACAAGAACAAATATATCATGCGCACCCTTTGACATCCACAAGTCAAAGCTTGTTATGGCATAAATACAATCCATTAATTTTGGCAAAACATATACTTGTTTCATTTTCTCCACCAAGTTAGGTGATATTTCCTAAGAAAACTATTTTCTAGAAGGGAACACAACTTTAATAGACAAATGTAATATTAAATGCTTAAACCATACACTTTCAACAAATTGCGATGGTAAGTTATTTTTCACAATCAAAAGGCCAAGGTCCTACAAAAAGTCTTTTTGTTGCACATCATCCTTTTTGAAAGGTTCTTTTACAACAAAAAAATAAATATTGCACTTGTTGGAACATTTGGCTTTTTTTTTGCAGGTTGTCTTTCAATAATTCCTATTGTTTCATTGTTAATTTCTTCTTTAAAAAATTTCACAATTATAAAATGATCTGCATCTACATGTTTTGTAAGAGCATTTATACCATAATTTTTATTATAAGTTATTAATCCTTTTCTTTCTTTAGTTCTTGCATCAGGAATATTTATTGCACTATCATAACATAAAATACATCTCATGACTTGATGGGATGCAACTTCAACTTCTTTCCCATCATTCACACAATAAAATGCCCAACATAAAGAATTTTTATTATGCCCTCTCCAACATTTTCTTTGAGCATGTAATTTTTGCAAATTTTTTTTCATTATTTTTTCCCCATTTTCTTCAACTTTGTTATTTTGTGTTTGCACATTTTCACTTTCTCTTCTTTCCACATCTTTTTCAATGGACATTTCATTTTCATTTGTTTGATTTTCTTCAATCAAAATTAAATTTTCATTTTGACTTGACTGCCCCATTTTCTAAAATAATATTATTTCCTTGAGAGAGAAATTAGAAATAAGTATGTTTTGTGCCAAAATAATATTCTTCTAGTTATATGAAAATCAACCTAAACATTTACATGCTATTGAAAATAAAATAAAATGCAATGTGCTCAAAAAATACACAATGCAATTGTGCAAATGATATGCAATATGTATAATTAAATGTACAACGTCCAAATGATTTTTGCACAAAAAACAAGCACATTATCAACAACCATTTCCCAAAAAAACGGATAATTAAAAAAACTCATCAACAAACAAAAATTGAACACAAAAATTTTCACCTTCCAAGTTTGGTATGAAAAACTTGAAATTGAAGAATTTGAATTTGGATAGCACCTCCACACTCCACACTTGCAAAAAGAAAAGGGGTGGGGGGGAGTGCTAATCTAAAACAAGAGGAGCAAAGAGCAGTAAAATCATGGGTGTAGTAGAGAGGTGTCTAAGCAAAGAGGTCAAACAAGAGGAGCGAAACAAGTCGAACAAGAGGAGTAAAGCAATAGGTCAAGCAAAAGGAGTAGAGTAGGTCAAGCAAGAGGACCAGAGTAGGTCAAGCAAGAGAAGCAGAGCAAGTCGAAGAAAAGGAACGTAATCGGTTGAGTAAGAGGAGTGGAGGAACATGTTGAATAAAAGGAGTAAAACAACAGGTTGAACAAGAGGGGTGAAGTAGTTGGTTGAACAAAAGGAGTAGATCAATAGGTCAAGCAAGAAGAATAGAGCAGGTTAAGCAAAAGGAACGGGTCAAGCAAGAGGAGCGGAGCAATAGGTCGAGTAAGAGGAATGTAATCAATCAAACAAATAAGAGTGGAAAAATAGGTCAAATAAGAGGAATGCAGTTGGTCGAGCAAGAAGAATAGAGCAACAGGTCGAGCAAGAGGAATGAAGCAGTTGATCAAGCAAAAGAAGTGAAATAGTAGGTCAAACAAGAGGGGTGAAAGAGTAGGTTGAGTAAGTGGAGTGGAGCAATAGGTCGAGCAAGAGGAACGAAACAATAAGTTGAGCAAGAGCAGCAACAAGCTGAATAAGAAGAGTGTAGTAGGTCAAGCAAGAGGAGCAGAATAGCAGGTTGAATAAGAGGAGTAGCAAGTCAATCAAGAGGAGCAAAACAATAAACATGAGTGGAACAATAGGTCGAGTAAGAGGAATGGAAAAGCATAAAAGAGCAAGAGGAGCAAGAGGAGTAGAAAAATCGAGTAAGAAGAGTAGAGCAGTAGGTCAAGCAAGAGGAACGCATAGAAACACTATGCAAAAAAACTAATCAAGCACATTAAGCTAAGCAAGAAAAAAATAAAATGTAAGAAAACATGACAAACTCACACATAATGAGTAAATAGCTTTGAAACACTTGCTTTATAGTAAGCAGTAAGTGGTGTCGTTTGCTTGCTAAACCCTAAACCTAACTAAACCCTAAATTAATTAACTACTAACTAAATGACTAAAGACTAAACCCTACTAACTATTGACCTATTGACACCTTAATTAACTCTAAACTTTGAAACCTTGAACCTGATTTTTTAAAATACCTTGCTAGGGTTTCAATAAAATTAAAATACATATTTGATTAGGGTTTCAAAGGTTTGGTTCTCACATTATATGAAACCTTGCAGTTGGGTTTCATAAAAGGCATCATTCAATGTGATACCCTGAGGATTCAAACTGAGAACCGGTTCCAACTTGGTTCCAGAGGGTGGCACGCAGCTTTGAAACTGCCTTCCAGTTAGTTTTTGGCATTCAAACTTGGTTCTAGAGGGTGGCACGCAGCTTTGAAGTCCTGCAGGTACCACAAATTAAGAACAGCTGCATGTCTAGAAATGTAGGGGAGCCGAGCCTAGGCCTCGGCACTATGTCCCAGGGGGATACAAAAGTTCTCCCGGGCAGCACAGCAGGAAATCAGCCTCACTACCACCCCAGCCAGGTAGTTAGCAAGTTTATGCTATCACCCAGCCTGGTGGTAGTGACGGTGGTCTGCCCGGCAAACTGGTGTATTCCCCACCTGGCTGGGTGGTAGTGAGGCTGTCCTGCCCGGAGAACTGCTGTATCCCCGACCTAGCTGGGTGATAGCAAGCTGCCCTGGCCGGTGGGCCGCTGTATCCTGCACCTGGCTATTGTGGTAGTGAGGCGGCCCTGCTTGGAAAACTACTGTATCCCACACTTGGATGGGTGGTAGTGAGGCGGCCCTGCTTGGAAAACTACTGTATCCCACACTTGGATGGGTGGTAGTGAGGCGGCCCTGCTTGGAAATCTATTGTATCCCGCACTTGGCTGGGTGGCAGTGAGCTGCCGTGCTCGGAAAACTCCTGTATCCGGCACCTAGCTGGGTGGTTGTAAGGCTGCCCTGTTCGGAAAAACTGCTGTATCCCACACTTGGCTGGGTGGTAGTGGGGCTCCCCTGCCTTGAAAACTACTGTATCCCGCACTTGACTGGGTGATAGTGAGGCTGCCCTGCTCAGAAAACTACTGTATCCGGCACCTGGCTGGGTGGTAGTGAGGCTGCCCTGCTCAGAAAACTACTGTGCTCCGCACCTGCCTGGGTGGTAGTGAGGGTGCCCTGCCTGGGCGAACTGCTGTATTCTCTTGGGACATAGTGGTGAGGCCTGAGCCTAGTGTAATGCAGGGGCAGCTCTAAATCTTCTCCTTGGCCTAGTAGCTAGGACGCTGTTAATCTCCGACTTAGGAGCTAGCTGACTTGCTCTGTTCGACTTGTCTAGACAAGTACGCGCAGTAAATGAGTCAGCTGCTGCTATTTGCTGCTGCAGTTATATAGTCTTTCGTTCCTGGGATCTATCATCCCACTAAAGGGAGAGCACAGACAATGGACTTATATCAACTTGCCGACGATTCTGTGTCCTATATATAGCAACTGCTATTATGTATTATTTCTGAGATTGTGAAATTGTGCTTTATTATCAGTCCCTCCAAGCGGTAAGTGCGACAAATTTCCTATTGTTGGACAGTGCTCGATGGGGGGGGTATTTAGCGTCTTCAGTTTTCACTTGCTTCGTTGCGTTTTCTTCCAAGGTCAAGAGCTGTGCTGGATACCTTAATATAGAAGCAGGAGCGGTAGACTACAATATGTTATAGCTTTTAGATTGCAGTTTGAAGGAGCTTAATTGAGCTCCCGAGTTGCGCGGCCGACGCAATGCACGCCAGCAAGAAGCGGGGAGCAGCTTACCGACCGCCGGTATTTAGGGGTGAACGAAATCATATTTGGTGACGCGGTAGAGAAGAATCGAACCTCTCGCTGGTTTCCATCGATTTCCGCTCACTAGATAGCAAGAGTTTAATATATAATAGCTCTCTAGCTAGCTGCAGCTACCCACAATAAACATACAGCTGATGATCCGACAAGCTTGTGGCTCCTGCAGTGCCCATCGGACTCGTGGGTTTCTTTCTTCTTCTTCTTCTTCTTCTTCTTCTCCCTCTTCTTCTCCCTGTTTCCTTGACTGCATCGCGTGAGCACATGGAATGCTTCTTGCCTTAGAAGGTTTCGTTGCGCACTGGCAGGTAGTCATGATAATATTATACTAGATGTGAGGCCTCTCGACTTTTGAGTGAGCTCGTTGAGAATCATCAGCTCATCTTGCCGAGACAGATCCAAAGGGTAGAGATCATATATTTGCAAGCTTCAAGAGAATGATGAGTTCGTGAGGACTTTGCAGCAGCTTGCGTGAACAGCCGAACAATTGGTCTGGCCGCCAGTCACCATTGATGAAAACTTTGTGCAGGGTTTTACAGTATGAGTACTCGACATATATATTCCCGTCTTGTCACGATGTCTTGCACTCTATAAAGCTTTTAGGGACATTGTAACCTTGAAGAGTAGTAGTCGCAGCTTTTGACACAATCTACAAAACATTACTCATGTGTATGCTAATCCTCCGCGACTGCATTTGTGTAGATGCAACTCACTTCAGAATGTTTGAACCCACAGGAGGACGCAGGGACCATAAGGGGAAATCCGTCAGTGAACCCAATAGACGGCGAAGTAGATGTGCACTGGTACGCATCTGAAGGAAGTCATGTGCTACCATCAGAAGTTGCAGCCGGACATGAATATGATGTCGCCATTGCGGATGTTGGATGTAGCAGTCGTTGTCATGGCGCTGCTGTCATGCGTTTCTGTTCCGTTGACACTAGTACAAGCCCAACCAGGTGCAAACAGCTTATAGCAAAGCTGAGTGCTTTTATTGATTCCGTGATCTTGCTCTAGTTCTTATGCTGAATGTCTCACACGCACAGTGTGATTTGTACAGGGTTTATCAGTATCGACTGCGGATTAAGCGCTGCAGCGTACACTGACGCCAACAACATCACATGGGTGCCAGACACAGGCTACACATTCACAGGCCAAAACTTCGATCTTGTGACATCGGACACAAAAACTCTGCAGAGTTTGAGATACTTCCCGGAGGGCAGAAGCAAGGACTGTTACGTGTTACCTGCAATTCCAAACAACACCTATATGGTTCGCGTCTATTTCTTGTACGCCAACTTTCCTGGCACTGGTGCTGCGCCCACTTTCGACCTTGAGATCGAGGCACTGTCAGTTGGCCCACTTGATTTTACAGGCGTCGCAGAGAAATATGTAGCAGGCTGTGAGGGCTACTTGTCCGCCACCAAAGACACTATTTATGTTTGTCTTGCGCGCATCACTGGCGACCCTTTCATATCTTCTCTGGAGTTGAGGCCTCTTGACACCGCCAACATGTATAAGATTGTGCAACAAGGCTCCTACTTGTTCAATCGTTTTCATGCCAATTTCGGCGGCTCCACACCTCTCATAAGGTACATCTAGCTAGAAGGACTCCTCCGAATCTCCTTGAAACAGCGCCAAGAGCTGGTCTCGAAGCAGCATTTTGTCACTCTATAACACCACTCAGTACTGCTAAGCATTCTCTCATTCATTACCCTAGTCAACCTGTAGCCCAAGTCGACGCTAGTGCGAGTGAAACACTTGAAAGGACATCTTTCCAGTAGGCTGCTATGATCACAACAGCAGCTTTTCATTATGTTTTCTCAACTAGCTAGCTGTGTTCTACTAAGTCATCTCAAAACTCTACTCGTCAAGCATTGATCAATTGCGAGAGTTGAAAAATCAAACCATATAACACTTACATCTGTCCTGGTTTCAAGAGAACATGTGTTAACAGCATTCTGAACATCATTAATTAGATATTATTTTCAACTGTCTTGCAACTCTCCAATGGAAACGCATTGTCAGCGCAGGAAGAAATTAGGTCATATGTTGGTGGCTTAATTTCAAGTTTCCATGAGGTTGCTGCGATCGCTCGCTGCACAGTGTGTGTAAGCGTTCGTGATCATAAGAACAGCCTAATGGAAAGAGACCCTTAATTAGCACGAACATGAAAGCTCACAAAGTTGTGTGTGTATATATATAAATATGTATTGCAGGTACCCGTATGATGTGTATGATCGTCATTGGGTAACCGATATACCGCAAGTGAATCCAATCTCGAGCTTCGCGATCAACACGACGACTCCAGTGGTTGTATTCGATTGTTGCGATATGGTACCGGAGCTAGTGATGCAAAGTGCGGAGTCGTGGCCAGGAGGACAAGGTCTGAACCTGACGTTACCCTATTCCGACGACAACTACTATGTGGGGTTACACTTCGCAGAAATCGATCCGCTAGCGCACAACGAGACGCGAGTGTTCGACATGGTTATGAACCAGGGGCCGTCCGAGGTCTCCTACCTTAACATCTCCGTTGTGTCGATGGCTGGTGGGATGTACACGGCGCTCGAGGTGAGCGTTACCAATGTCACCTTCAACAGCGGCAGTGGAAGCATTAAGTTGATTCCTCATGCGGATTCTCAACTGGGTCCCATTTTGAATGCTCTTGAGCTTTTTGCTTTGACGCCACCTGCACCCAATCTAACATTTGTCTCAGATGGTAAGTAACTTACTTCCTTCAGCCCATCCCCCCTTGATCCCTGCTTCAACAACTTCCTTCCTTCATCATCACTTGTACTTTTAAGGTGCATTCACACTC
>Ga0116227_10016661_pt1 | contig 10487 bp, 11 predicted proteins | sample S1TSphgellanicum_FD_89693 | JGI IMG/M metagenome (GOLD analysis project Ga0116227, IMG submission 89693) | Host-associated microbial communities from peat moss isolated from Minnesota, USA - S1T2_Fb - Sphagnum magellanicum MG | ecosystem: Host-associated > Plants > Peat moss > Unclassified...
GGCAACGACATAAACAGTAGTTGTGCATCCCTAATGCCCGCGGTTTTTTGGCGGAGTTGTTTGATCACGTCATCATTACTGGTGCCTTTGCGGTCGTCCCAGTTTTTTAATTCCAGGATCTCGAGGGCGTAAGAACTTCCGGCTCCTGCAAGGAAATTTTGACCTGCCAGGCGCATCCCGTTCTTTACGGCCGGGATGGTGCGGGCGATGCTGTCTATCTGGTTGGCAACAGCGGTCGTTCTTTCCAATGATGCTGCCGGTGGCAGGGTGATGTTGACAAAGATGGTGCCCATGTCTTCGCTCGGGACAAAGCTCGAAGGCGTGGTTTTCATCAACAAATAAAGCCCCGAACCAAATATGGCTACGATGACGATCACCACCCATTTTTTTACGGTAAGGAATTTAGCCGCTTTGGTGTACTTGTCCGTCATTTTATCGTAGGCTGCGTTAAACGCGATGCCGAAACGCTGCATGTAAGTAGGATGGTCTGTTGCTTCGAGGTGTTTTGGTGGTTTAAGGAACATAGCCGCCAGCGCCGGGCAAAGTGTTAACGCATTCACAGCAGAAATCACGATAGCAACCGCAAGCGTTACCCCAAACTGCTTATAAAAAATACCGGTAGAGCCGCTGATAAAAGTAACCGGAACGAAAACCGAAGCCATCACCAACGTGATAGAGATAATAGCGCCGGAAATTTCGCTCATGGCGTCAATAGCTGCCTTTTGTGCCGATTGATAGCCGCTCTCCAGTTTGGCGTGAACAGCTTCTACCACCACGATGGCATCATCCACCACGATACCGATGGCAAGTACCAGCGCAAAAAGCGTTAACAGGTTGATGCTGTAGCCGAAAATGTATAAAAAGAAGAATGTACCGGTAATGGCTACCGGAACGGATATGCCGTGTATAATTGTCGACCGGAAATCCTGCAGGAAGATAAAGATCACAAGAAATACCAATAAAAAACATTCTATCAGCGTATGCAACACCTTATCAATAGAGGCATCTAAAAATTTGTTGATATCTACAAGGTAGGTAAGGTGTGTACCGGGCGGCAATGATTTGGCGGCATTATCCAACACCTTTTTAGTATCCTTAATTACCTGGCTGGCGTTTGAACCTGCCACCTGGTTAACCGCGAAAGTTACCGAGGGCTTACCGTTCAGTGCAGCGATGGTACTGTAATCCTGCGCGCCGAGTTCAATACGGGCGATGTCTTTGATCCTTACGATCTTTTGATTGGCGTTGCTTCGCACGATGATATTTCCAAAATCTTCCGTAGAGATCAGTTTACCCCTGAAGCGGATAACATATTGGAAGCTTTGGTGCCCGTTCTGGCCAAACTGTCCCGGGGCTGCATCCACGTTCTGGTCGGTCAACGCATCGGTAACATCCGAGGGTACCAGGCCGTAAATCGCCATTACATCTGGCTTAAGCCAGATCCGCATGGCATAGTCACGTGTAGCAAATGATGCGGCATCGCCCACACCATTAACGCGTTTGATAACAGGGATGATGTTGATGTCGGCATAATTTTGCAGGAAGGTTTGATCATAGTCGGGGTTATCGCTCGAAATGGCGGCGATGATCAGGTTACTTGCCTGCCTTTTGTTTACGGTTACCCCGGCTTGCGTCACCTCAGCAGGCAACAGGCTCGACGCGGTAGATACGCGGTTTTGCACATTCACCGCCGCCATATTAGGATCGGAACCGACCTTAAAGTAAACACTGATGGTGGCAGCGCCTTCGTTGGTGGCAGTGGAGGTCATGTAGGTCATGTTTTCCACACCATTGATCTGTTCCTCAAGTGGAACGATAACGCTTTTCAGCACCACATCGGCATTTGCACCTGTGTAAGTGGCCGATACCTGTACCGTGGGCGGTGAGATGTCGGGATATTGAGCAATCGGCAGCTCAACAAGGCCCAATATGCCCAAGATTACGATGATCACCGAGATCACCGTGCTGAGCACCGGCCTTTTTATGAATTTCTTTAACATGTCTGTAATAAATAAAGGTGGATGGATTAGCGGTTCAGTTTATTGTAAACCGAATCGCTTTTTGCCTGTACAGGTTTAATCTGCACGCTGTCTTTAAGGGCTGTTATCCCGCTAAGGACAACCTGGTCGCCTTTTTTAAGGCCGCTGGATACGATGAAAAAAAGCCCGTCGTCAGTCGCAGTAGTTTTAATGCCGACAGATTTTACCTTGTCTCCCGGGATAACCACATAAACCAGCCGCTTGTCCTGTAACTCATAGGTCGCGCTTTGTGGAATTACAATAGCATCCGGCGTTTTAAATGGAATTACCACGGTGCCGCTGGCCCCGCTGCTGATCACTCCTTTGGAATTGGGGAAAGTCGCCTTCAGACTTACACTTCCGGTTTCGGTGTCGATAATGCCGCTGGCAGTTTCCAGTTTGCCTGAAGTCCGATAAACAGTGTCATTTGCCAATACCAACGATACCGGGGGGAGATGGTTTAGCTTATCCTGCATGCTTCCGCCAACTACATTGTTTTGAAATTGCAGCAGTTGTTTCTCGTTCATCGAGATATAAGCGTATATGTTCCCGGTATTCGACATGGTAGTGAGTGCATCGGTACTGGTGCTGCTCACCAAAGCGCCTACTTTATAAGGTATGGTGCTGATCACCCCATCTTCCGGGCTATGGATATACATATAGGCTACGTTTGCCTCGGCATTGGCTAAGGTTGCCTGGGCTTCGGCAAGTGCGGCCTTTTGTGCATCCAGTGTGTTCTGTGCCGATTTCAGTTCGTAATTGCTCACAATATCCTGCTCTACTAATGGTTTTAGCTTTTCGAGGCTTAGCTCGGCGGTGCTTACGTTTGCCACAGCGCTTTTAATACCTGCCTGGGCTGTGCGGAGGGCTTGCTCATATTGCGGATTCCGGATCTTGAACAGTAATTGTCCTTTTTTTACAGTTGCACCTTCATTAACATAAATGGCTTCGATATAGCCGTCGATCATCGGCCTGATCTCCACCACCTGCTGTCCTTGTATGGTAGCAGGTATTTTTATGCTGGTAGTCACCGGTTGCGGCTGCACCGTTATCACGGGATAAGTGGTTACCTGCTGGCCGTCCTGGTTTTGGCCGGATTGCTTGCTCTGGCAAGCCATCATAAACCAGCAGAGAGTAAGAATAACAAGCTGTTTTTTATACATTGTTTTATATTGACTTATTGATAATGGAAGCAAATAAAACGATGATTTAACTGCGTGCGCGGGCCGATAGACTAAAGCAAGTGTCACGTCGACAGAATAGAAATTGATGCCGACTAAACTTTTTGCCAACAAAGTCAAAACGGGAGTTTTTATAAATAAGGCGTGTAGCGATATTGTACAGGGGTAGCTGCTACGCGGCAAAAAATGTGGTTGTTTTTAGTGCTACAAACAGGTAGCCCCGGTGGGGCAGATCGGCATATGGGCTTTTGGTGGCATTGTGCCTTTGTTGGCGTTGTCGCCAACAAACGGAGAACCCATACATTTCAACCTTTTGTCGACAATTTTCAGCACAACGACGATTCACCCCATCGCTAAACGGAATACTTGCTACCTTTAATTATGTTTAACAATATAAAGGACAGGCTGATCACCATAATCGTTCACGTGTTAGTTTGGGTGCTGCTGGTATTTGTGTTTTTTATGTACCCGCCGCTGGCTGGCACCGGTGCCGAGGTGCCTGATGCATTCTGGACAAAGCAGGGCGTTCACATTATATTAATGATCACCGCATTTTATATCAACTCATACTACCTGGTGCCTAAACTGTTAATCAGGGAAAAACGCATTTTTTCGTTCATCGGTTGCATTGTGCTGATAGGACTGGTATGCAGTTTTATACTGGCCAGGGTAGATAACTGGCTCAACCTGGCCGAACAACTTGAAAAGGCTTTCGGAAAAAAAATGTGGCCAAACCTCTATATCGATTTTTTTGGGTTAAGGACCACCTAGCTTGTTTTAGGCATCAGCACCAGTGTAACACTGATACAGCAACGGCAACTGGACGCCAAGATCCGACAGGATTTCGAAAGCCAGCAAACTATTACGGAACTATCTTTTCTCAAAGCACAAATTCATCCGCACTTCTTTTTCAATACACTGAACAGCATTTATGCGCTTTCGTATATCGATGTGGAAACATCGCGCACAGCGTTGTTAAAGCTTTCGCGGATGATGCGGTACCTGTTATACGAAACACAGCAGAATGCCACCATGCTGAGCAGGGAACTGGAGTTTATAAAGGATTATGTCGAGATCATGAAGCTGCGTCTAAAAAGTAATACCATTGTTCTCTTTAAGTTACCCGAGAATGCCGAAGAAATGCCGATAGCGCCTATGCTGTTGCTGCCTTTCGTGGAAAATGCCTTTAAGCACGGTGTAGACGACCAGGAGAACAGTACTATTATGATCATGATTAACCAGGTAGCCAATGGTGTTGAGCTATGCGTTAAAAATAACTTCTTCAGCAAGCAAGAAACTCCCGAAAAGAAAATAGCCGGTAAAGGTATCGGCCTGGCGAATACCCGCCGCCGGTTGGATCTTTTGTATCACTGCAAACATACCCTGACCACCAAAATTGATGACCAGGCCCACGAATACCATCTTCAACTAAAACTCGTATTGATATGACGCTAAATTGCATGGCCGTAGATGATGAGCCGCTTGCTTTAGGGCTCATCAGTTCCTTTATCCGGCAAACACCGTTTTTAAATCTTGTTGCCTCGTCGGGTAGCGCGGTAGAGGCTATGAATATAATTAAACAACAGCCGCTGCACCTTATATTCCTTGATATTGAAATGCCAAAGCTAAATGGCATTGAACTGGCGCGGTTGCTCAACCAGCAAAATCAGCAGGAACCGCCGAGGATTATTTTCACCACTGCCTATAACCAGTTTGCGGTTGACAGTTACCGTGTTGACGCATTGGATTATCTGTTAAAGCCATTTAGTTATGAGGATTTTTTGCGCGCTGCGAATAAGGCCGTAACTTTTTTTGAAACACGCAACCAACAACAACCAGCTAACCAGGAAGAATATTTGTTCGTTAGGGTTGAATATCAATTGGTGCGAATCGCCTGGAATGATATTGTTTATATAGAAGGGCTAAAGGATTATGTGAAGATCCACCTGGCCAGTTCGCCCAAAGCAGTGCTTACGCTGATGACGTTGAAGTCGCTGGAAGAAAAATTGCCTTCAAACAGGTTTATGCGGATCCAGCGCTCGTTTATTATTGCTTTAGATAAGATCAGCGCCATCTCAAAAAGCAGTATCCACATTGCCGGTGCCGAAATTACCATCGGCGACCAATACAAAGAAAAACTACAGGAGTTTTTAAGCAAGTGGCTTTAGATTAGGCGAAAAGCTGAAAGCGAAAAGACTAAAGCAAAATTGAATATCAGGTAAAAACGCAGGTGTGTTTATTAGCCTGCATCAAAATAAAAAAATGGAAAAAAGAGCAAACAAATATCATTTAACGCTGAAACTGCAGCAGTATGCAAACGGAGAAACCGAGCCAGCAAAAGAGCTGGAGCTCGATTTTGATAATCACGATGAAATTTTCGGGATCATAGAACGCATTCAATCTAAAGACCCATTTAACGACCCGTCGCAGGCGGCCCAGTTTGCGCTTGGACTTAAACTATTCAGCGAGGTGATGATAAAAAACCGTAACCACCCGCTGTTTGAAGAACTTGGTACTGCCTTTCCGGCTTTTATGAAAAGGCTGAAGAGTTTATAGTTAAAAATGTAATTTACATGCATAAAAAAGCCCGCGATTTTACTCGCGGGCTAGCAATTAATAATGTGTTAACATTATAATTTCTCTATTTCTTCAATTGTCAATTCAGTAAATTTTGAAATTTGTGCATATGGCATGCCATCTTTTTTCATTTCACGGGCAATGTCCAAAGCCTTATTACGTTCACCTTCTGCCTTTGCAGTTGATACAGCATAATCCAGCACGTTTTTATTGTCCCATTTATATTTTAAGCTGCTATCATACATGGCTTTTTCCTCCTTCGTTAAATTAGTATATTCAGCAATATTGAATAATTTCTCAAATATGGGTTTTCTCAGATAAACTGGGATCTTATCCATCCGGCTCATGTTCTTTAATACATAAAGCCACTTATCCAAATCGGTGTCCAGTTCTACGTCGGTCTTTACAAATTTAGTTAATTCGATATAAGTATAACCCAGTTTGTCGTAAAATATTTCACCGGTTTCCCTGTTACAGAGGCAAATATCATGTAAGAAAGATTCAGCAGGGCTACCATCCAAATTAAAATCTTCCAGTAGTGCAATTAAATATACTTCCGCAATATTATAGCCCCAGGCTTTGCGCTGCCCCTTAGGAGCCAGATCGCTAATCAACCGGCTCGTATAAAAAAGAGCTCTTTCCTTAAAGTAACCTTGTTTTGCCCTTTGTATTTCTATTAAGAATTTTTCTCCTTTATCGCCGGTACAAAGCAGATCAAAAATAGCCGCACCTTCATCTTTTATGTCGCCGGGATGTTCGTTTTTATTGTACACCAAATCTACAATGTGTTTACGACCTCTGAATACCTCGTTCAAAAAGGCCATCAATAAATCTTTATTCGGTTCGCTGCCAAAAAGTTTCTTGAAAGCAAAATCAACTAATGGATCTATATATTTTCCGGTAACAGGTATCGAAGGTTTTATTTGGATAGGTTTATTTTCAGGCATATCCAAAGATATAAGTTTATGTTCTTTTATAAGTCTAAGGACTCAACGCCTATTTCCAAAAAATAATATTATAAAAAAAACATCGCAAAGCTATATACATTGTATTGCTATGTATTATATTTGTCGTATGAATACTGAATTCGTGCAGAACTGGTTTTCGCAGGTTAAAAAGGGTACGCTCTCTTATATCATCCTTAACATTCTTAATGAAAAGGAATATTACGGCTATGAGCTTGTGCAGGAGATAAAGGCGCATACTACTATCGACGTTGCCGAGGGCACATTATACCCGCTGTTAAACCGGTTGAAAACCGATGGGATTGTAGAATCCAAATGGGTGGAACAGGAATCGGGGATACCGCGTAAGTATTATACTTTAACTACCAGCGGTAAAGCTACCCTGAACGAAATGAAAAAAATGTGGTCGGCATTGGGGAATGCCATTAATAAAATTGAAAAATGAAAAGGATAATATTTACCAGCACAACAGCCCAAAAAATATATGACGATTACTTCGCCCGTGTAAACAGGTGCATAGGCATTCTTGCAGCCAATGACCAGCAAGAGGTGCTGATGGAACTGAATAGTCACATTTATGAGGCCACGCATACCGTCCATCCCGATAATGAAATAGAAATTTTAGTCGATGTGCTCGAAAAACTGGGCGCTCCCGAAGTGGTATTACAACCGGTGGTCGCTCAAAAAAAGGTAAGGCAGGCCACAAGGTCTTTTAACCCCAAGCATGTGCTGCAGGCCTTGTACCTTAACATCTTTAATGGCGTTGGCTATTTCATATTTGCTATTATTTATCTTTTCATTTTATGTTTTGGTTTCCTGGCGATCGTGAAAATGATCGCACCACGACATACGGGCTTATTTATCGGTGGCGAACATCTTTTTGCGATGGGCTATTTCACGCACCGGCCATCGGGCAGCTTTGAACTTTTGGGCGACTGGTTTATAGCCACGGTTATTTTGCTGATGGGCATATTTTATTATTTCAACACACTTTTACTTCGTTTATTGAAGCGTTAGTGGAGTTCCATTAAAATAAAACAGGTATAAAATATAAAATTGCGAAATAAAACCGCTAAATATTTAATATTTTTTGAAAATTATTGCTATTTGTATATAATTTTCATATTTTCGGTTTAAATGAAGCGCATTTTTAAGATTTCGATACTTTTCTTGGTGCTTTTTGCGTCGAAATTCGACTGCAAAGCAAGTGTCGTATCTAAATATATTCATAAAATTCGCCTCTATTCGGGATTTGACCATGATAAATCCGAAAATCCGGAGATTTGCTATGCTATTTTAAACAATTACGGAACAGCACAACTATCCCGGACTGTTAGCCCCCGCACCTTAAATTACGGAAAAGTATTATTCGACTGTAATTTTAAGCGCAATGCCCAAATAAATACCCTCAAATACAATTTCTTTGCCCGCAATAGTGGTTTTACACGACTGCGGCAACTCATCCTCTTTCCATTCCACGTTTTCTGGTAAAAGTTTCCGGTTTAGTAAAATTTTGATTGATTATGAAACCAATCCCTGGTTTATTAGTGTTCCGGGGATTGGTTTGTTGTTATTTTCTATTGGCGTGCAGTCAGTATGGTTTGCTACGTCCTGATTTTTCTTATCCCTAACTTTTAAACTTGAATTTTTATCATGAAAAATTATTTTCCATTTGGCGTGCTTGTCCTTATTGTGATACTGGCGCTGATATTTCCTTCGGTTGAAACGGTAACTACAGGCACCGGTAAAATAGATAGCGGCGACACCGCCTGGATGCTTACCGCCACCGCACTGGTATTGATCATGACACCCGGCCTTGCTTTTTTTTACGGCGGTATGGTGAGTAAAAAGAACGTACTTTCCACCATGCTGCAAAGTTTTGTATGTATGGGCGTGATCACCATTATATGGGTCATTTTCGGTTTCAGCCTTGCTTTTGGCGATACCGTTGGAGGCTTCTTCGGCAACCCTTCTACCTTTTTTATGATGAAGGGAATGTTAGGCAACGCTACCTGGAAACTGGCCCCAACCGTTCCTTTGGTATTGTTTGCCATGTTCCAGTTGAAATTTGCGGTAATAACCCCGGCCCTCATCACAGGCGCATTTGCCGAAAGGATCCGCTTCAATTCTTACGTAATTTTTATAACGCTGTTTATCATATTTATCTATGCCCCGCTGGCGCATGCAGTTTGGCATCCTGATGGCATTTTATTTAAAGACGGTGTGCTCGATTTTGCGGGCGGTACGGTAGTACACATGTCGGCCGGTTGGGCTGCATTGGCTTCGGCTTTGTATTTAAAACAGCGGCAGCACCAGGCACATGCCCCGGCACGTATCAGCTATGTGCTTTTGGGTACCGGTTTGTTATGGTTCGGCTGGTTCGGTTTTAACGCAGGTTCGGCATTGGGTTCAAACGGATTGGCGGCTACTGCATTGGCAACCACTACCACCGCCTCGGCAGCTGCAGCAATGGGATGGATATTTTTTGATATCGTTCAGGGCAAAAAGCCTTCGGTACTGGGTGCTTGCATCGGTGCGGTTGTCGGCCTGGTTGCCATTACGCCAGCGGCAGGCTTCGTCACCATTCCGCATGCGCTGGTGGTTGGCATTGTAGCAGCGGTTATCAGTAACCTGGTAGTGATCTGGCGTTCAAAAACCAATATTGACGATACCCTCGACGTATTCCCATGCCACGGTGTTGGCGGTATGGTGGGCATGCTTTTAACCGGCGTATTTGCCCATGTTAACGTAAACGGCGGAAACACCACCGGCAACGGTTTATTTTATGGCGAAACCCATTTATTTTTAGTACACCTGGTAGCGTTGGCTGCCGTTTCGGCTTTTGCCTTTTTTGGCTCATTGTTATTACTCAAGATCACCGACATGATCAGCACGTTAAGGGTGCCTGCAGAAGACGAAATAGCCGGCCTGGATATTTCGCAGCACGGCGAAGAACTTTAAGATATTATTGGCGATTGTGCCAGCCGTAGAAGACGCGTTTTTTAAGACGCGAAGCATCGCGTCTCTACCTGATAAATTTATCGTAGGGACGCGATGCTTCGCGTCTCTACTTATCCAGTAACCGGCGGTGGTAATTTACCTGCCCCAGGTGATAGCTCAGGTGCATGGCCAGGTGCATCAAAAAATACCCGGTCGATACCCTGCCGTCGCCAACTTCCTGCGGATATTCGCTGTTTAGCTGATCATCGCTGAGTGAGCCGAGCACCGCATCGACCACTTCGATTGTGCCGTCAATCTTACCAAGCAGATCTTCTATCGGGATATTTTTAAGCGAGAACTCTTCGGGCCGGTTCCTGATATAACCGGAGCTGCCCAATACTGCCCCGATATAGGTATTAAGGTTGCCCACCAGGTGCAGGCACAGGTTGCCGGCAGAATTTAAGATGTCTTGATCAATTTGCCAGATATTTTCTTCGTTGCGGTAAAGCAATATCTCCTGCTTTAACTTAAGCAGGTCGCGGTGGTAGAAGGTTTTTAAGGATGCTGTAAGCATGGTAGTTGCTTTAATGGCCCGAAAATAAATATAATCCCTGAATTTAGGGTTACATGTTTACCGGATCATTTAAAGGCAAAAAACGCAGAAAAACAGCCCTGATCCGGTTTACTTGTTCATTTTTTTCGAGTTGTCCCTAAAAATGAACGCGCTTATAAACAATAATTTACAAACGAACAAAGCGAAAAAGCGGCAAGTTTTACTGGCAAAATAGCGTCACCAAAAATCCCGA
>Ga0116227_10016662_pt1 | contig 10486 bp, 8 predicted proteins | sample S1TSphgellanicum_FD_89693 | JGI IMG/M metagenome (GOLD analysis project Ga0116227, IMG submission 89693) | Host-associated microbial communities from peat moss isolated from Minnesota, USA - S1T2_Fb - Sphagnum magellanicum MG | ecosystem: Host-associated > Plants > Peat moss > Unclassified...
CGGCCTGGTCTCCAAACCGCCGCACCCGCCGATGGACGTGGTCATGCTCTGGCTCGAGTCGCACGAGCATAAGGTCCACACGACCCCCTTCTGGATGGGCATCGGCGGGTTCGTCACCATCTGATTCCTCATCGGGCTGGGCTATGAGGGCTGCGAAAACCTCAGGGATCCCAACATCCTGTCGAGCACGGCCGGCCAGACTTCTACGCCGCTGATGCCCCCGCCCCAAGCGTCCGCCCCGTTACCGACCGCCAGCCTGCCGACAGTGGCGCCGGCCGCGACACCATCGCAGGGACCATCCACCCTCGATAACGCACCCGGGAGTTCGGTTTCCCAACGGTAGCGGCCGACGCGGTGGGCTACATGCCCAAGGCATTCATATAAACCTCGAGCAACCCCTCCAGCTCCTCACGCTCCTGCGCCTCCATTCGGCGCGCGGCGAGCACCCTACGCAACGCTTTGGGCTCGAAGCCCGCGCTCTTCGCCTCCGCCATGATATCCTTGATATCACTGGACAAAGCCTTCTTCTCCTCCTCCAGCCGCTCGATGCGCTCGATGATGCTCCGCAAGCGGTCAACGGCGATGCCGTGAACCTCGTCGTCCTTCTTGCGGCGTGCGGCCTTCGCGGCCGTGGTCTCATCAGCCTCGGTCATGTGATCCATGATTGTCTGGACGGCCCTTCAGAATGGTGGGGGCAAGGCGGATAGGCGCGCGACGGCGGCGCGTCAATCGGCGCCCTGGTGGTCCGCCTGTCCGAACACCGCCTGCTGCGCCGGCGTCGCCGGCGTCTGATGCAAGGCCTGCCAGGCCTTGTAGGGCATGCCATAAATGATCTCCCGTGCGTCCGGGTCTTCGATCGCGATGCCCTGCTCGGCCGCCGCCTCCCGGTACCAGCGAGAGAGGCAGTTCCGGCAGAAGCCGGCCAAATTCATCAGATCGATATTCTGCACGTCGCTGCGCTCGCGCAGGTGCGCCACCAGGCGCCGGAAGGCGGCCGCCTCCAGTAACGTGCGGGTGGAGGGATCAAGGTCGGGTGCCGGCATGGCGTCTCCTGGGGTTCATAGGCCTTGGGCATAGATGGCGCGGAAGGGGCTGGTGCGCCATAAGGCAACCGCGTGCGGCGGTCAGGGGATCCGCAGGCAGACATAGAAGCAAGGAGCGAACACTCATGGCTTCACGGCCAAGGCTGCGCCGTCACCGCCAGACCAAGATCGTCGCCACACTGGGTCCCGCGAGCAGCACCGACGACATGATCGCCCGCCTCTTCCACACCGGCGCCGACGTCTTCCGGCTCAATTTCTCCCACGGCACCCATGATGACCACGCCGCCCGCGTCGCCACCGTCAGGGCGCTGGAAGCCGCCACCGGCCGGCCGATCGGCCTGCTGGCCGACGTGCAGGGCCCCAAACTGCGAATCGGCCGCTTCGGCGGCGGCCGCGTGCATTTGCAGACCGGCCAGACATTCCGGCTCGACATGGATCCCTCGCCCGGCGGATCGCGGCGTGTCCAATTGCCGCATCCGGAAATCCTGGAAGCGGCATCGAGCGGCACCACGCTGCTGCTCGATGACGGCAAGCTGCGCCTGCGCGTCGAACACAACCGCGGCGGCTATCTGGATTGCGAAGTCATGGTCGGCGGCGCGCTCAGCGACCGCAAGGGCGTGAATGTCCCCGACATCCTGCTGCAAATCCCGGCACTGACGGACAAGGACCGGCTCGATCTGGCGTTCGCGCTCGATCAGGGCGTGGATTTCATCGGCCTCAGCTTCGTCCAGCGCCCGGAGGATGTGGCCGAGGCGCGTGCCATCGCCGACGGGCGGGCCTGGATCGTCTCCAAAATCGAGAAACCGCAGGCGCTGGACCAGCTCGACGCCATCGTCGAACTGTCGGACGCGGTCATGGTCGCCCGCGGCGACCTCGGCGTGGAACTGCCGCCCGAAGAGGTGCCGCTGGCCCAGAAACGGATCATCCGCACCGCCCGCGCCTTCGGCAAGCCGGTGATCGTCGCCACCCAGATGCTGGAGAGCATGATCACCGCCCCCGCCCCCACGCGCGCCGAAGCCAGCGACGTCGCCGGCGCGGTGTTCGACGGCACGGATGCGGTGATGCTCTCGGCCGAGACCGCAGCCGGCCAGTTCCCCATCGAAGCCGTCGCCATGATGGACCGCATCGTCGCCCGCGTGGAGCAGGACCAGGGCTGGCGCGCGCTCATGGATGCCACCCGCCAGACCACGGAAGCCTCCAGCTCAGGCGCCATCGCCGCGGCCGCCAGCGACGTGGCGCGCAGCATCGGCGCACGGGCGATCGCCGCCTTCACCGCGTCCGGCTCCACGGCACTGCGCATTTCGCGCGAACGGCCGGTGCAGCCGATCCTGGGCATCGTCACCGAGCCTGGCGTCGCGCGGCGCCTGGCCTTGTCCTGGGGCGTGCATGCCATGCTGGCGCCGGACACGAACACGATGAATGATGCCGTGCACCGCGCCGGCCGCCTGGCGCGCGACGAGGGGTTTGCCAAGCCTGGCGAGAATATTGTGGTCGCTGGCGGCATTCCGTTCGGCACCGCCGGAACCACAAATTCCTTGCGCGTGACGACCGTCAAATAGCAGTCGTAGGATGGGTCTTGACCCATCATTCTCCGCGCAAACTTCGGTTGCCAGGCCGAGGTGATGGGTCAAGACCCATCCTACGGTCCTGCAACCCGAGTTTCTTATATCCAAAAGTTTTTTGCTTCTTTTTTTCAAAAAAGAAGGCCTTGCTTCCTGCCTGATGTCATGTGGGGAAATGAGCCGATGGCAACGATCATACCGGTGGAACCCTTCGATTGCGTGGTGTTCGGCGCCACCGGCGACCTCACCCTCCGCAAACTGCTCCCCGCCCTCTACCAAAGGTTCCGCGACAAGCAGTTTTCCGCGGAATGCCGCATCATCGCCGCCGCCCGCTCCGATCTGACGGACGAGGACTACAGGCAGCGCGCCGAAAAAGCCCTGCGGCTTCACGTGCCCGAACCCGACCTCGCCGGCGAGACGGTGCAGGAATTCCTGCAAATGCTGCATTACGCGCGAACAGACGGCGCCAAGCCGGACGGATTCGGCCCCCTATGCGCGCTGTTCGCGGAGCCGGGCGAAAAAGTGCGGGTGTTCTATCTGGCCACCTCGCCCGAGCTGTATGGCGCCATCTGCGCCAATCTCGGCGCCAACGGCCTGGTCACGCCGAAGGCGCGCGTGGTTCTGGAAAAGCCGATCGGCCACGATCTGGAGTCGGCCAGAAAAGTGAACGACGACGTCGGCCGGGTGTTTGCGGAGGCGCAAATCTATCGGATCGACCATTTTCTCGGCAAGGAGACGGTGCAGAACCTGCTCGCCCTGCGCTTTGCCAACGTGATTTTCGAGCGCCTCTGGAACGCCGACGTCATCGATCACGTCCAGATCACGGTGGGCGAGACCGTGGGGGTGGAGAGCCGCGGCGACTATTACGATCACTCCGGCGCCCTGCGCGACATGGTGCAGAACCATTTGCTGCAACTGGTCTGCCTGCTGGCCATGGAGCCGCCGCTGGACCTGGGCACCGATGCGCTGCGCGACGAAAAGCTGAAGGTTTTGCGCGCGCTACGGCCGATCGCGCCACACGAGGTTTCACACCTCACGGTCCGTGGCCAGTATGTGGCCGGCGCCATCGGCGGCAAGACGGTGGAAGGCTATTTAAAGGATCTCGGCGAAGGAAGGACCAGTACGACAGAAACCTTTGTGGCGCTCAAGCTGGAAGTGCGAAGCTGGCGCTGGGCGAACGTGCCTTTCTACATCCGCACCGGCAAGCGCCTGCCGAAAAAAGTCTCCGAAATCGTCATCCAGTTCCGTGACATCCCCTTCTCCGTCTTCCCGCGCGACTCGGCCGACATGCAGCCCAACCGGCTGGTCATCCGCCTGCAGCCCGAAGAAGGCATGCGGCTGGGGCTGATGACCAAGGACCCCGGCCCAGGCGGCCTGCGCCTGCGCCCCGCCGAGCTCGATATCAGTTTCGAAAAAGCCTTCTCCATCCGCTACCCGGATGCCTACGAGCGCCTGCTCATGGACACGGTACGCGGCCACGCCACCCTGTTCATGCGCCGCGACGAGGTCGAGGCCGCCTGGACGTGGATCGAGCCCATCATCGAATCATGGGAGGCGACAGGCGACAAACCCCGCCCCTACGCCGCCGGAAGCTGGGGTCCCACGGCCTCCATCGCGCTCATCGAGCGCGACGGCCGCACCTGGCACGAGGAACTCGGCTAATCAAAATCGTAGGGTGGGCTTCAGCCCACCCCTCATGTCGGCCGCGCGATGGTGGGCTGAAGCCCACCCTACACTGGCAACTATACGAAGTCGCCGCGAGCCGTTGCTTTAACTCATTGATATAAGCGCGAAAATTAAACCTGGACGATCGAATTCAGGTCAAACGTGTCGCCAGGCGGGTTTTCGCCGATGCGTATGGTGGTGGGGCTGACGACGCGGTAAGGCGGGACCGGCAGATTATACGGGGCAGGGACGCCCGAATACACGCGGCCGGCCAGATCGTATTTTGAACCATGGCAGGGGCACAGATACCCACCCGGCCAGTTCGGCACCGGGTCGTTGCCCGGATTCGGATAGATCGCCGGCACGCAGCCCAGATGGGTGCAGATGGCGACCATGACCGCATACTCCGGGTTCACGGAGCGGTGCCAGTTCACGGCGTAAGGCGGCTGCTGCAGCACATGCGAGTTCGGATCGCTCAGCACCGACAGAACTTTGGGGCTTTGCAGGCTGGCCAGCGCCTCCGGCGTGCGGTGCAGAACAAAAATCGGCTTGCCGCGCCAGACCACCACGATCTGCTGACCGGGCGCCACCTTGCTCACATCCACGTCGATCGGCTCGCCGGCGGCCAGCGTGTCGGCCGCGGGCTGCATGCTGTCGATAAACGGCCATACGATGGCACCACCACCCACCGCAGCTCCAGCGAGCGCCAGAAGCGTGAGGAAGTCGCGGCGTGTCTGGCCCTCAGGCGCATGGCCGCCTGCACTATGGCCTGCGGCCGCTGCCGCCGGCTCGGTAATCATGTTCATGTTTCAACCCTCGATAGGACAGCGCGTGCTGCACCCGCTAATTGGCCTGAGTTTTGTCATTTGGGAAGCCCCGCCCATCAGTTCCTGTAGCGAAATGACTGGACTTCGCCGGGCAACGCTGCCAGGCTCGGCCGCGTCGGCACCCCAAGGCGGAGCAAAATCCCGTGAGCCTCCCTATCGCCGAGCCCGCCCGCTGGGATGATGGGCCCGCTCTCAAAGAGTTTCTCTACAGCCTGCATGAGCGCCGCCGCATGGCGCTGACGACCTTCGCCGCTTTCGTCTGCTTTGCCATGCTCATCGCGGCGCTGATCCCCCCGAGCTATGAGGCCACAGCCTCCGTCACCATCCTGCCGGCCCCCGAATACACGGTGCGGCAGGAGGCAGGATCGACGGCAGTGAATAACACCGCGTTAGCCATGGACCAGATCATGCAGGCGGAGAGCGAAATTCTCGACAGCGACGACCTTCACCTGGCCGCCCTGCGCCGCGTGGGACCTGGTTCCGTGTACCCCGAACTCGACCCCGCCTACGAGCCCGGCCTGATCCACCGCGTGCTGCATCCCGTGCTGCACCCGCTGCTGCGCCTCTGGAAGCCCGACCCTCCGGACGAAAACGCAGCCCGGCTGGAAAGCGCCCTGATCCGCTTCCGGCACCATCTGACCATCCTGCCCTCCAAGGACGGCAACGTCATTGCCATCAATTTCAAAAATCGCGATCCGGAGGTGGCGGCCCGCATCGTGACCGCCTTGATCGAAGCCTACGCCCAGCGCCGCGGCCACATCTATGACGACCCGCAGCTCGACACGGTGCGCGCGCAAGCCGAGGCCGGTGGCCGCGCCGTGGCAGCAGCCGAGCTTGCCCTGGCCGACTTCAAGCGCGCCCACGACATCTCGGACGCCGCCGCCCAGCGCAGCCTTTTGCTACGCCGCCGCAGCGACGCCGAACAGGCGCAAGCTGATGCCTCCTCCGCCGCCCGCGAACAGCAGGCACGGCTGACGACGCTCGCGGCCGAACTCAAATCCGAGCCGGTGAACGTCGGCCTCTACCAGGAGCACGACCCAGACACGCGCGTGCAGACACTGCTCGCCAGCCTGCAGGATTTGCGCGGCAGGCGGGCGGCGACCCGCGGCCGCTACCTGGACAGCAGCCGGGTGATGCGGGACCTCAACGGCCAGATCGCCGCCCGCGAAGCCGAACTGGCGCGCCTCGCCAAAGACCCGACGGCCTCGGTGGTGCGCACCGGCCGCAACCCCTCCATCGACCAGCTTCGCCTCGACCGCGACCACGCCGCCGCCGATTACGCGGCCGCAACTGCCCGCCGCGAGGCTGCCACGGCCGAGGTTCAGCACATCGCCGCGGAATTATCGGCGCTCGACATCAACGAGACCGAGCTGGAAACCCTGCAACGCCACGTCACCCTGGAGCGGGACACGCTGGCGACTCAAACCCAAATCCTGGCCGCCAGACGGCTGACGGAGGCCGAGGATGCGCTACGTTTTGCCAAAGTCCGGGTCATCCAGGCCGCGCACACACCGCAAATCCCGCGCCCGCTGCCACTGCTGGTCATCGCGGCGGGGGTGTTGTTGGGACTGATCGCCTCCGCCGTCCGCGTCACCGCGCGCTTCATGCTCCAACCCACCTTCCTCACCGCGGAAGGTTTAGCGGCCGCCAGCGGGCTGGACGTGCTCGCGGTTTTCCCGCGCGTGCTGGCGGACGCCTAGGTCGCGCATCACCGCGGCCGGAAACCATAGGGCGTCGAGCAGATAACGCGGGCCGAGTCGCTGCGGCTCCTGCATGAGCCGCCACAGCCATTCCAGGCCGAGCGCGCGCCATTGCCGGGGCGCCCGCGCCACCAGCCCGAGTTCCACGCGCAGACCCTGGCCCACGCACATCGCCCAGCACGCGGGAAGCCGGTCCCGGTTGCTGTGCACGAAAACCTCGCTCACCGGGGCGCCCAGCGTCATGATCAGGAGCGTCGCATCGCAGGCGGCCACAGCATCGGCCAAAAATTCCTGCGCGGCCCGGTCTTCACCAAGATTCGGAACGGCGACAGCCACCTGGGTGCGCGATGCCAGGCCACGCACCTGCGCCCAGGCCCTGGCGGCGGCCGCCGTGGCCTCGCTCTCCACCACAAGAAACAGACGCTGGGACATCAGCCCTGGCGATCGCGCCAACTCATGCACGAGGTCGCACCCCGTCACCCGCCCCGGCAGCCGCAGGCCGCGGCACCATGCGTAGAGCAGAACCGGGAAACCATCGACGCACGCCAGCGCGGCACTTGCATAGGCCTGGGCAAAATCGGGCCGCCGCAACAGCCGGATATGATTGATATTCGGCGTCACAAGCAGGCGAGCCGTCCCCTGTGGGCGCGACGCCAGCATGTGCGCGATGCATGCCCTGGCATCCAGCGCGGAGACGGCGATACCGAATATCCGCCGGGGCCTTCCATGGCGCGTGAGCACCAGGTCGCACAGCGCGCGGTGCCGATCGACACAGGCTTGCACGCTGAAATCCGCCGCCCGCGCCCGCCGCTCGTCGGCTGTGATGGCATGGGTCCGATACTCATGCATAGCGGCGGCCAAAATAAGGTGCCCGCCTCAATTCCGCGGCCGCCCGCTGGTGCACATGTTCGTGCATGGCGGCGGCCAAAGCATCCGCATCGCCGACAGGAACCAGCCTGCCCAGGCGCCCACCCTGCAAAATCTCCGCAGGACCGAACGGGCAATCGGTCGCAATGACCGGCACGCCGCAGGCCAGCGCCTCGATAATGACATTGCCCAGTCCCTCGAAGCGGGAACTCAGCACCAGCGCCGTCGCGCGCGCGATCCAGGGTAGCGGATCGCGCTGAAACCCGGCAAAGCAGACGGCCTGAGCGATACCCAGATCTCGTGCCATCTGCTGCAGGCGTCCCGCCAGCTCACCCTCCCCTAAAATGATCAGGCGCGCCGGCGACCGGCGGAGCAGCCGGGCGAAGGCAAGCACCAAAGTCTGCGGATCCTTCTGCGCGGTCAGGCGGCCGGCAAACAGGAACACCGGCGCCTGTGGCCTGGCGAGCCACGGATGCGGCGGCGGCACGGCCGCGCGCGCCGCATAATCGCCGCTCACCACAGGATTATAGATCACCGTGATCGCGCTGCGGGGAATGGCCGCCACGCGCGCGAGATCGTCCGCAACACCATCGGAGACCGCCACGACGGCATCGGCGGCGCGCCAGAGCAGACGATAAAACAGCGGAACGAGCCGGTATTTCCACCCGGCGCGCATCTCGGCGGAGAGCGCATTATGCTGGCTGACAATCACCCGCGTGCGGCGGCCGGAGAGCAGATTGGCGATGAGCAGCACGATGTTATTATGGTCCAGGTTCGATACGACAATGTCGAACCTTCGTTGCCGCAACAGCCGCGCCAGCGGCACGATGTCCGCGGCCGTGCGCCTGTTGCCAAGGTTGATCACAGGAACGCTCGGCGGCACCATGCCGGCCAGCGCGCCGTTGCGGGAATGCACGATGGCAGTCACAGACATGCCGCGTGACGGCAGCGCATCGAACAGCGTCAGCCGCATGCGCTCGACACCGCCGCCGGCAAAATCATGCATATGTCAACACCCCCGGAAAGCTTGATCGAAGAGGCCGTGCGGATATCGCGGCAAAAATTCAAAAGCTAAAAGAAGATAGCAAGTCTCGAATACCGGACGAAACCTTGCATCAGATCGGCAGCCAGCCTATGTTTACAAGTTTGCTCTCGATCTGCGATGACAGTGAGCTGTAGGCTCTGTGCAAAGAGACATTTAGATACAGCAGCATTCCATTCATGCGAGCGCCGGCACGAGTCGTCGTTTGTTACCAAATTCTGCAACACATTACGGAACATAGAAGCATAGAAATATCGAGTTTTTCGGAATTCCCAACGCTGAGAACGACACGTCATGATCTAATAATAATTTTGATTGGCGCTGTATCCGACTCTTGCACCGTGCTCGCACATACACGCCCAGACCCAGATAACCGGACAAATCTCCCGTCCCGAGTGCCGGGAAAGGAGATTTTGGGCTATAGGCGCAAATCCGACATGCAACCAAACACTTACCGGCGCAAAGTAAGCTGCTTTGATTTAGTGGACGAAATAATCGATCCACCCCCTATCGCGCTAGCGTAGTTCGTGCTGTTGCCGCTTGCGTCGACGTAAGGTGTTACCGAAGTAGAGCCGAACTTCTGAGGAGTGGTAACCAAAGACCCAGCACCAGGGGCCAGCATTCGAATGTTTGTTGCTGAGCAGTAGTTACTACCCGGACCAAAATACACTCCACAAGACAAGTTTGTGAACACACTGTTATCGACGCAGTGTGCTGTCGATGGCCAGCTAGGCGCCGAGTCAATTTTGACTCCGATACACACATTAGGCGCGTTGGCATTGAAGTTGCCACTAAAATAGCACGAACTAATCTGAACCCATTGGCTGCCGATCAGATGCACCACGGCAAATGGTGAATTTCCAGAAAAATGGGAGCCTGATATCAGCGCATCGTTAACGTAGGAAAGCGTCATACTCTGTGCCGAGCAGTTGAACTCACAGTCGACTATCTGAAGCTGAAGGAGGTTTATAAACGGCGTTGTTGATCCGTTGCCACTAAACGGAGTACTCCCCGTTGTAACGCCAACGCTGCCGTTAAAGACACATTGCTGAAGGCGCAAGCCCTCACAGTACCCGACGACACTAATCGACGCATTTTCCTGATCAATGTTACACGCCGAAAAGTCGGTATCAACGCACCCGGACAGGGACGCGAAGCAACCTCCCGGGACCGGGCCTATGTTCGAATGAAAGTTGACGTGCTCAATCTTCGCTCTCCAAACGTTCTTGAGTAGAAGGCCGGTTGTAAAGGCCGTATAGCCAGGGAAGGCTGACCCCAGGTCTATGTCCTGAATTGAGCAACCCTGCCAACCTGAAGTTCCGGCAGCGCCGGTAACCGAAATGGCGACGCCGCAAGCGCCGCCGCCACTAGGAACGGGGGCGAAGCCCACGTCTCTCATGGTAATGCACTGATTACCATAAGTGGCTTTAAAGGACAAAGCGGTACCGGTGTGTGTAATTTCAAGTATGGAGGCTTCCTGCCCGTCTCCAATAACAGTGAGGTCAGCGTCTGCGATCGATAGTCCAGCACCCAGTTTGTAGTTTCCGCCGGGGATCTTCAAACAGCCCCGACCGTAGCTCTGGATTGCATTAAGTGCGGCTTGGAAGGCAGATGTAGCGTCTGCACCACCGGTTTGGTCGGCGTTAAATGGAGGTGCCGTAACGTCGAAGGTAAAGTTAATGGAAGCGCTCGCGGGAACAGAAGCCAGCGCCGTCAAAGCGAACACGCAACCCAGAAGTCCGCGTCGGCCTAGAGAGCGACGTGCCGGGTTTGGGAAACG
>Ga0116227_10016663_pt1 | contig 10484 bp, 10 predicted proteins | sample S1TSphgellanicum_FD_89693 | JGI IMG/M metagenome (GOLD analysis project Ga0116227, IMG submission 89693) | Host-associated microbial communities from peat moss isolated from Minnesota, USA - S1T2_Fb - Sphagnum magellanicum MG | ecosystem: Host-associated > Plants > Peat moss > Unclassified...
CGACTAGTTTTCACATGCGACTTGTCTTAGGCGACTAAAAGGATTTTAGTTGCAAAATGTCTCTTGCGACTAAAATTTAGTCGCAAAGAGCAGTCGAAAATACATGTTTTTCTTCTAGTGTTGGGGGGTGAAAGCACACTATGGTGGTTGAAGATTGTTGTCACAAATATTATTTTTTGAAACTACATGTTTTTGAACTTTTACCAAGCTAATATTGAAATAGTTTTTTGCAAATAATATTTGGAATAAGGTAGTTCAAAACCCAAAGAATAAAATTGTCACAAAAATTTCCACTTTGAAATTGATATTAAATGATTGAAAAATATATTATTGAAAAAATTGTAATTGTACCAATATATTGCAAAGTGGAAATATACTTAAAAACCATTCAAACAATTACCAAATTTGATGAAGTACTTAATCATATATTACATATGAATTCATTGTCCCATTTCAATTCTATGTGAAAAGTTCCATTCATGTGATTTCACAAAAAACATATGGATGAGGTTTTGCATTCAAACAAGCATAAGTGTGTGAATACATAAATTTTTTTTGAAAAATAAATATCATTTGAAAAATAACAAGAATTGTGAAGGAGGATTTGTGTCAAAATTTTGTTCTCAATGTTTTTCAAAATTTTAGATGAAATGAAAAAAATTTGCCCCCAAAATAATATAAAATGTACTAAAAAAGAGTTCATTTTCTTGCCCAAAATGTACCACCATAGTGTGCTTTCACCCTAGGCATAATGATTAGATGACTTGCAAGTAAAAAAAACCCTTGCCTTTGAGTTGCAATTATACCCTAACTACTGCCTTTATCCTTCTTCCACTAGTTCAGTTTAGATGCTTGCACTGTAACTTCATTGATTTTGGTTGTAGTCTTACCATATTCCTATAGCTTATTGTTGTGGTTCTCAAGGTTGATGTGGCAATGCTTTTTATTGTGGATTGGTTTCTTGTAGCAACTACAAATCTCCTCCCCTTTTTTAACGTCTTTTTTCTTTTTGGAAACTTTGTGTGCCTCCATGACATGGCACGGTAGCCATTTTTCTCATCCAACTTGTCACAAGTCACAGTAATATTTTTGTGTTTAATTATAGTATGCCTCTACATGCCTCCAATAACAATATGTAGGTAAGGTTCTTGTCTGACCCTAAATATAATTGTCAAAAAATTATCATGAACTTTTTGTTGAAGGCAATTGGCCAATTTGAAAAGATGCCCATAGTACTCCTTAACTTCTTCATTAAGGCCTTGTTTGATAGTGCACAAATTCATCTAGACTTACTCATCATTTTGCACCTTACATGGTAACATTTGCAAAATGCTTATTCCAACTCCTTTGGGTGCGATAAGGCCTTACATGTATGTGGTTATTATCATGCCCTACTGGAAGAGAAGATGAAATGAAATTAATAGGGGGGAACCATGAGTTTTGAGTCGAGTTATTTGGTTGCATAAATTTAGGCCACATGGGATTTATTGGTCCGTTATATTGTGGATACCAAGAACCCCTTCCTTTCAAAATGTCATTTGGGTCAAGTGGTTGACCAAGTGGACCACCTCCTATTATTGCTATTGCCATATGCATGGGCTATTGAACAAGTATAATATTCACATTGTGTGAATTATATTAAAGAGTTGCGTTAGTTGTCTAAATGTTGCCTTGTAAGATTTTCCTACCATTAAACAAATCTGAAAACAATGTAACATATGTTTTTGGGTTTGGTAGCAACGGTAAAACATACTCTAACTTTAGCATCATATGCACCATATCACTTTTAGAATACGGCTTGACACTTGCCTTTACTGCTAAAGTTGGATGCTTGACCCTAGGAGTAATAGCTCCATAGATCAAATCTTCTTCATCCTAGTCTTTACCTACTCTTTGTCCAAGTTGGTAGCTTGATCCTTATTTTCCACTTTGTGTTATTTTGCTTTACCTTTGTTTGTAATATCTATTACTACTTTTTGCTTCCTTATCCAATTCCTAATAGGTGCTTTCTCATCCTCTTCTGATATGGAAACATGTTTTGCCTCTTCTTGAATTGTTTTTGACTAACAACCTTTTCTATGTCTTCTTCTTCTTTGTCCTTCTCTTCCAATTGTTGAATACACTCATATGTAACATTAAGGGCATTAGTGTACTTACTTGTTTGTTCGAAATGCTATTTCCTAAATTTTGCCTTAACTTCTTTTAGTAGTTCACCCATCTTTATTGGAAGTTGCTTAATGAGTTCATCATACAATGTAGCTTTGGTTTCGTTTTTAGTGGCCATGCTTTCCCAGTTATTAGTAGTTTGTAAGGTAAGTAATTCCACTTTACCTTGTGCCACTTGCAACTCTTTCCATAATTTCTTCTCTTTTGCCACCAGAAGTTTCTGATCCTTGTTATGATTTTCATGAACATTTTCCACAACTACTAGTTGAGTATTCAATTCCTCTTCTCCCTATTGCAAAACTTGCTCCATTCCCTTCAATTCTTCATATAAGATATGTTAATCAGAAAATTTCTGAGTGCTTTGATTTCCCTATTTGTAAAGTCAATTTTTGCATCAACCTTTGTGATGATCTTTTGATGATGTTTTAGTCCTTCCTTCTTTTTTGTCTCTGCAACTTCCTTAGCCATCTCTAGTTCCTTCAAAACTATCTCCTGTTGATATCAATCATATTCAACAAGGGTTTGCAATTTTTCATCCACCATGACAACGTTGTAGACTTGTTCAATGCACACAATGGTGGTATTCTTGGTATTATCATTGCATTGCTTCAAATTTTGAAACCAACATACAATGTACAACAAAAGGTCAAGTTACAAAGTTACAAAATTATTGCTTACTATTACATGAAAAAACCTAAAACATAAATGAAATTTTATTATTGATTCTATGAATGCCCAATTCCCATAGGATGACATGAAAATGTCCTCAACCCAAACCTCACTTTTTATCTTCAAGCTTCTTGTATTGTGCAAATCTAAATTTGAATCCATCAATGGTATCCTTCTCCCAATTATGATTTCATAGCTCGTATGGCAACAACACCCACAAAATAGGAATTCATTTCAAGAAAGTAGAAGGATAAAGAGGTGGATGCCAATTCATTTGAACCTTTTGCTTTGTTGTAGTTTATGTGGATTCCAATGCTCTTTGCATTCATGTTCAATTTCAACCAATTCCTTGTTGAAAAATTACAGGGAAACAAAAGGAATGGGCTAACTAGTTGGATTTGGCATAATTCTCCAAGACAATTTGTCTTATAGTCCATGTCTGCAGTAGATCTAGATGTAAAAGATGTCAAATTAGATGCCATTTTTCCAACAGATGTTGCGTACATATTGTTGTTATAACTAGTTGTTGTGTCAATGTGCATATATACCACATCCAATCCTTATTCTTTAGAGTGGATTGATGCACTAGGTACCATATCATTTGTTGGTACATCTTTTACGTGTCCCATAATAAGTTGCAACTCATGAACACCTTGTTTTTCAGACAATAATGCAAAGTAATCATTTGATGTCTCATTGTTGTTGAATAGGTCTACCATAGCATGTCTTTGGGTTTGAACCTTCCCAAACTTCATAGTTTGAGCTCTAACATTTTGTCGAGTCATTTGTTGGCTATTAACAATGTCTTTTTCTTGGTCAATTACAACAACCAACTCAAGGTCCTTCTTGCTTTTCTATTGACCAACATTTGCCCATCCTTTTTGCTTGACACTAAACATGAATGCCACATCAAAACTACATCTACGATGCTATGCATCATACCTAGCAAATGGGTGTAATCCATAGAGTGTTTTAAGCCAACACACTTGCTTAATGAATTTATTTAGAACAATTTTTTGATCTTGCTCTTCATCGATTTTTGCCTTGGTCTTCAATGGCAAATGAAAACTTCCCTTCTCATTAGATAAAATTTGTTTTAGCCTCTTGGGTTTTTGTGGAAACTTGAAGTTAGGGTAAACAAATAATTGCACACATTTAGCTGAGTTTGTATAGAAGGGTGGATTGTTACATCCCCTATGCTAGTGTTTAAAAGCTTGCTAGGCCATTTTCCACCGTAATAGATGCAAACATCTTGTTGCCTTTTTGTTATTTTCTCACTGTCATCATTAGGTGTTACTTGACATATTAGTATATCTTTATTAGTATAATTTAACAACAATGACACTATATTTCTGTTTGGTAGAAACGTAATGAACAAAACGTGGAAATTCACTCTACCCTAAACAAAAATGGATAACTACATGGATGGTAATTGAATGTGCCCCATAGGTGTTCCCTTAATAGCCACAAATTCCAATTTGACTTTATTATAAAGCTTTGGAGTTACAAATTGTTCCACAAATTTCTTGTTCCACAAGTTGACAAGGTAGTGAATTAATCCTTTAGTAACTAGGTCTATTTCAACTTCTGTAGACAATGTGTTCCCAAATTTGCCAACGTTGAACTATCTTCAGCCATTGGAGAACCTAAAACCCATATCAGCACCCATGGATTTACAACGTCATTCAACATGTTGCCTAATACAATTTGTCATTTCATTTCATAAATGGATTTTCATTTTCAGCATTGAAATGTTCAGTAGCTAAACTCTTAATAAGCATACTGATGAAACTAAACAGAATTCTAGGTTTGGTTCTTGTCTGACACACATTGTGAATCAACAAAATTGTTAATTATGTAATACAAATCCAAGCATTATGGAACTTTTTAGTATGTCGCACACATTAAGTCCCACTAATATTCACCACAGTGTAGCAAAAATAAAAAAACAAATTGCACTCCATGTTCCCATGTCATTACCTTCAAAACCCGCTCTTCCTGGCATGTTACCACAAAGATAACCAATACCCGCAAGTGCACACCAAAGGTTTATAGCAAGGAAAAAATTACATTGAAGACAACAAAATCTAAATCAAACATGCATGTACTTTTGTCAACAACTGTTAATAGCTCATTATGATTTTTGTGATTTTAGTTCCTCTATTGACATTTCACCAGGGGACGTGATTTCTTCATCAAACAATTCCATGCCTTCGATGAACACACTAGCAAGACATTGTTCAAAATTAAAGAGCACTTCCACAAGTACCTCGTGGCCATGAATTTTTTTACAATTCTACAAAATTAGAATAGTAGTTATTAGAAAATTAGAATTGTTAAAATCCAGCCCTGTTATAATTGCCAACATCCACAAGTTGAAAATGATTCAAGCTTTTGCACTTCTGTTTACTGTAGTTAAAGGGCAACTTCAACACATGTTTGTCAAATACATAATTAATTCCATGTGAAAAAACTCAAATATTTCAAAATATTCTTTATTTTCCTTCACAAAATTTTGTTCCGAAAAAAAAATATTTTTGAAAATTTCAACATTTTTACTAATAATATAATTACCTAGCATCAAAGCAGGCAAGCTACTCGGGTGTCCTTTTTTTCTTTTCTAAATTGGAGCAGCTTGCACACTACATTCTCTTACCACTCAAGTGCATAACATGCAATCCATTCCAACCTGATCTCATTTTCACCATTTGTTGCAATGTTTTTCCAAAAAAAATTCTGTCAACTATTCCATTTATTTATTTATTTATTGCCAAAAGTTGAGAAAAATTTCAAAAAAATCACCATGTTCCTACACATAGTTCAAACAAATAGCCAGGATATAAAAGGATTTTAATAAATTTGTACTTTTATATCTGGTTTATATAGCCAAACATGCCTAAATCTCCTTGTGGATGATTGCTAGTGTGACAACATGACAATTAAAAAAAAAAAAACCCCTGGGGCAGGTACATTGAACATTTTCTTGATGCTCTTAAAAAAAAAGAAAAAAACGTCAGTCTCCTTTTTGACCCATTCAAAGGAGTGAACACAAAATTGTCAAGTGACGACATGGTAAGGTATGCAAATAATTTGCACACTTTGCGGGAGTGCTCCAAGAAAATAATAGGGCCTTTCCAAGGGCCTTTCCTTGGCTGTGAGGTATTGGTTAAGCTTCATGCAAATATGTCACTAAAATATAATGAATATTATGCACCTTTGGAATGAATTCAGGATGACCCATTGAGATTTGTTGTTGCAACTCCTAAGAAACATAATTGTGAAATTAACACATCCTTCTTTGTCTGGAAGAAATTATTCACAACATTAGGTCTTGTTCCAATTTCTCTTACACTTAGTTCCTTTGTTGAATGGAAATTGCACAGCATTGTCTTAAGCTTTAATGGGTCTAGAAATTTGGCTTTAATTCTGGTAATTCCAAAGTTTCACTTTCAGGCAAGAGACTTTACATAAGTGTAAAGATTTTGGATATGACTGTCCTTAAAATGTTGTTCAAAAAATTATAAATGAATTGTGAACTATAGCAAAAGTATACATGCTCGCAACACAACAATGTGTACTACATCACCCTATGTTTTAATGGTCAAAAAACATATCACTCAAATCATTATAACTCTACTGGTAGGACTAACAAAACATCCACCAATTTCATGTTCTTATGCACCCTTTGAACTAATAGAGCTTTCCATACAGTCAGGAAAACAAGGCACCGGTACGCTGAATCTGGTCCAAAACTGGCTGAGGTTAAAAAAAAACATGTAAAAAAGTACATTAGCCTTCAAGGGGGAGAAACTCAGAAATGCACCACTTTTTGTGCCAAACTGAGTTTCATCCGATTTTTACCGTCTTTCCTTTTTCCTCGTCGCCTCCACTGGTGCTACATATATTTTCACTACTCCTACATGTACAACTACTATAATTACATCGAATTGTGCATTAAATGCTGAGTTTCAGCATTTCATACCCAGATTTAATAAAACTTCCTTACTTTGCGGACCTCACTCAAAAAGAGGGGATAGGGGTTGAAAAGAGGCCCAAAGACAGGGTGAAGACAGGATGACTTTAAGGTCCCCAAAACATTGCATCACAACTTTTCTAAACCCCTACATGCTTCAAGGGTATGACTAATCTTTACAAATCGAAGATGATCGATTACCAATGTAAATAGATTGGCAACCATCAGATTGGAGGATGAAGGTAACTCTTTGTTTTGGTAATTTTCTTGCTGACTATCTACAGTCCTTTGGTGGGGACTCCCTTCACCCTTCACAATTGAGGTATGATCTCTTGCAGAATAGATCTTCCCAATACTGTAGTAATACCTGGGTTGGTTCGGTAGTTACTTGCTGAGTATTTATTTATTTTTTTGATTTTTTTCTTTCACATTTGGATTTAAAATTCTGAGGTTTCCAGGTTACTAATAAGAGACCAGCTTGTCTTGTAGATATGCAGCTGGTCTTTGTGTTTATTGTGCAGCATAGTTAAGCATTTCAACTTATATGTTCAACTGTTTTTGGCATATTTGGACTATTATTTTTCAAAAGAATTCTGCTAAAATATAACCCTATCCGCTTATTCAAACGGTGTCACAAAATGGTACCCAAAAAAAACAAAAAAATTGACATTTTTCTTTGTTATGGAATTGGCAACCTCTGCAGAAAAGTTAGAACATTTTCAGCTAACCCACTTAAGGGGATGGATTTCCATGCCATTGATCCACTCAGACGATCGAGCTTTTTTTTTGTATATGGATCTTGGAATGTCAATCTTGCAAACATGATTTGGAGTTCCATTTTGATTTGTCTTTTCTGTTGTGCTTTCTCTCAAAATCGTGTTTGCAAGATTGACAGAAGAATGCAGATCAAACCTAAGACTCAATTAATCCAATTGTTCTATCTATTATCACTGGAGGTTTTGCCATTGTGGAACTGTTGTAGATGTCTGGTTTGTGGAAACTTTTGCTCTCTAGGGTTGGTGGTGTCAAACATAAGATGGCGATTAATGGCATTGGTACTTGGAGGAGCTTCACCATCTTCTCCCTTCATCAATAGTCCAAATACCATGTGCCCCCCCTCCCCCCCCTGCGGAGCTCTCAACCTGCCATGCATGGGAATGTTGTTTGGACTGCCACACAGGCAAAGATTATTGCAGCTCTCATGAAATTGGATCAAGTTGAGAGAGAAATGGCGGAGGTGAATGATGACAAGGAAGGGCCTTTTAAGCATCCTATGTTGAGCTTGCAGGCTTTAACTTAGCAATGGCCCAAGGCTTTGCTTGCTGTTGCAGTCACTGGAGCATCTTTGCAAAGAGGCAGGCATTGACTCCATAGACCTATCTTCAATGTTTTTTGTTTAAACCTGGGTTAGTGGTATACTTCAACTCCTGACCCAGGTAATTGAATTTTGGGTTAAACAACATAAGGGTCAATATTACATAACCGGTTCGTTGGGGATTTTTGATGATGTGGCATCACTGCATTCGTTCAGAGCTGGCAAGTTACAGGTCAGATCCACCCAGTACTGGGTCAGCCAGATGGGTACAGCATGGCTACCGCAATAGCGACTACCGGCTCAAATCAGGCCGTTGGCGTACTCTCGGGTTACAGCGCATGAAATCCAGCCCGTCCACTATGTCATACTGTCCAGTGGCATCTTATGGCTCACCAGTTATGTCCCATAACAGGGCTTGTGAAGGCCGTTTACGTAGTCCATAATATATGAATAAAGTAGCATACATTGTGCCTATAAATGGAGAGTAATGCACTGTTGACGAACTATGAACTCTTATTTACAATTTGAACAGTAGCCTTTTCAAATCCAAAATTATTTTCTCAAATGTTATCATCCCTTTACCAAAATGTTGCTGCTCTCAAATAGGCCTTCTGCTCCCACCAACAGCTGCACCCCCACCTTCCTCCTCCCACCAACAGCGGGGCCCTTGGCCCCTCTTCTGTGGCTCGTTCAATGCCGCCAACGTAATGGATTACATCACTTCTTATGCATGCGTCACAACACAAGAGTCTTACAGGAGAAACTTGGGCCCCGACATGCTGTTTTGTTTTGCTGTTCTCTTCTTTGTTTCAATCTCTTGGAATGAATGTTCGTGAGCGGCTTCCCACTGCACTATATTGCTGTGGTTTTCCTAGAAATCCGCATGCGCTAGTTTTATTTAAGACAAGCTCATCTCGTCGCCCATTTCAATCCTGCTTTTCTTCGTGTTCAGATATTCCATGTCCTGTGGCTGAAGATTTGCTTTCTCTTTCGTAATTGTTTTGTTTTGTTTTGGTTTAGGAACATACCGCTTTTTCTCGAGTTTGGATCTGGCTGCCGGATGTGTGAGGAGCAGGTGCTTTGATGTTCTCTCTTTCAAATCTTTCTTCTCCTCTCGAGTCCGTTTTCTTTTGTAGCGCTAGATCGGTGATTTCCGGTCCCCTGTTGTCTTTCTTGTGACTCGCTGCAGTCTTCCGGAGCTCACGATACTCTCGTGTTTGTCGAAACAGGATTATCATCATCGGTTTGGACCACCAGACAGTAGCAGCAGCGGATTCCGAGATTCTTGTGTTCATCCTTTGTTCTGCTGGGCTTAAGTTTTGTGCGAGTGCCTCCTGTTTCTCGAGATCACATTTTGCTGGAAACCAGCACGCAAAATTCGCCTGGAAACTTTCGCCAAACGTGACTGTATTTCAGGTTCTTCCTCTCACCATGCTCTGTGCAGAGTCGATTTCAGGCTTTTCATTATGCGAGCTCTGTGCTCCTCGAGCTCCGGTTCTGTTGAAAACTCGGGGAGTCTCTTGGCAGAGAAAGCCTTTTCCGTCGTCAATTCTGGCTTTTCTTGTGTCTTGAGAGCTCGATGTCGTCGTCTATTTGAGCTTCGTTCTTTCTTTGCAGGAGCGGAGATGGCAGCGTCGTTGCAGGGAAAGACTGCCATAGTGACGGGAGGATCACAAGGAATCGGGAGGCAGATTTCTCTCAACTTGGCTAAGCAAGGAGCGTCTGTGGTGGTGAACTACTCTAGCAACAAGCAGAAAGCCGATGAAGTCGTCTCCCAGATCGAAAGTGAACACGGCAAGGCCATCGCAGTGCAGGCGGATGTGAGCAGTGCGAGCGCGATCAAGGCACTGTTCGACAAGGCGGAAGAAACGTTCGGCAAAGTGCACATCGTTGTGAACAGCGCAGGAACGTTAACTCCCACCTATCCGTCTGTTGTGAACACATCTGAGGAGGAGTGGGATAGAGTCTATGCTGTGAATACGAAGGGAACTTTCCTGGCCAGTAAGGAAGCGGCGCTTCGTATTCCACCGGGAGAAGGTGGTCGCATTGTCAACATATCCACCTCGGTTGTCGCTGCCCTGTTCCCCAACTACGCCCTCTACGCTTCCAGCAAAGCCGCGGTGGAGACCTTCACCAAGATCCTGGCAAAGGAGCTCAGAGGGACCAAAATCACCGCCAATGCTGTGGCGCCAGGGCCTGTGGCCACAGAGCTTTTCTACCGGGGTAAAACAGAGGAGTTCATAGAGACCCTGTCCAAGCAGCCTCCTCTGGAAAGACTGGGCGAACCTGAAGACATTGCAGCTGTGGTGTCCTTCCTTGTCAGTCCCCAGGGCGAATGGATCAATGGTCAAGTCATTCGAG
>Ga0116227_10016664_pt1 | contig 10484 bp, 7 predicted proteins | sample S1TSphgellanicum_FD_89693 | JGI IMG/M metagenome (GOLD analysis project Ga0116227, IMG submission 89693) | Host-associated microbial communities from peat moss isolated from Minnesota, USA - S1T2_Fb - Sphagnum magellanicum MG | ecosystem: Host-associated > Plants > Peat moss > Unclassified...
GGCTACATCCGAATGGCACAAATTCCCGGGACTCCCGAAATGGAGTCCCGAAATTGTCCCAGCGGGACTCCCGGAACTTTGAACTGCCATAACTCCCGACTGCAGAGTTGGATCGCGACAAGTTCTGAACCAAAGTTGTAGCCCTCGTCAAGATCTTTCCAACGCCATGTCGCATGCTCAAATCGGACGTCGGAAAGAGGTCGATTCCCGACTTTTAGTGGTCGGGAGTCAAATTGCCAGTTTGACTCCCGGCCCTTCTTTTGCCCATAACTTGGGCTGCAGATGTCCGAATAGCCAATGCGAGGGCATTTTCGATATCTACGTTTCAAGACCTTTTCAATGACACCAAGAACGCCCCAATGCGAGGTGTTTTTCCCCTTGCTGTTGAGCTCTGAACATTCGGGAGTCCCGGAAGACTCTCAACCTCCAACTTTTCCAAGTGTTGGGCTTCACCCCCACACTTGGCCAAAGTGGGGTTGCGACAAGAGAAGTCACAAGAAATTTTTTATAAATGATCCATATGGATATTATTTTAAATTTCAAATTTTCATTAATGTAATCTTTGAATATTAAAGTTTTAATCACTTAAAAAATATTTTAAAACTAAATCAAAACCCATAGTGAAAAATGTTGTTAACTAGTGTGGTGAAATCATTTTGAAAATTTGTAAAAGGAAAACCCATAAGAAAAAAGGTCCATTTAGATATTTCAATTATGTACCCATTGCGCACAAAAAATTTGACAAACAAAAACAAAAATCATTTCAAAAGGACGTTTGAAAACAAGGTCAAATTCTAACCCTTCAAAGTTCATAACTACCATTTGGTTAAGGTTTAACAAAAAAAAATTCACACTTAACTTTATGATTTCACTGTTCAAACCATGTTTAGTCAATATAAACAATTTGGAGTGGAATTCAATATGAATTCTTGAAATTTTTAATAATCCAATCAACTTGTTAATCCATATTTGTAATTTCAAAAGTCTTCTATTGAAAATGAATGCATTATTTTCAAAACAATTGCGCAAATGTTTTCATAATCAAGTTTTTTGTTTAAATGAATTATCATTTAATGTATTTAAAATTAAATTATTCATTATAAGCATTTAAACACAAAACACCTTGCAAAAATTGTTATTGTGACTTTAAAAGTGAGCCACCATACCTTGCATTCACCTTATTTAACACTAATATGAAAAACAATCTTATTCCATAACCTTGTTTTGTTAAATTTTTGTCTACTTTTTCAATAAAAATTTGTCTATACTTTTGTTTGCACTTTTGTTTCACACTTTCTATACTTGTTTTCAACTTCTTTTGGTTTTATCTTGGTTTTTGTGTTTGGATTTAAACTTAGGTTTTTTTTTCATCATTCAACTTCATAGTTTGCATGCATGTATCAGTTTCAATGTGAATTTTTGTTCACACACATTTCTTTTCTTACACAAGAATAACAAAAAAGAATTTTTTTTTACACTAAAGAAAACATGTGAAGTTGATGTATTTGGTGGTTTTTAAGAAAAAACATTTTTAATGCAAGAATGATGCAACAAGAGTTTTGAAACAAAGAATATACAAAGTATTTTTGTGTTCTAGTATTAAGGGTTTATGTGACAAGTTTGGAAACATACTGGTTTTTGTTTTATTGGTGTAAAGACAAACAACAAATGAGGTTTTGTTCATCTTACCAATTTCATTTTGCTATATTAATTTTGTATGATTTTTTTGTTATATATATATATATATATATATAGTACATATAAAAATTATTATGCAAACTTTTCATAAAAATTTCACGAAAGCATGTTAATTAATTTACAAACATTTTTTGAACATTTGTTTTGTATTTGTAATATTTTACACATTTTTTTGTCCATTGTGTACAATTGAATATCTATAGCTATTGGGTGTCAACAAGGTAAAGTAGACAAAAAGAGTAGTCCGCCCAAAATCCAATTAAAAAATGGAACAATTTTTGATAATATGGATGCAAGAAAATAGATTCAAATGTCTAAAATGTTGAAAAATCCCATCTTCAAAGTAGTTATATATCATGTTGATTATTTGAGCTAAGAATTTTTGTTGCTACCCATGCCATTTTTTAAATTGCAATCACCAACTTTTTACTAATTTTTTTGTTAAATTTTAATTTCTTGTTATGTTTCCATTCATCCATTTTTTTGCAACTACTTTTTTTGCCATTGTTTTGTTGTGGGAAAAAAATAAAAATGCTATTATATACATGAAGGCTAAAAAAATTATAATTTAGGTTCATCATTGCTATAAATATTTGTTCAATAAAAAAATCATGACCCATAAACAATTGTGCAAGATCTTCATAGAATTTTTAATAATGCAAAAACAAACATTTTTTAAGCATTTATTCCAAAAGTGTTGTTACTATGGAGATTCTTTTGCAATTTCATTCATCTTGGTTTTAACCTTTCATGTCATTCATTTTCATTGGCTCCCCATGTTTTTATTCACAATGGCAAAGGGGTGTTATTAGTTATTACTATATAAATTCTTGTAAATGTTGTTATGGATGTGGAATTGAAGTGTTTAGTTTATGCACTAATTGGATATGCTAGAAAAATTTTGGGAAATTATTAACCTTAGTTATGATTTTTTTTAATTATTAAAATTCAAGATGAAATTGTGATGCTATTTTATTTTTATTTTTTAAAAACAATATACTAATGGTCATGTAAGATTTGTAAAGAATTAACCATGTAAAGTTTAATTGGAAAGCATGAAAAACTATATGAATACCATTGGTCACATAGGTGATAAAAAGACTTATGGATGTATTGGTTATTGCTAGCATGTATTGTAAGTTTTGTCTATGTATTACATTTTTGACACTGAAGATTGAAACAATGTTGTATTATATAGGGTACAAATTGGGTATACGATATTGGTATCAATTTGGAATTGAAAAACCTATCAGCTAGGTATGACTTGAAATAATACCAATTTTATACCAATATTAATTAGTATAGGACCTAAGGCAATATGAAATATATACTTACCTTGTAGCAAAACCAATATTAAGTTTATACTTGCCATGTACTAGGAAAAAATCATCATTGAATTTAAAACAAATACCAAACTAATATGAAAGTCTTTAAAAATATTCAATATTAATACTTGAACAATACAAAAAATAAATTAAAACCCAAATACCAAAACCAATTTAATCTAACACTAGTTGAAACTCAAAATGTGTATCATCAAAACACAATAATTTACCATCTATGCATTAGATCATTGTCATAGTGGTTAACATGCAAAATTACATGTGCAAAAAATGAAAAGCAATGTGAAAGAATGAAATGACAATCAAAATAACACCATCAATACATAGATGACAAAGAGACTTATGGGTGCATTGGACCTTGTCAACATGTATTGTAAGATTTGTGTACATTACATTTTTTACATTTAAGGTTGAAACTCAGAGTGTGCATCATCAATACAAAATACATTCCCTTCTATGCATCTTCATTGTTATAATGGTTAACATGAATAATTGTATGTGCAAAAGGTGAAACAAAGGTTTGGTGAATACTATTAATGTTGCAACCCTAGCTTTGGGCTCGCGACCAAAGCAAAGGGGTTACAAAGTTACGAGCTAAAAGGAAGCCCGGGAGTCAAGGCAAGAGGAAACCCGGGAATCAAGGCAAGAAGAAGCCTGAGAATCACATCACACATTCCCGAGAGTGTAAAAAAGTGTGAAGGAGTACGAGGGAGTATGAGGGAGTGTACCCTCACACTCCCAAGACAACTCCCACTTTGGGAGATGGAGTCTCGGTGGACTGCTGAAACTTCAGAGAGCGATTATAGGGATCAAAACTCAATGGTTTATAGCGTTTTTTATATCATTGGAAAGTTCTTGGAACGTATATGTCTAAAATGGGTTCGAATTGCTCATTTCGACATCTGAAACATAAGTTATGGCCAAAAGAAGGGTCGGGAATCAAATTGTTAGTTTGACTCCCGACCACAAAAAGTCAGTAATCAACTCGATTTACTTGGCTGTAGGGGGTGTGCGACATACCATTGAAAAGATCTCGACGAGAACTACAACTTTGTTTTAGACTGCATCTCAATCTGAGGTCTACTTGCAAAGTTATGGGGCGCCAAAGTTACAGAAGTCCCATTTGGCGCGATTTCAGGACTCTCACTCGGGAGTCCCGAGAGAGAAAAGTCATTTGGATGTAGGCTCTGTGACCAGCCATAGAGTATACTATAAGGGGGAAGGTGTTGGCTTCCCCCAAGTCCGGGCCGTGGTGAGTCTAGTGTGTCCGTGTTGCCCGTGGCTCATCTTAGCACCAAGGGTGCTCCAACTATGCACGAACCACTTGGTGTGGGTTGTGTGCAGGCCTGTGTGAGTGAGTGAAGCTTGTCAACTCTTCCTAATCCCATCTCGGAGCTCCAACACGCCCCTCTACCCCTCAAAGTGTTGTGAGTTAGGGAGTGTGCCCCGATTCCTCCCTCTTACGCTGTCTTTTACTCGGACTCACATTTGAATCCTTCAAGGAATTGGGAGTGCGTCAATTAATCACATCCTTTAAATGACAAAAAAACATATTGTTTATTATTAACAAATATTTGAACTGTGTGTTCATTACACTTTGAACATTTAAGGTTGAGATTTAAAATGTGCATCCTTATTATCATCATGTTTATAATATTTCCTTGGGATTCTTTGGCTTGTGACAAGACTTAATCTTGTGAATTATGTTATTATAATTTTTTACAATTACCTTTTACCAAAACATGTTTATTGTTGCTTTTTTATTTATTTATCATATTTCTATTTGTTTGTACAACCACATAATTTGGTGAAATGTGGCAATCTTGGACTACTCTGTGTTTGATTTCTTTATTTTTTTTGTATGAAATCTCCAAGGGCTATTTATAGGTATACAAGGACTTCATTATTTTTGTGATGATTTCAAGCCATGTCTTAGCTTTGAATGTTTTTTTTTCCCCCCCAAAATCACTTATTATTAAGCAAGAGTAATTTTTGTTATGTTGGTTTGTAGTTTGTAATCATTATATACTACAAAAAAAACTTTTTTATTACGATAAAATCTAATAAAAAATATTTTTTGTGGGCATAAAAAAAATCTAATTATTTTGGATTAATTAATTTCAACATGTCCAATTTGATTGGTTATTTTTTGCTATGTTTTTTACTAGGTTTTTTTATTTTGTATATATTAGTCAAATAAAACAACAATATTTGGGCAATGAAATACAAATCTACATTTTGATTGGTTTAATTTTTTAAATGAATGCCTTAAATAATAATAGAAATGTATTTATTTACCCACCCTACCTAATTAACTAGGCCATTTAGGTTAACTAAATAACTTAGGCCACCCAAGTAGCCTAGGTTTTTTAGGGAGCATTTGCTAACTAGGCTACCTAAGCTAGTTGGGTAGCCATGTATAGTAACCTAGGTTTCAAAGTGTGAGAAATTGAATTCCTCACCTTCAACTTGAAGAATCAAATCCTTATGAAATGAACCACCACCTTCATACGGTGAGTTTTTTTGTAAACATATTGTAATGAAGATGTTCATTTTTTGAACACTATTTAAGTAGGTAGGAAGTTTACCAAGGTAGACTTGTAGGAGGGTAGTTCAATAACTTGTGCAAGTAGGTAATCAAACATATTAGTTAAATATACCAAATAGGTATTAGCTTTGGTATATTAGCCAATGCTACCAGTAGCATGGGCTTGTATATTATGTATGTTATTATATATCTACCTAGGCCAAAATAACATAAATCTATACTAGCCTATAAGGTATATATTACAATGATTGCATATAAAGGTGGACCAAAACCAATAATTCAAAGTCTCTTTTCAAAATCCGTAAAAAGTATATGGGAATTATCAAACCAATGCTCAAATATGGACCATAAGATTACTTTTGGTTTAGACCATACAACCTATGTGCGATGTCACAACATGGTTTTTTCAAATTTTAATATGGTCATGTCTTTTTCTTGAAATAGTCATGTGGTTTAAATACTTTGTAAAAATGAGAATATTTGCCATACATAGTTATTAAGGTTCTAATAAATTTGTAATTTTTTATGCCTCCTCATGACTTCAAGTGTGTGCAAGAGATTATTGGGTACAATGGCACAACCAATCCCTTCAAGTAGTAACAAATTTGAATATTCTCACAAGAAGTAAAACTTAAACATGAGTTTGGCAATAAGGTAAAAACTTCATGAACATGAATCTAACAAAGGTAACACTTTGACACTAGTAGGTTTTGCAACTTTGTTGTACATGTTGAACTAAATTCTAGAGGTTGACAATGGTGATCCCATCACTTATAAAAAGTTTACAAGAAAAATATGGGTTTTGTGTCAAAAACATGAGTCCCAAGCAAATTTAAATTCCCCATTAGACTTGATGTAAAAAAGGTTTTCAAATATTTTGGAGCAATATAAAACAATGGTAAAAACATAATCAAAGGAGCCACCCAAGTGAATGCACTTTTTAAAACTACATTTTTGTATGTTTGAACAATCATAAGGAAAACATAATAGTAATTTGGATTGTCATAAAAGTTTTTGGAATATTTTTAATTAATTGCAAAGTTTACATGTTCAAAATTTGAGACAAATCAAAAATGTTTTTGCATGTTCAAACTTCAAAGCACTCAAACCTTGAGAATAGATAATCCTTATTAATTTCACACGTCTAGTTTTTTTACCAAATGTGCACCATTATAAATAAAAATGGAGAGGATTTTAACATTGATGATTAAAAGGGCAAAAGGATTAGAGCTAATGGATTTTAAATATATAATGGATTTGAACACATTTGGTTCAAATGTTCTTTTGACCTTGAAAATTATGGATTTTGAAAATGTGTCCTTAATAAAAATTGTTCATATTTATGTGATAAATGGCATGAATGTATAATATATATAACATAAAATCAAATTCTAGTCAAAATGTATTTATATCTAACATGTAATGTTAAACTAAATATCCAAGATACAAATTTGAAAGTTATAGACCAATACATAAATGGCATGTGTCATGTGCAATCCTTGGGAAAAAGATTTTTATCTTTACACCTTTAGCTCCTTTTATTGTGTTTTCACGTAGAATTGGTATAACAATCTTCATAACGAACATCCCATGTGGATTAAAAAAATTGAAACGTTATGGATGTTTATTCAAGGGTAATGTGTTTCACTAAACAAAGGTGAAGTCTTTGAGGTTCCTTCAAAAGGAATGGTAATGGAAATGAAAAATAATAAGATGAATTGGGTCATGCAACTGACAAATTAAAAAGCAACAACGTTACTATAATTGGTAAATGATGAAAAGAATGACATGGAGTTGACAACTAATGAATGTGGATGGTACCATTTTTTAGATAAGTTGGTTTATGAGTTTGAAGAATAGGAATGCATGAACATTTAAATAAGAGAAGACATAAGGACAATGACCATGAAAACCCAAGGTTTCGTGGATGATTACAACAAAATCTACTAAATGAAGGTGGATAGTTTAGGGAAATTAGTTGAGACTCGTGATGTTTTGTGAATTGATTTGCAAAAGCAAATCAACTACTAGAATAATTATTAGTTGGGACTTTTCAATCTCTTATGAATGAAGGCATTATGGAATATGAAAGAAAATGCAAAAGAATGAACAGTTGGCATGTCAATTATTTGGTCCAACATAAATTTTTTTTGTAATGAAACAGAATTGTTATTCAATGTGGGGCCTTTATTTTTGAACTGCTAATTTAAAGGATTAGGTCCAAAAAATGATTTTTTATGTTTTTTAAAAATATGGTTGAAAAGAATGAAATGGGGTTTCAAAAGTGTTTACTGATTAAATGTTGTCCACTCTATGGTATTGATTTTACACTTATGTGGGTAAGCAAAATCATTTATAATAAACATGTGTATCATTATTGGTACAAAAAAATATTTTAAACACTTTATCAAAGTTAATGTGAAAGTACTAAAAGTTTACCATAAGATATCAAGGTAACTTTTCAACATAGTGTACTAGATAAAAGACTTTTAAAATCTTGGGCATGTTCATCCATAACTCCTCACATTGGGGGTTAAAAGGGTGTGCAAAGGCTCCAAGATGGGACTAAGATAAGCTTCTTAAGTCGAACTCATAAACATATGAAAATGCACAAACCAAAAGAAGGCAATTTATGCATTTGGAACAAATTGGGTTGTAAATTGTCACATATTCATTTAAAATTCATGCAACTTGGATTTGGGGGGAGACATTTCCTCCCTTGTAATCTACTATGTGATTGATTGTGAGGGTTGCATTGAAATGGCCAAAACTTCCTAGAATCAAAATTGGACTCTCTTAATTGGGACCCATAATGTATCGAAATGATGAAACCCCGTTGAAACCCTCTACCTTGTTCAAAACATTTTTTTTAAACATGCAACTTCATTTTTTTATAGCTCTTGTTAATGCCTCTTCAATGTCATGTTACATGTTCAAGTGGAAGTCATTTGACCCTTATTTCTTAAGTTTTAATGGTCAAGAGTCAAACTATCACTTTGGTTTCTAGCCCTTCTTTTTGCTACAACTTTAGTTCACAATTTTAATTTGAAAATGTGAGTTGGCTTTGAATATCCATGTTTCAAGACCTTCCTAATGATATATCGGGGCTCAATTTGGACCATTTTCTACTACAAGTGAACTTTTGTCTCAAAAATTGGGTTGTTTTGGGACTCTAATTCTTGAAATAATTCCCATTTGGGAATGTTTGGAGTTCATCAGTTGCACTTTCCCACACATGAGAGTGTCTAAGCTTCTAAACATTTTTTTAACCCGTTATATTTAGAATGAGTTTCTAACTTTCATCACAACTTGTATCCATTTAAAAACATCCAATTTATTTCATCCTAATAAGGTCAACATTGTGTGTCTCTCCCAGGAGTTGATTACGCACCAAACTTAAGATTATGACACAAATGCATCAAGGAACAATGCAAGGAAAAGGTGTTTGAATATTAATGGAGTTCTTTAAGAAATGGGTAAAAACACATTTTATGGGAAACCAAAAAGAACATTTTGTAAACCTTTTTGAAAGTCCCTATCCTTTGTATTTTGAATGTGTTTAAGCCCAATGAATGGGTTCAACTTTCGAAGTTTTTCTAATGATGTTAAAATTAACATATTTTTTCATATTCAAATTTTGATCATCATTTTAAACTCCTTTCAAAGCATTTTTTATTAAGGATTAGTATTGAAAAACATCAATTTTAATATCAAAATGGATTTTGCCATTTTGAAATTATCTAAATGAAATATGATTTGATATCTTTACAATTAAGATAATTCTTTTACTTTTTTATATGCTTTGAATGTTATCAACCTTCAAAACGTTATGTTCCAAAGTTTCAAAAATATTGTATTAACACATTGTCAAATAAAAGTCCATATTCGATTTAGATGAATGTTTTTTACATTCTATGCTAAAGTCCATTTAAGATTGACCATTCATTATGAAATGTTACATTCTTTTGTTGAAAATTTCATGTGTTAGTTTCAAATAAATGAATCCATTTTTGTGGTACAACTAATAAGAGTTTAAACTTTTTTACAACAACAATTAAAACGTTGACATTGTGACATGCCAAATGTTTTTCTAATTTCAATACATGATAGCTTGGCTTTGCTTTTCATTTGATGTGGTGTTGATGAAGGTGAAGGTTTAAACTTAATGAACAAATTTCATAAAGGTATGATTACATTCATTTCATCATCTTACTTTGAACATATTTTTGTAGATAATGAAGACTTGTTTAATGCATCAAATGGGCTTTTCAATTGTCATATTCCTGAATAAGTCAACCATGCCTAAATTTGGATAAGGTGTGTTGATTTTGTATATTTAAAAATATTTAGAAAAAGATAAATGTGTTTTGTCTACATGAAAACATCTTTAACAATTCTTCAAATTTGCCCTATTAGTAAGATATTTCACATTTGGGAACTTTTAGTTTCTTATTGTTCCAATTTCTCAAGCCCCACCCATATCTTGAATAACTTGAACTTGAAAAGGTGCAGATTACTAACAACAAACCAATTGGACCAATTATCATATTGAAAAATAAAAAATGTGGCGTAGTAGTAATTACATTGCCACAAAGTTTTTCCCCTACTCTTTTAGGGGATTGGAAAAACATGCATTCTTCCCAAATCATAGTAGTCTTCTAATGGGCCATTGGATAATAATTTTTTACATTTTCTTGTGTCAAATGGATTTAACATTGGTTGCTAAAAATTCTTTGATACAAAGGTAGTTGCAAATTACAATGAACCTTATGGAATGTCACCATGGCAATTCTTGGGCAACTTTTTAGCCATTATTACATATAATTTAAAACTTTTAATAATTTTTTTATAAAAAAAATTCATTTATGTGAAGCTAACACATGAAGTTTAACAAA
>Ga0116227_10016665_pt1 | contig 10484 bp, 9 predicted proteins | sample S1TSphgellanicum_FD_89693 | JGI IMG/M metagenome (GOLD analysis project Ga0116227, IMG submission 89693) | Host-associated microbial communities from peat moss isolated from Minnesota, USA - S1T2_Fb - Sphagnum magellanicum MG | ecosystem: Host-associated > Plants > Peat moss > Unclassified...
AAAAGAACCAAAAAACTTCGCTCTTATCGCGAACCCTGTTGGTGGTGCGCCTTTCCGAAGCATCCTCAAAACCACGAAGGACACGAAGGTGGCGCAGGGAAAGTCTCGGCCCTGACCCGAATTCGACGGGTTCGGCCTTCGTGTACCTTTGCTTCCTTCGTGTCTTCGTGGTTCATTCGGGTGCTCGGAAAGACAGGCTTGTCGGCGGTGGAGCAAACTGCCAACAGCGGATGCAATAAGAGCGAAAAACTTTTGTTCATTTGGGCTGAGCCCATCCGGAAAAGCCAAGGCCCAAGGGAACGGCGTGGGAGTGTTGTGACGACCGGCAAAATCGACAGCGCGGCGGCCCCGCGCACCGAGGATTCCGACTATCCGCACCCGTTCGATCTGCCGTGCAGCGGCCGCCTGCGCCTCGCTTTGGGCGAAGCGGCGGGACTGACCCAGTTCGGCGTCAATCTGCTGCGCCTGCCGCCCGGCCGGTGGAGCAGCCAGCGCCACTGGCACTTGGATGAAGACGAGTTCGTCTGGGTTCTCAGCGGTGAAGTGGTGCTCGTCACCGATAGCGGCGAACAGGTTTTGCGTGCCGGCGAGTGCGCGGGGTTCCCGGCCGGGGAGGCGAACGGGCACCATATCCAGAACCGCTCGTCAGCCGAGGCCGTGCTGCTGGAGGTCGGCTCACGCCAGCCGGCGACGGACGTGGTGGAGTATCCGGACATCGATCTGCGCTGGAGTGTAGCCACCGGCGACGTTCACAAGGATGGCACGCCTTACTGACCGGCAAGCTGTGGTTTGGACGGCGGCGGCGCGTTGCGCTATGCTCCCGCCATGAGCATGGCGTTGCGGCAATCCTGGACACGCGAACAATTCTTTGCCTGGGCTGAGGCCCAGGAGGGGCGCTACGAATTCGACGGTTTTCAGCCGGTCGCCATGGTCGGCGGCACCATCAATCATAACCAGATTGCGCAGAATATCTACGCAGCCTTGCGCCCCCGCCTGCGCGGCACCGGATGCCGCGTGTTGGGCCCTGATGCAGGGGTCGCGACGATTGGACAGACCGTTCGCTATCCCGATGCTCTGGTCACCTGCACGCCTGTGAGCGGAACCAGCCGGCTTGTGGTTCCCGCCACCGTTTTCGAGGTTTTGAGCGAATCGTCCGGCCGCACCGACCGCGTCACCAAAGTCCGCGAGTATGCGGCGATTCCTTCACTGCGCCGCTATGTGATCGTCGAAGCGGTCAACCCTGGGCTCCTCGTGCTGGAACGCACGGACGGGGTGGAACACTGGACCGCCAGGCCGCTCGCCGCCGAAGATACGCTCGTGATGCCCGAGATCGGGATCGAAATCCCTGTTGCCGAGTTCTATGAGGACGTCGCGTTTCCGAATTTCGATACGCCCTGGTAAGCATAGCCCGCTTCCTGATGCGGGCTAGGACGATAAAAGGAGTGGCGCACTATGGAATTTGTAAATCTCGGCCGCACCGGCCTGCGCGTCTCGCGCCTGTGTCTCGGCTGCATGACCTATGGGGAGCCGGAGCGCGGCAATCATGCATGGACGCTGCCCGAGGCGGAGTCCGAAAGCTTTATTGCCAGTGCGCTGGAGCATGGCATCAATTTCTTCGACACCGCCAACGTCTATTCCGCCGGCTCCAGCGAGGAAATTTTAGGCCGCGCGCTGCGCAAGATGGTGCCGCGCGACGAGGTGGTGGTGGCCACCAAGGTGCATGGACAGATGCGCGACGACGCGAACGGGCGGGGATTGTCGCGCAAGGCGATTTTTGCCGAAATCGATGCAAGTCTGAAGCGACTTGGCATGGATTTCGTCGATCTCTACCAGATCCACCGTTTCGATCCCGACACGCCCATCGAGGAAACGCTGGAGGCGCTGCACGATGTGGTGCGTGCAGGCAAGGCGCGCTACATCGGCGCCTCCTCCATGCACGCTTATCAGTTCTGCAAGGCTTTGTATGTCAGCCGGCTGAATGGCTGGACAAAGTTCGTGTCGATGCAGAATCACCTCAATCTGCTGTATCGTGAGGAAGAGCGCGAAATGCTGCCGTTGTGCGCCGAGGAAGGGATCGGCGTGCTGCCCTGGAGCCCGCTCGCCCGCGGCCGCCTCGCGCGGCCATGGAGCGAGGCAGCGCCGACGAAGCGGGCTGAGACCGATATTTTCGGCAAGAGTTTATACAAGGGAGGCGAGGATGCGGACCACGCGATCATCGACGCTGTGGGCTGGATCGCACGGGCAAACGGCGTGCCACGGGCGCAAGTGGCGATGGCGTGGATGCTGTCCAAACCGGTCGTGACCGCGCCGATCATCGGTGCCTCGAAACCCCACCATCTTACCGATGCAGTGGCGGCGCTTTCGCTTAAACTCGATGCCGCAGAAATTGCCAGCCTGGAGGCGCCTTATCAGCCGCGCGTCATTGCCGGCTTTGCGTAGGCGAGGCTTGACGCCGGCGTGCGGCAAGCAGGTTTGATCCGCAGATGACACCGATTAACGCAGATTATACCAATGCAAGTAACCTTTGATTGTTGGAACGCCTTACCCTGTGAAGGCGGCGGTCCGGCATCGCCATGGGTCACTGGTTTGGCGCGTTGGTATTAATCTCCCAAGTCCCTCCTTCACGTCCGCTGCGACCTGATGATCCAGCCGATTTTCTTGTAAGGCCAGGGCACATCGGCGGCTTCGTCAATATCCGCCGCCGCGCGCGCGATCCGCGCAAGTGTTTCCGCAAACTGGCGCTTGATATGCGCGTCGCAATCCGCGATGCCGGGCAGGCTTTTGATCCGCGCCAGTTCCGCTGCATGTTCCGCGCCGAATGCCAGCATGCGGCGATCCTCGACAAGCCCTGGGTTGGCCGCCAGATTGAGAAACCGGGCAATAAGCCTGTCGGCGCGTGCAGCATCGCTCTCGTCGGCCCGGCTGAACCAGCCATCGCGGCGGTTCAGCTTGAAGAGCATTTCAGCGGCACTCCGCAGCAGATAGTGCGCGACCCAGGCAAACCGGTCCGTGGGCGCCGGTTCGGGAATCGCTACTTTATCCAGTCTCGCCATGTGATGGCACACCGTGCCATCTTCCCAACGGTAGAGGAAGGGCTGATCGGCCGCCGGAAACGGGAAATGTGCATGCGAATCGAAAAACAGGTTCGTCCTGCACATGCTCTTGAACAGCTGGCTGACGCGCGCCTCCCGCCAGGTGAACCGCTGCAGCGAACTGTCGTCGCGCCAGACATCCTGCGCCTTGCCGGCAAAGATCAGCCAGCGCAAGGCAATGGCATCGACACGCCCGCGCTCCTGCCAGGCAATGTAATCCTGCACCGAGGGGAACATGCTGCGGTCAAGCCCCAGATATTCATCGGCATCCAGGATCATCGTCCAGCGGAAGTCCAGCGTGTCCGGCAGCCGTTTCAGTGCATGGCCGTAGGCTTTGATCTGCGCTGTCTCTTCGGGGTTCAGTTCGTTGTTGATCCAGCTGATCACGCCGTGCTGCGCCAGCAGGCCGAGAAGTTCGTCTGAGCCGTCGGTATTGTCATTGGTGTAGATGAAGAAATGTTCGAAGCCGATGGAGCGGTGGTGGGCCAGCCAGTCCAGCAGATAGGGACCCTCGTCCTTCATGATGGCCAGGATGGCGCAGACCCGGCGCGGCGAGATGGATTTGCGCGCCAGGGACTGAAGCATCAGCCCGGCCTGCGGCCTGAGGTTGCCCGATTGCGGGACGCAGACGTGGGCCTCGTCGCGTTTCGATACGGAAGTGCGGGTCATTTTCCGGCCGCCGTCGCGCCAGGCGATGAGGTCCGGAAGTGCGTCGCTGATCCAGGGATCGCCGGGCATCGCGCGCTGCAGCAGCTTGAGTGTGGGTGGGGATTCGAGCGCGCGCCGGGCAACAATGTCCATCTGGTCGAACGGCAGCAGCCGGATCAGCGCCTCGGCGGCCGACAGGCGCAGCGCGCCGCTGGCCATGGCGTGCAGCAGCCGCTCCGCGTCCAGCGGCGGTTCGATGACGGCGGATATTTCGGCCAGCAGCGCCTGCCCTGCCTCGCTCAGCATGGAGCTGTCGGCGTCGCCGAGCCGGAAGCGGTCCATATTCGGGTTGCCGACGCCATTGAAGAATACCCGGCCGGGGTCAAGGCCAGCAATATCGGGCGCCACGCCGATGCAGCGCTGGCGGGCCACCGGGTGGCGTAATTCGAACAGCCCGGGGTCGGTGAGTGCGACGAGGCGGAATGAGATGATCGGCCCGGAAAATCCCTCGCCGCGGATGGTGATCGACTCCGCCTTGGGAAGCATCAGAAACGCATAGTGGGATGCCTGATGTGGAATACAGGCGATGACCGTGTTTTCGGGGCTGGGATCGTGCGCCACCGCAAGCCGCATGCTGTCCGGCGCGTCGGTGCGCGTGGCCGCGAGCTTGCGGCCGTTCACTGTCCTGACCGTTGCGAGCTTGATCCGCATGTTGCCCATTCCGACGCCGCATCAGTATCTTAATCGAAACTAACGCCGCAAGTAAAGCCAGGGCTATCGCATCTGGAACGAGAGCCCCGCTTAGCCTGTGCTGATCAAATCCGATTGCCTTGCGTTCTGTCAGATGCCGGTGCTTTTTACCGTCTGCCAGGCCGCCTCCATGCGCGCCAGGCCGGCATCGGCGGGAGCGAGTCCTGCCTCGGCCAGCAGGCGCTCCACCTGGTTGAATCGTGCCGTGAATTTGGCGTTCGCACGGGCCAGGCAGGTTTCCGGGTCCAGCTTGAGCTTGCGCGCCAGATTGGCGAGGACGAAGAACATGTCGCCGAGCTCGTCCTCCAGCCGGTCCGGATCAGCACCCGCAAGCTCGGCGCGCAATTCTAGGAGCTCCTCGTCGAGTTTGCCTAATACCGCTTCGATATCGGGCCAATCGAAACCGACTCGGGCAGCGCGCTTGGTGAGTTTTTCGGCCCGTGTCAGGGCAGGCAGATTCTCCGGCACGCCGGCGAGCACGCCGGCCGCACCACGTTCGCGCGCCTTGCCGGTCTCCCAGAAATCCGCCTCTTCTGCCGTGGCATCGCCGAACACATGCGGGTGGCGCCGCACCATCTTGTCCGCTATCGCCCGCGCTACATCGGATAAATCAAACAGCCCGGCCTCCTCGGCCAGCCGCGCATGATAGACCACCTGGAACAGCAAATCGCCCAACTCGTCCGGCAAGGCGACAAAATCCCGCCGCCCGATGGCGTCCGCCACTTCATAGGCTTCCTCGACCGTATAAGGCGCGATCGACGCAAAACTCTGGGCGCGGTCCCAGGGGCAGCCGTGCACCGGGTCGCGCAGCCGCGCCATGATGCTCATGAGGCGGGAAATCTCGGTCTGATGATCAGGCATTACATTCCACTCCGTTAATAACTTGCCCTGCCACGAGCGAAGGCGCATGATATGGTTGCGGTAACGTCACGACAGCGGGGGCGTGAAGATGAACCATAGGTCCGATGCGCTGTGAGCGCCTTGTTCGATTTTCTACGCCCGCGCCCGCATGACCGCTCAAGGCCCGCGGCGCCGCGGCTGTTGCCGCCGCCTGCCGAAACCGAGCCGCCGTTGGCCAGGCTGACCTTTCACCGCGTCCTTACCGGCCGGCGGAACTGGCTGTCCACCGGCCACCGCCAGGCCAATGGTGTGGCACAACTGGTCATGGAAGAGGCGCTGGACCCGGCGCGTGCGGTCATTGCCATCGTGGCCGACAACCACCGCCAGCTCTGCCTCATCGTGGCGCCCGACGGCAGGCCGATCGGCGTGCGATCGGACGGCATGCACGGCATCGCCATTTCCGCCGTGCCCCTGCAACAACGCGACTCGAGCCTGGTGCGGCTGCAGCACCCGTGCATGGCGGGGCGCTTCATGGGCGTCACCATGCCAGGCCAGGGCGGGCCGCACGGGCTGGTGTTGTTCGACCGCGCTGGCCAGGTTGATCTGCATATTTTCGATTTCGTCCGCCTGGGCGATGCCGACGTGCCGGCGGCGGCGCGTTTCATCGGCTACGAGTTTTCCCGCGCCGCAACGCAGCCTTTTACGGCGCGCGGGCTGATGCACGCCCTGGCGCGCGGCGCCGTCCGCCCCGACCTGGCCGAGCCGCTGATCCGTCTGCTGCGGCCGGAGGAAGCGGCCGTGCTGGCGCGCGATGCGCTTCATCGCCCGGACGTGCGCGCCTTGCTGCGCGACCTGCTGCCCGGCAATGTCTGGGCGCAGCAGGTGTTGCCGGCGCTCGCCGCCTGGAACAGCACGCGCGACCCGGTGCCGGGCGGCATAATCGTCTCCCCCGGATCCGACGAATTTGCCGGCCGCCCGATGGAAGGCCACGGCACGGCGCAGGCCGGCCATGTGCTCACCGCGCTCGCCCGCAGCCAGATACGCCCACGCCAAAACGCCTGCGTGCTCACCACCATGCGCAACGAAGGGCCATATATACTGGACTGGGTTTCGTATCACCTCGCCATCGGGTTCGACCATATCTTTGTCTATACCAACGACAATGACGACGGCTCCGACGAACTCCTGCACCTGCTGGCGCGGCACGGCGTGCTGACGCTCATCGAGAATGCGGCCGCCCCCACGCTCTCGCCGCAGCACAAGGCCAATGCGCACGCGCTGCTGCTGCTGCCGCACATGCTCGATTACCGCTGGTGCGCGCTGATCGACGCCGATGAATATATCGGTTTCGATGCCGGCATGTTCCGTGGCATCGTCGATTTCATCACCTGGCAGGAAACCCAGCCGGTGGATGCCATTGCCTTGTGCTGGCAGTTGCACGTGGCCGGCCGCGGCGACGTGTGGCGCGACGAGAGCACGCTGCGCCGCTTCCCGATGCGCGAACGCGGTGTCAACCCGCATGTCAAGAGCCTGTTCCGTCCGCGCATGTTCTGGTATTCGCATCCGCATTTCCCAAGCAGCATGCATGGCCGCTTCATCTTCCGTACCGAGGACGGGCGCATCCACCACACACACGGGGTCACTGAACGGCAGGCCGCATTCGCTGAGCGGCCCAGCGCCGAGCTGGCGTGGGTGAACCATTATATCATGCGCACGCCCTGCGAGGCGCTGCTCAAGCTCGCCCGCGGGCGGGCGACGCAGCTCGGCGGCGAGGCGGTCTGGCATCAGGCCAATCTCGATCATGCGGCGCGGGTTTTCATCAGCCTCTCCCGCCCCGGCCGCACGCAGCGTGACGACCGCATTGCCGCCTGCGCAGTTGGGCAGGAGGCGGTGCTGGCGCGGCTGATGAGCTTGCCCGGCGTGGGTGACAGCCACGCCAGCATCACGGCCGCGATGCCCGGCCGCCTGGCTGAAGCGACGCGGTCGTTTCTGACCGGGATATCGCCGGACGGTCAGAACGAGGCGGTGCGGCAATTTTATCAGCTGATCGCCGAACTTGCCGAACGCGACGCCGTCGTTTCGTAGGGCGGATTTTTTATCTGCCCGACGCGACGGCGCCCAAAAACCTCGCGTGCGCATTTGTGCCATGGTCAAGGCACCTTATGTCGAATTTCTCGTTCGGGCTGTGCACCTGGTCGTCGGACAGGCCGAAACCCATCAGCAGCGTGTCCAGCCCCAGGATACGGCCAAAGCTTTCCACCACCGGTATGGACCCGCCGCTGCCGATCAGCACCGCCTCGCGCCCATATTCCTCGCCCAGGATACGGCGCGCCGCGGTAACCCAGGGGCTGTCGGCCGAGACTTCAAAGCCCGGCGCGATGCCGAAAACCTCGGTCTCGATGCGTGCGCCGGGCGGCGTGCGCTCTGCCAGCCACGTCCGGAAAATATCGAGGATGCGCTGCGGGTCCTGCCTGGCGACCAGCCGGAACGAGAGCTTGGCGCCGGCCGCGGCGGCAATAACCGTCTTGGCGCCCGCCCCCTGGTAGCCGCCCCAGATGCCGTTGATGTCCGCCGTCGGCCGTGCCCACAGCCGGTGCAGTGCCGGCACGCCGGCTTCCCCCGATGGCGCGGAAAGCCCGATCTCCGCCAGAAACGCGCCTTCGTCGAAGCCCAGTCGCTCCCATTGCGCCGCCTGTGCCGCGCTGACCTCGTCCACGTCGTCGTAGAAGCCCGGCAGCGTCACCCGCCCGTCGGCGTCATGCAACTCGCCCAGGATGCGGGTCAATGCATTGATCGGGTTCAGTGCCGATCCGCCGAACAGGCCCGAATGCAGGTCACGCGACGCCGCCTGCAGGCGCACCTCGACATACACCAGACCGCGGAGGCGCGTGGTAATCGCCGGCGTATCGATGTCCCACATGCCGGTATCGGACACGACCGCAACATCGGCCGCCGCCAGCTTCTCGCGGTGCTCGGTCAGGAACCCAGCCAGGTTGACGCTGCCGACCTCCTCCTCGCCCTCCAGCACGACCGTCACCCGCACCGGCACCCCGCCGCCGACCTCGTGCCAGGCGCGCAGAGCCTCCAGCCACATGCTGACCTGGCCTTTGTCGTCCACCGCCCCGCGGGCGACGATACGGGCACCGTTGCGGCCATCGGCCACCACCGGATCGAACGGCGGGCTGGTCCACAGCTCCAGCGGCTCGGCGGGCTGGACGTCGTAGTGACCATAGTACAGCAGGTGCGGCACATCATCGGCCAGACCTGGGCTGGCCGGCCCTGGGTGCTCGGCCAGAACCACAGGATGGCCTGCGGTTTCGCAGAGTGTTGCGGTAAATCCCATGGCTTGCAGATCGCGCGCGGCCCATTCCGCCGCCGCCCGGCAATCGCCGGCGTGGGCCGGCTGGGCGCTGACGCTCGGGATGCGCAGAAAATCCATCAGCCGCCCATGTGCCGCCTGGCGCGTCGCCGCGAGGTGGCGCAGCACCTCCTGCGTTCGTAGGGCGGCGGCGGCATGCTGTTGGTGATCCATCACATGCTTATGCCGGCTTCGGCGCCCGGACGAAAGTCTCAGCCTGAAAAACCCGGATGCAGCCTGAACAACTGGCCGACCGAGGTGTCCAGCGCATCGGCGATGGCGAGTACGTGGGCGCTGCCGGCGCGCCTCACCCCCGCCTCATATTCGATCAGTAACGGCTTCGGGATGTTCGTGGCACGCGACAGGGCGCAGAGCGTCACGCGCCGCTCTATCCGACGTGCTTCAATGGCCACCCCCATCGCCAGTTCGATGGATATTGGCCGATGGTTGCCGGGACCCAGGCGTGAGGCTGAATCGTCATTGGCTGAAGCCAAGCTCATCTCCAAAGTCTGCGCGGCGCCGCCATACCACAACCTGAGATTGCAGCAAACCGACATGTGCGTCCAAATTCTGACGCCGCACTTCTCAGCCGACCGCACGATCAGTCTCGTATAAGAGACAGTGACTGTGGCCAAAAATCCACAGATCCATCAAACATCCAATTCGCCGCGTTTGGCCCCCTGGCGAAAGGCTTTACGGGTTGCAACCTGAGCGCGAGCACGATATGAAATTTTCAATCGCCGTTTCGGCCATGGTTCCGGTGGGTATTTCAAACAGGACTGGGCATGTCATGAATATTTCTTGGTCACCATTGAAATTTGTGCTTGAGGAGGCGGATGAGGCGCGCCTGCATGGCGACAACTACAAGGCGGAAGCCTTGATCAATATTGCCTATGATATTCTGGACCGGCAGCATAACATCCGGCGCGACCGGACAGCGGTCAGCAGCATTCTGGAATAATGCCAACTTTCTCTATGCTCGGCTGGCCGAAAGGAAGACCTGCTTTTTTGAAAAAAAGAAGCAAAAAACTTTTGATCATCGGACTGAGCTGAACGACCGGCGCGCACGCAACGTGCAAAAGTTTTTTGGTTCTTTTTTTCAAAAAAGAACGTAATTCCTGTCCTGGATAAAGATTCCAGGATTTGACCTATGAGGCCGCAACGCCTGGCTATTCGGGCCCTGTTTTTGCTGGCCGCCGTTTCCGCTGCCGCTGCCGCGTCATATGGTGTCTGGGTGGTTGCGGCCAGCCGCCCGATAATTGACGGCAGGGGTCACGTGCCTGGGCTCTCCGCCGTGGTGGACGTGCAACGTGACAGCCAGGGCGTGCCTGCCATCGCCGCCGCAAGCCGCCTTGATCTGGCGCGCGCTCTGGGTTTCCTGCATGCCCAGGAACGGTTTTTCGAAATGGACTTGCTGCGGCGCGCCGGTGCCGGCGAACTCAGCGGTCTGGTCGGCCCCGCGGCGCTGCGCATCGACCGGCAGCGCAGGCTGCACCGTTTCCGGGCGCGCGCCGAGGCGGTGCTGGCAGGGCAGGGGGCCGGCCAGCGGGCGCTGATCGCCGCCTACACGGCCGGGGTCAACGCCGGCCTCGCGGCCCTGGGCCATGCGCCATGGGAATACACGCTGCTCCGCACCACGCCTGCGCCCTGGACCGAGGCCGACACGTTTCTTGTCGTCTATGCCATGTATTTCGATTTGCAGGCGAGTGACGCTGACAGCCAACTGACGAAGCAGGCCGAAATCGCCACCCTTGGCCCCGCACTCGCCGCATTCCTCGCCCCGCCCGGCACGCGCT
>Ga0116227_10016666_pt1 | contig 10483 bp, 11 predicted proteins | sample S1TSphgellanicum_FD_89693 | JGI IMG/M metagenome (GOLD analysis project Ga0116227, IMG submission 89693) | Host-associated microbial communities from peat moss isolated from Minnesota, USA - S1T2_Fb - Sphagnum magellanicum MG | ecosystem: Host-associated > Plants > Peat moss > Unclassified...
AGCGCGCCGCCCGCGGCGACCTTCAAAAGGCACTCGCGATCCTCGACCGGTCCGGGGTTGGGAATCCGCCGCAAAAAGGCGACGAGCGTTAGCGGGCCAGAAATTTGAAAATCGGCCAAGTCCGTACCGAAATTGTGAAATTCGACCAAACCGTGAGACAGCGCGGTTCTGATGCGGGCACCTGGCGGCTGATTGACACCGTGAAAATCGCTGACGACGTCTACGTACTTGACTTTTCCAGAAGAAGAGCGCCAAGGGTATCTCCACCCCGCAAGTCGACCTTGACCGTATTGAGGCTCGTTTGAAACAAGCGCAAGTCATTGCGGCTACGGCCAAGAGAGAGAACCAAAAATGAGTGACCATGACGATGTACGAGTAACCGAAGGCTCCGGAAATGTCTTTGCCGATCTTGGTCTCCCTGACGCCGATGAACTGCTCGTCAAAGCCGACCTCGCCATCGCGATCAAGAAAGAACTGGACGCGCGCGGTTGGACGCAACAGCAGGCCGCCGGACGGGTCTTTATGACTCAGCCGCAAATCTCGAAAATTCGCCGCATGAAGATCGATGACTTTTCGATTGCAAAGCTGCAAGAGGTTCTGCGCTATCTCGGCGTTGATGTCGAAATCGCGCTACACAAGCGGCACGATGGTGGTATCGGGACATTGCGGCTTTTGCAACCCTAGCGTGAGGGCCGCCCGAGCTCAACGGCGGCGTCCCGCGATGATGAAGTCGATCTCGGCTTCGGGAAAGCGCAGTTTCAGGAAGTTCGACTGCTCATTGTAGTTATCGGTCATCTCCTGAGTCGTGTCGTCCAACCGGGGCGAGAGAACTTCGAAGAAGAACGTCGTGAGCGCATACTGCGCGAGATCCAGGCGGACCATGAACTGGGGAACTGGTACACATCGACGAGTCCGATTCCGCCCTTTCAGCACGTGCTGATCGTCGAGCGGCTGCGGCGGGGCGGCGGCAGAAGCTCGTCAACCACAGCTATATCGTCGAGGCGCGCGAGGGCATCGTGCTCGAGGAGCGGGAACTCGACCGCGCCGAGTTCGCCCAGGTGCTCGACGAAGTGTTCGGCATAACTCCGCCCATCGCGGCCGACGAAGTGTTCGAACGATGCACCGGCGCCTCTGCTGCGAGCATTCCAGCGTAGGTCGAAGTTATCTCCCAGCGCGGCCTGAATGCGTTGAGGGTGTGTCCGTTGATTGGCCAGCCTTACCGAGCCGACGTGCACGACGACGATTGCGCGTGGTGCCGAAGCGGTAAGCTGTCGCGCCGTTAGAATACCGCGTGATCACCGCGGTCGGGCACGCTCGCGCCGGCTACCACTGACCGGTAGAAGTCGAAGAGCGTTTCGGATCCCGTCGAGGGGGTGGCGGCTTCATCGTAGCGACCCGTGATCGGATCGAGCACCAGCATCGATTCGGTCGCGTAATAGCGCACGATTCGCGCAAGTTCAGCCTTCTCTGCGAGCGGTGGCATCAGCCGGCCAAGGACGGCCATGACGCCGACGATGCGATCGAGTAGCGCAATCGGAATGCGCTGAAAGCGCGGCGTGTTTCCGAACAGCGTCGCCAAGAACTCACCTTGTTGTTTGGGCGTAATCGCCGGCCCCGGTCCGCCTATCGGCAACACGCAATTCCACAGACGCTGCTCTTCCAGGCAATCAGCCAGATAGTTTGCGAGATCGTTATCGCTGACGGGTTTGCACGATGTCAGCGTGCCATCACCGAAGAGCATGAACGGCTTCCCCCGTCGCGCGCGCTCGATCTGGCCCGAGAGCGACTTGAAGAACGCCGTCGGCCGCACGATCGAGTATGTCACTCCCGATGCGATGAGTTCGCGTTCGAAGGCGAGCTTCGCATGCTGAAACGCCAGAACGGGCTTCTGCACGCAGATCGCTGAGAGGAGAACGAAGTGGCGCACGCCGACGCTTCGCGCCGCCTCGAGCACCGCCGCGTGTGCCTGGTAATCGATCGCCCAGGCGTCCGCCGGCGCTCCGGTTCGGGAAGCCATGCACGACACGACGGCGTCGAACCGTTCGCCGCGAAACCCCTCGCGCGCGAGCGACTCCGCATTCGCGAAGTCGACGACCCGCGTGCTCGCCCCGGTGATGCCATCGGCGTCGATCGGCGACGTCATCCGTCGCCCGTGGGAACGCTGTGCGCGGACGAAGCACACCACGTCGTGTCCACGTTGGACGAGCACGCGAAGCGTTGCGCGACCGATGGTCCCCGTCGCTCCGAGAAGGCAAATGCGTTGGCGCGCAGTTTCTTGCATCAGACGATTCGAGCTTCGTGAACGGGGTAGAGGTAGATGTCGACGGTGCTACGTCGGCCATCTGTGATCGAGATACCTGTATGAGACGTATAACTCTCGGCGCCATGGCGCACTTCAGTTTAGCCGTGACCGATCCGGCCTCGAGTGCGGATTGGTGGACCGCTCACTTCGATCTGGAAGAGTACGATCGTGCCGAACACCGCATCGTGCTCGGCAACGACGCGGTCCTCTTTGCGCTCTTTCGAGGGCGTCCCGATGCGATGGTTCTCGAACACCTAGCGTTTCGGGCCAGAGACATCGCATCGCTCGAATCGGCGCGTGATGCGCTTCGGGACGACGGAGTGGAACTCGAAGATCCGGGCGACGAAATTGGTCCCGTCAGCCCGGGAGCATCGAGCATGGGATTATGGTTCCATGATTGCGACGGCTATCGATGGGAGCTCTACGTGCAAGCGAAAGACGAAGATTAGCAAGCACCGTCGTGCATGCGGCCGTCCCGTCAGGGCGCGAGGTGACGATCGATGAAGGTTGCGATCGCGATGTTTGCCGATCGTACCTCGGGGACGTTCGCATAACTCGCGCGTGGCGTCCAAAACGCATGTGGCATGCCCTCGTACACTTCTAACCGATCGTCACCGCCGGCATCGAGAAGTTTGCGGTACGTTCGCACGGCGAGGCTGAGAAAGAGATCGCGCGTACCGGTCGTGACGATCGTGGGCGGAAACCACGGGCCAACCGTCGCGTATATCGGTGAAACGGCGGGATCGCGCAACGCTCGCTTCCCCGCGAAGAGACGCGCAGACGGCGCGAGACGAACATACGAGCCGAGGACGGAATCCACGTACGCGTTGGTCGCGAAGCTGTCACCGGTCGGTGTCAGGTCGCTCCACGGAGATCCCAGCGAGACGACCGCCGGTAGCGGCCGGTTGAGGGCATGCAGCCGGATGATGGTGAGCATCGCAAGGCCGCCGCCGGCCGACGTGCCGAGCATCGCGACGTGCGCCGCGTCGTGGGTTCGCAAGAGGCCGAGATACGCCGCGACGCTGTCGTCGAGCGGAGCCGGATACGGGAAGCGCGGCGGCATCCGATAGTCCAGCGCTACGACCGGCGTGTGGCTGAAGTACGCGGTGAGAATCGGCTCGGAGAGACCGCCAAAACCTGGAAACGCAACGTAGGCTCCGCCGTGAATGACGAAGATGACGCGATTGCGATGTCTCGCAGGCACGTGCACGGGCGTGATCAGAAAGACCGACACGCCCGCGAGCTTCGCATGCACCACGCTGATGCCGAGCCGCTGTAACGTCTGATGAAGATGTGGTTCCGGTTCGGCCGATCGACGTTGCAAGCGAAGCCAGCCCGCCGCATCATGCGGCGACGTCAGATTGATCGTCCGCGTCAGCATCCGCCGCATCGCCGGACTGACCCCATCGGGCACCGGAACGACACGCTCGGGAATAACACGCGAACCATCCTTGCGCGCCGATAGTCCGCTCGTGTCCGCCACGGCCGCGAACGCACCAACATTCTGGAGCGTGAGCAGAAGGACAAGTGCGACAACGAATGAGCGCTTCACGCGCGTCGCGTTTCGACGCCCTCCGCGCACGCCATGCGTCGATAAGCGAGTCTTAAACGAGTCGCAGCTCCAGGGCGAGGACGCGACGCTGCGTCAGCGCTGGCAGACCGGACACCAATAGACCGTTCGCGCCGCCATCGCAGCGGCGCGGATCGGCGTGCCGCAGACCCAGCAGGGTTGGTTCGTGCGGTGATAGGCGTAGAAGCGCTCGGCGCGCCGGACTTTGCCCTTCGGGTGAGGCCGATCGCTCGGGCGCGTCGTGACGATCGTTTGTTCCTCGACGCCGTTGCGCAGCATCCGTCGCGCGTCGCGCCAGAACGTCGCAAACTCCGCCGCCTCGATCGTGGTGCCCGGCCGCTGCGGCAAGATGCCCGAGCGAAAGAGCAGTTCGGCGCGGTACACGTTCCCGATGCCGGCGATGACCGACTGATCCATCACGAGCACGCCGATGGGTGTCGCCGAACGTGAGATCCGCGCGAATGCGTCGGCCGGTCGCGACGCCGAGCGCAGCGGATCGGGTCCGAGCCGGCTCAGCACGCGCTTGCGCCCTGCAGCGTCGATCACTTCGCACACGTTCGCGCCGCTCAGCGTACTCCACGCCGTCTCGCTTTCGAGCAGCAAGCGGACCGCGCCGCGAATCGGCGGTGCCGGCTGATGTCCACGGCGCAGGCGACCGAACAAGCCGAGATGCACGTGCACGAACAGCTCGTCGCCGAAATCATAGAAGAGATGCTTTCCCCATGCCTCGACGTCGACGAGACGGCGACCGTCGATCAGCGCGGCGCCGGCGTCGAAGCGACCTTGCGGTGAGCGCGCGCGAACACGCAAGCCGGCGAACAGCTCGCGCAACTCGAGCGCGGCGCGATGAATCGTGTGGCCTTCAGGCATGTGTTCTCGCGTGCGCCGTCCGCGTCACATGCGACCGCCGTCGCGAAGACGTGCGCGCAACTCGGCGGCGCGTGTTCGAACCGCGGATTGCCAGGCAGCGTCCTTGAATTGCCACGCGCGCATCGCCGGTATCATCCGCGTATTTGCGGCGAATGTCGCCTCGTTTCGCGCCAAGAAGTCCCAATACAGCGCGTTGAACGGGCAGGCGTCATCGCCGAACGTCTGCTTCGGGTCGTACCGGCAGCCGCGGCAATAGTCCGACATGCGATTGATGTAGTTGGCCGATGCCGCATAGGCTTTCGTGCCGACGATTCCGCCGTCGGCATAGAGCGTCATGCCGATGACATTCGGCACCATCACCCAATCGTAGCCGTCGACGTACATCTCCCAGAACCAGTCGGTCATCGCTTGCGGCTCGCAACCGGCGAGCAAGGAAAAATTGCCGAGAATCATCAGTCGCTGAATGTGGTGTGCCCAGCCGAGTTCGAGCGTCGCTTCCAGCGCGGTGCCGACACACGCCATCGAGGTGTCACCGTCACGATAGAACGCCGGCACGGGGAGCGTGGCCGCAAGCGCGTTGCGCGTGCGATACTCCGGCATCATGCGCCAGTACGTCTGCCAGACGAACTCACGCCAACCGATGAGTTGGCGGATGAAGCCTTCGACCGACGCCAACGGCGCAGCACCCGAACGGTACGCGAGTTCGGCACGCTCGCAGAGTTCGAGCGGGTGGAGTAAGCCGAGGTTGATCGGCGCGGAAAGGCGCGAGTGATACATACGCGGTTCGCCGCGCAGCATCGCATCCTCGTACGCGCCGAATCCGGCGAGCCGGTGCGTGAAGAAATCATCGGCGTAGGCGAGCGCGTCGGCGCGGGTCGTCGGAATATCGAAGTCGCCGATCGATCCCGGATGATCCGCGAAATGCTGCTCGACCAAGGCGATCGCCGCTTCGACGTGTGGACGCTGTGGGACGATCGGCTCGGGCGGAAGCGTCATCCCGCGCTTCGGTGGCCGGCGATTCTCGCGATCCAAGTTCCACGTCCCACCCGCCGGCGTGTTCCCGTCCATGAGCAATCCCGTTTTCACGCGCATCCGGCGATAGAATGTCTCCATGGTCACGCGCGTGCGCGCCGGCGTGAAGAGCGCATCGAACTCCGCCGCCGTCGAGATGAAGTTGGCGTGCGGCACGATGTCTAGCGCCAAACCGTGTTCGGCGAACGCTGCCGAGAGTCGCTCGTTGTCGCCGTAGTCGGACTGCGACATCATGGCAACGTGCGTCGGCCGGCAACGGGCGATATGTTCGGCAAGCGGGTCTTCGAACGTGGCGCGCTCCGCGTAATAATCGACGTTCCAGCCCGCGGCGCGTAAGTCGTCGGCGTAGCCGCGCATGGCCGCGAAGATGAGGACCAGCTTGCGCTTGTGATGGCGTCGCGCTCGCCAGTACGCGAGCGACTCGATCATCAGGACGGTCGTCGTCGCGGGATCGGCACCTACCAACGCCGGATGCCGCGGGAGACACTGGTCGGCGGTGATCAGGACGGTGGTCGGGCGGGTCATGCGAGCACGTCGTCGCGCAGCGCACGATCGTGGAACGCGAAATAGCCCGATCGCGCGAGCGGCCACAAGCGCCGGTCCCACGACCGCATGATCCACGCGACATCGTATGGTCGGAGCGCGTCGCGCGTCGGCCCGAGCGGAGCGTACGGCGCGACGAGCGGCGCACGCATGCGGCCCGCTTCGATGGAGACGATGGGTGCGGCGAAGCGCGTGTGTGCGCGCACGAGTGCGTCGTCGACCGCACGGCGTGCGAACAACTCGACTGCGGGCGCGCGACCGTTCGCCGGCGGCAACGCGGTGACGGCGACGACATCGGCTCCCTCGAGCTCCAGCGTTTCCACGCCACAATCGTCCTCGTGCACCACGAGCACGATCGGGCCTCGCGGCGGCGATGATGACGGAAGATCGAGCGGGACCGGGTCGATCGGCGGATCGTCGAGGGCCGGCGCCGCGGCGGCAAGCGCGGCGCCCGGATCGACGCGTCCGCCGGTAAAGCGCACGATGTTGTCGCGCCGCGCGCGGTAGGTTCGGCCGCGCGTATGCAGACCGGCAACCCAACGCCACGAGAGCGTATTCGACGCCGGATCGCCGTCCAGCAAATGCCGGAGGAAGAAGGCCGCACCCCGTTCCCACGGGAGTTGCAGCGTGAAGATCCAGATGCTCGCGAACCACATCCGCGCATGGTTGTGCAGATAGTTGGTCTCGACGAGTTCGCGCGCCCAATCGTCGAAGCCGGCGATCCCGGTTGCACCACGCTCCGCCGCCTGCACCGCGTCCTGAAGCTTGGGCGCATCGGTGTGGTGCGCAGCTGCTTCATACCGCGTCCACGCCGCCGGATGCTGTTCGAGCCAGCCTTTCCAGTACGTGCGCCAGAGGACTTCATCGACGAATTTCGCGCACGTGCTCGGTGCAAACTGAGCGCGGACGGCCGCGATGACCTCCGCTTCGGTGATGATCCGCCGGCGCAGATAGGGCGAGAGCCGCGAGACATTCTCGTGCGCACCGCGACCGCGATCCTCGTTGCGCGAGCGCGCATATGCGCTCCCGGCGCGCGGCACGAATGCCTCGAGCTGCCGCAGCGCTTCGGCGCGGGTCGCGATCGTCGCGATCGGTGCGTCGTCTGCTCGCCGGACGCCTTCATCATGGATCATCGCAGGTTGGACGACGCAGCGGTCGTTCGTGGTCGTTGCGAGCGTCCTCCAGACGATTGTCGCTTTGCAGCGCTATCGAGAACGGGTAGAATGGAGGGATGCAGCACGTCTCAGAGCTCAGCTTGCGCGCCTACACGTCGGGCGATCCCGCGACGCGTCGAGCATTTGCCGACGAATTGATGCGTGGCTTCCAGGATCTCGGCTTCATCATCCTCACGGATCACGGCGTCTCACCCGCGCTCATCGCCCGCGCCTACGATATGGCCGAACGCGTCTTTGCCTTGCCCGAGGAGACGAAGCGGCGCTACACCGCACGCCGTGTCGGCTACACGCCGTTCGGCATCGAGCACGCGAAGGGGTACCGGCATCCGGATCTCAAGGAATTTTGGTCGATCGGCCACGAGCCGATTGCGGACGAAATCGGCGAGGAGTTTCCGGCGAACATCTGGCCGAGCGAAGTGCCGGGCTTTCGCGAGACCTACCTCGACCTCTTCGAGGCGCTGAACCAAACGGGAATCGTGCTGTTGCGCGCGCTCGCACCGAAGCTGGGGCTCGACGAACGGTACTTCGATGCACTCGTGACGCGGGGCACCTCGACGTTGCGCGTGCTGCATTATCCCCCGCTGGCGCCCGACGTCGATCCGCACGCGGTGCGCTCGGCGGCGCACGAGGACATCAACTTTCTCACCATCATGGTTGCGGCCAAGGGCCCGGGGCTCGAGTTGCTCGATCGCAACGGAACATGGCTGCCGGTGGTGACCGAGCCGACCAATCTCATCGTCGACACCGGCGATATGCTGGCACGGATGACGAACTTCGTTCTGCCCGCAACCACCCATCGGGTGGTCAATCCGGCCGGTCCGAACGTCGACCGGTATTCCATGCCGTTCTTCATGCACCCGACGCCGCAAACGTCGCTCAAGGCCATCCCGTCGTGCATCGGCGACGGCGAAAAGTTGCCGGCCATCACGGCGGGCGATTTCCACAAGGAACGGCTGCGCGAAATTGGCCTGATGGCCTGAGCACGATCTTGCGCCGGAGATAATCGCGCGATAAACCGTCCTTAGCGTTCATCGAGCAGACTACGCGTGCGCAGCGCGCGTCTCGATCTCTTGGAGGATGGTTGTGGTCACTTACTCTCTCGTGCGGACGACCGCCATGCTCGTCGCTCTTGCCTCGATGGTCTCGCCCGCACGCGCGCAGACGACGCATCCGACACCGCTTCGGATGACGCAGCCGATCGTCGATAAGAACTTTTACGTCTTTTCTGCGTTGGGTCGAAGTGCCGCGGCGCAGCAAGCCGTGGCGGCCGATCCGGAGATCGCACGCATCGTCTCCGCGCGGCGCTCGCTCATCGGCGAAGCTGAGCGGAGATGCAAAGGCGACGTCGTTTGCCAACTGCAGGCGATCACGTGGACCGATGAGGAGATTCTCGCCGTTTCGCTGGCGCTGCAGCAACTCGGAGATAACGATCCCGCCGTGAAGTCGGTCGTCGACGACGACCTGCGCCCCGCCATGGTGTATCCGTTGCTCTCCCGGCTCAGCTCGGGGCAACTGCTTGCACGCGCGTGGGAAATCAGCGCCCACGGACTCAACACGATCGTAGCCGTGTACGGCGAAGGTGCTGCGCCGCGGTACCCCGAGATCGATTCCATCTCGTTCGACATGAAGTCGGACGAAGCGAAGCAGCGCATCGCCGCAGTCGTCGCCGCGGAATCCGCGCCCGCCGCCGCAACGCATCCGTTCTACGAACTCACGCTGCAGATCGCGCTGGCGCTGCTGAACCTCAATCATCGCGACGAGGCCGGCCGCCACGAGCCGATGGAAGACGGCGTCAATAAAGTGGCGATCGCCGCGATCGCGACGACGGCATGGCAGACGTATCCCTACACCGTCATCGTCGTTCCGGGCCTCGGGCCGAACGATCCGCAAACGGCGCTCACGGCGGGCGGTCGCGAGCGCATCACGCTCGCTGCGCTTGCCTACCGCGCGCACAAGGCGCCCTTCATCCTCGTTTCCGGCGGGTACGTGCACCCCTCGCAGACGCGCTTCGCCGAGGCGATCGAGATGAAGCGGGCACTCATCGCCGATCTTCATGTTCCCGAGGCCGCCATCATCGTCGATCCGCACGCGCGCCATACGACGACCAACATGCGCAACGCCGCGCGTGAAATGTTCCGCTACGGCATCCCGACCGATAAACCCGCACTCGTCGTCAGCAATTCCGGACAAGTCGCCTCGATCATGAGAGACCAGCTTCCGCGGTGCGAGCGCGAGCTCGGCTATGCTCCATACCGGATCGTCAGAGAGAACAGCGCAACCGAAGCCGTCTTTCTGCCGCTGATCGAGTCGCTCGAAGAAGACCCGGCCGACCCGCTCGACCCATAACACGTGGTATCCGGCTCGCGACCGGATGGATCGCGTAGCTGCGCGGTGTAGGGAACGCATCATGATCTCCGTCATCGTGATCAGCCTCGTCGCGATCAAGCCATAGCGACACCACGGGTGAAGCGTCCGTGTGCGTTCGTGCTCGCGAGCCTCGCGCTGCTCGGCGTCGCCGTTTCCGCGTGCAGCCATCCGAAATCGGTGGCCGAAGGTGGCCGCGTCCGGCTCGCGATGGTCACCGATTCGGGTGGCCTCGGTGACCGGTCGTTCAACGACGGTGCCTATCGCGGGCTCACCGATGCCAAGGCGCTCTTCGGAGCCGACATCACCGTGCTGCAGTCGCGTTCCGCGGCCGACTATCAACCGAATCTCACGGTGCTCGCGAACAAAGAGTACGATGAGATCTTTGCCGTCGCATTTCAAATGGCGCGCGACGTGGACGACGTCGCGACGCTGTTTCCGCAACGCAACTTCGCGATCATCGATGCCGTCGTCGACGAGCCGAATGTCGCGTCGGTGACGTTCCGCGAAGAAGAGGGATCGTTTCTCGCCGGCGCTGCCGCCGCAATGGCGAGCAAGACGCATACGATCGCCTTCCTCGGCGGGATCGACATCGCGCTGCTACAGAAATTCGAAGCCGGCTATACG
>Ga0116227_10016667_pt1 | contig 10483 bp, 5 predicted proteins | sample S1TSphgellanicum_FD_89693 | JGI IMG/M metagenome (GOLD analysis project Ga0116227, IMG submission 89693) | Host-associated microbial communities from peat moss isolated from Minnesota, USA - S1T2_Fb - Sphagnum magellanicum MG | ecosystem: Host-associated > Plants > Peat moss > Unclassified...
GCAGTAGTGTTTTGAAATTGAATAGTTTGTTCTGCACAACTGGTATCCGGCACATTCATACTGGCTATCAGGTTCTGTACCGATATTTCGTTGGGCATTGTGAGCGTGTCCTTGCAACCACGGCTATCTGTAACTATTTCATTTATTGTAAAGATGCCTGTAGATAAGTAGTTGTGGGTGGGACTTGCTGACGGTGATGTACCACCATCGCCAAAGAGCCAGTTATAGCTGAATGGGCTGCTGCCGGTGGTCTGGTCTGTAAATATTACAGTTGCCGGCACGCTGCAAAAGGTGCTGTTGTTAAGTGAGAACTGTGCTACAGGGGCTGCCAGTACATGCACAAGTGAGTTAACGGCCACAGATGCAGTGCACCCATAGCTATTGGTAGCTGTCTGCGTTACAGTATAGTAGCCCGGAGCTCCGTAAGTATGAGTGGGTGTTTGCGAAGTTGAAGTTACTCCATCGCCAAAATTCCAGGTATAGGTCACTGCACCTGGCGCCATTGGGTTGGTATTGTTTATGAAGTTTGTAGTTCCCCCAATGCACACCACCGTATCCCCTGAAAAAGAAATTGCTGGAGGTGGCTCCACCGTTATTTGCATGCTGGATGAGACAGAACCGGTGCTGCTGGTTGCTGTTAGCGTTACTGTATATGTGCCGGTACCGGAGTAGGTACCTGTAGCATTTGGGAAGAAAGACGTATTGCCATTTCCCAGTGTCCAGGTATAAGACGTTGCACCTGTGGAAGTATTGGTGAAGTTGATGATAAGCGGGGAACAACCAGATGTTTGGCTTGCTGTAAAACTCGCTGTAAGCTGGGCACGTACTTGTGCGGTGCATATCATGCACACCAGCAGCAGTGTTACCTTTAGATACCTGTACATGGGCGGGGCATTATTTCAGGGACATGGCCGTGTTAGTAGAAATTAGGGCACAATGGTTTACCATTGGTCGCATTCTTATCACGGAAATGCCCTGTTTTTATCAATGATATTTCATAGCCACCTTTGTAGCTACTGGCAGGGCTCAGGGTCGATACATTCACATCATAACTCAGTCCGAATGCAAGATCCTTATATTTTAACTTGAACGAAGGGATCACAGCATCCATGTACCTGTAAAAAAGGCCTACATACATTGCGAATGCAGGGTCGAGGTCGTTCTCAGATATGCGGTTCCAGCCTATAAGGCCTCCTGCTATTATTTCATTGTAAGACCCCTGTAGGGCATAGTTGCCTTGTAGCTGGTAAGAATATGACTCATTAAAGTGTCCGCTCAATGCAGCATTCACGTTATACCGCATGTCCATATTTATTTTTGCGGCATCCTTATAGTAAGATGTATTGGGCTGCGAAAAGTGATAGCCAGATACGCCTATTACATAGGTTATACTGTTGTATTCCCCGCTGCTGCTGTTGAAGTTGATGCCTGCACCTACATCATACAACGTTAGTTTGGGGTTAGGAAGGTTCTCCCCGGTAGGGTTACCGGCATTAAAGGTGTTGTTTTGATATTGATTGTTGAATGTAGCTTTTGATGGGTCAAAACTATGCTGCACATATCCACCTGTAAATCCTACAGACAAAAAAGAATTGTGCTCATCTCCCAGCGATTTGTTGTAGTTTATGGCAGGGTAGGCACCCAATATCCTGCTATCTATACTGCCTGCTTTATCATAATAGACAAGCGCACCAAAACTAAAAAAATCATTATGCTCGTGACCTACTTTGATCTTTGTTTCGGCACTTACTTGTGCGGTCTCGAACGGATTTGTAATGCTGCTCCATTGATTGCGATAGACAGCAGAAAATTTATAATCTTCCGAAAATACACCCGTTAGCGCTGGATTGCGTAAAATAGATGTTTCGTAGAATTGTGAAAAATGTATGTCGGCCTGGGCAATAGCTAGCACAGGCGACGCAATAGTGCACAATGACAGTAATGCATTTTTGTAAAAGTTACTGATTTTCATGAGTGTATGTATTTAAAGGGAATAGTAATACAGATGGGGATGTTGCTAAGAGCGTATTGTCACACACATATTTGGTATGATTAGAGACAACATAAGACGGCGCCAGGGCCTGTTGGATATCAGGAATAAGCATAGGATAGGTAGATGTAACAGCAATTTAACACAAATAAGTCAAAAGTTAAAATAAACCTAATAATGCATTTGTAATAAGGTCATGTATTTTTTGGAAAAAGATCTTTCAGTTCACGGACACATTTTGACCTTCCACCCTTTTTTAAGAAAAGACGTATTAAATTTTATATCTTCGTAAACCAGCCCTTTAAATGTATTTGTTTATTGTATATGTATCTTGCAATGACACTCATGCTATTTGATTTAATTATTACTTTTAGCAGGCATTTTTTATAAGCATTTTGTGTAATTATTGATCACGTTCCCATTTTTGCAGTATGAATAGATCTGTACCTCCTATTGTTAAGAGTCTGATACTTTCCCTCATTTTTATTTTTGCGGGCGGGAGTGCGCTTGCAACGCATATATTTGGTGTTGATCTGTACTATACCTATGTCAGTGGTAACACATACACCATAAATATGTCAGTGTATGGCGATTGTGGGTCTTCCACCATCAGTTCATTATACACCGCTACACCCGAAGTGCAGATATACGACGGATCTACATTGGTACGAACGGTGAATCTTAACCCCGGCAGCAACCAGGGTGTCGAAGTGACGCCGGTATGTGCCAGCCAGGCAAATAATACTACCTGCACTAATATAAACAGTAGCATACCTGGGGTAAGGAAATTCACTTATTCTTTGAATGTTACTTTAACAGGAGCATCCGCCAACTGGCGTTTCCATTTTGATGGCGCCATGGGTGGCGCGCCTTCAGCGGGGCGCAGCAGTCTTATATCTAATATCGCTGCACCGGGTACCAGTGTCATTGCGCTCAATGCCCAACTCAATAACCTCACTGCACCCAATTCTTCCTCAGTATATACAACTATACCTACACCATTTGTTTGTATCAATGAGCCGGAGAACTTCAATCCAGGTGCTATAGATCCTAATGGCGATAGTCTGTCTTTTGCACTGGTGCCAGGCATTGTTCCAGCAGGCACGCCTGTTGTCTATAATAATCCTTTTACAGCTACCAACCCACTAGCGGTCAATGCGGGTAGTTTCAACTTTACTGGCGCAAACGGGCAGTTGGCATTTACTCCCAATGCGGTGCAAAGGTCGCTGGTGGTGTATACTGTATCTGAGTATAGGAATGGTGTTTTAGTGGGTACCAGTCAAAGAGAAATGACGGTGGTCGTATTGCTATGTAACAATCCACCGCCATTAGGCAGTATAACAAATGTAAGCACTACAGGTACAGGTGTCACAGATGTAGACAGCACCCATCTTAATGCATGTGGTTCCGCAGGTCTCTTCTCCTTTAATGTGAACCCTACCGACGCCAATACTACTGCCAATATTACGGTCACTTACGCAGGGTTGCCGGCCGGTGCTTCGTTCACTATCACTAACAATGGCACCCCTACGCCTCATGGTCTTTTCACATGGAATACCACCGGTGTACCAATTGGCTCCTACATTTTTTATCTCACGTTCAAAGACGATGCTTGTCCGCTGTCCAGCACACAAACAGTGGCCTACACGGTCAATGTGCTTCCATTCCCGACCAATGTTTTTTCACTGGTATCGGCTGCTACATGTATCAAGAAAGCAGTATTCCACGTTACCCCGGGTGGTGCAGGTAGTCCTTATAGTATACAGGTGATACAAGCTAGTTCAATTATACAAACGATCTCAGGAGTGACCGGTATGGTAACGGATAGTTTATCGCCCGGTACTTATACCATACGGGTATTGAATACTAATGGTTGTTCGGCCGATACAACGGTGACCATTGCGCCGCCTATAGTCATCACACCTTCTGTTACCATACTTTCGCCATCATGCCCGGGTGGCAATAACGGCAGTATCAGCGTTTCTGTTACAGGTGGCGTGTCGCCGTACACGTTTGCTATTGGTGCCGGTGCATTTAGCGGTAGCAGTTTATTTTCTGGGCTTACACCCGGCACTTACACTATACATGTCAGGGATGCCAACCTTTGCATAAAAGACACATCAGTTAGTATCGCAGATGCTCCGCATGCCTATTTCAATGCAGGTATTGTCAACCCGTGGTGCAACTTTTACACCAATGGCGCCATTGCTATAAATGCATCCAATAGCGCACCACCATATACCTATGCCATAGGCTCAGGTACTTACAGCAATACCAGTACGTTCAATAATCTGAACGTAGGTACCTATACACTGCACATAAAAAATGCGAATGGATGCATAAGTGATACCACCATTATTCTTGCAGATTCATTGATTGTGAGCGCATCTATCGTACTGTCTCCTATTTCCTGCTATGGTGGCACAAATGGTATCATTTCGATCTTAGCATCGGGTGGTTTTGGTTCACCATATAACTATGCTATTAATGCCAACCCATATACCGGTACCAATAGTTTCAACAACCTTTCGCAAGGCACATACACCATTCATGTACGCGATGTCAACCAGTGTTTCCATGACACGGTGGTCACCCTGACGCAACCCAGCCAAATAGTTATTACACCAGTACTTACCAACATAGCCTGCTTTGGTGCAGCCAATGGTAGCATAGTAGTGAATGCAGCTGGCGGTACGCCTACCTACACGTATAGTATTGGCAACCCCGCGCAGCCAGGCAATACCTTCTCACCTGTTGGACCGGGCAACTATACCATTACTGTAACGGACTTTAATAACTGCACACAGACCGATCCGGTAACTATCACTCAACCGGCCCGGCTTGTCATAAGTTCTATTGTTACGCACAATGTCAGTTGCAACTCGGGTACCGATGGTTCCTTTACGGTCAACCCTACCGGTGGCACTACACCATACTCCTATGCTGTAAATACAGGCACGTTTGGCTCGTCCAACGTTTTAGGTGGCCTTACGGTCGGTACTTACGTCATACATCTAAAAGATGCTAACGGTTGTACCGTAGACTCTACAATGACCATAACGCAACCTTCTGTCATTATACCATCCGCCGCGGTTAAAAATTCTACCTGCCATACGCTGGCCAATGGTTCTGTGACTATCTCTGCCAATGGCGGAACTCCGGGTTATACCTATGCCAACGGCGCGGGTGCCTATGTGCCTTCTGGCAGTTTTACCACACTCCCGGGTGGTACCTACACGTTCCATATCAAAGATGCTAACGCTTGTGTTAAGGATACAACGGTCACTATCATAGATTCCATTATTATTGTCGACAACTATGTTGTTACCCAGCCGCTTTGTTATGGGCAAAGCAATGGTAGTGTTACGGTAACAGGCTCTGGTGGCGCAGCGCCATATACCTACGCATTTGGTAGTGGTACCTATAGTGCCGGCAATGTGCTGAGTAGCATTCCGGCAGGTGCTTATGTATTGCATGCTAAAGATGCCAACGGTTGCATAGGCGATGAGCCTATAACGGTAGCCCAGCCGGGTGTTATCGTTCCTGCACCGGTCATCACATCGCCTTCGTGCTATGGTTATCACAATGGTACTGTGGTGCTCAATGTGTCAGGTGGTACTCCTGTTTTTCAATACGGTATCAATAGCAATGGTTTTAGCTCTACCAACACCTTCGGCAATCTGTCTGCAGGTCGCGATACGCTGCATATTAAAGACAACAATGGCTGCACCCACGATACTATAATTACCATTACCCAACCATCGCAATTAAAGATCACCAACCTCGCCATATCAGAAGTGAAATGTTTTGGCGATGCATCAGGCTTTGTAACTGTTACGGCCACAGGTGCCATCACTCCATATAGTTATGCAGCAGATGCAGGTGCTTATGGTACAAGTAATGTTGTAAGTAACCTCAACGTGGGCAGCCATACAATAAACGTAAAAGATAACAACGGTTGTCTGTCCGATTCTGTAATTACGCTCACCCAGCCTGCACCGCTGGTATTCCGGCTCGACTCGCTGGTGAACCCTACCTGCCAGGGCTACACCGATGGTATAGTGAAACTGGATGGGGTTGGCGGTACGTCGCCCTATACCTACGCAATAGGTACAGGTACTTATTCCGCGCAGAATAGCTATCACAATCTGGCAGAAGGCACCTATACATTCTATGTAGAAGATAAGAACAGTTGCGTACACGATACCGTCATTACCTTGGTCGGCTACCCGCATATTGTTATTGATAACGTTACCTTGAAAGATGTCACCTGCTACAATGCGCTTACAGGTAGCATACAGGTCATAGCCACAGGCGGTGCGCAGCCGCTGAGCTACAAGCTGGGGGAGTTTGGTACTGTTGTGCGTACCAATACTTTCGATAGTCTGCATGCCGACAGGTATACTATATTTATCAGCGATAGTATGCATTGCATGAAGGATACTACAGTATCCCTTACCCAGCCCGATTCTTTACATGTGGTTACCACAGCTACTCCAAATGAATGCGTTGGTTACGAAAATATGGGTGTGGTAACTGCAAATGTCACCGGTGGTACAGGTCCGTACGGTTATCTATGGAATACCATTCCTGCTCAAACCACCAATACTATAACCGGTATGGCCAACGGCCCGTATATGGTGCTCATTACCGATGCCAACAGCTGTATCGACTCCGCTATTGCGCTTGTAGCCTACGATGATTGCTGCAAACCATACATACCCAACGCCTTCACTCCTAATAATGATGGAAAAGACGACATCTTCAGGGTAGTTTATAAAGGCGACCTCACTTTAGAGAACTTCTCGGTCTACAACCGTTTCGGCCAAAGAGTGTACAGTTCTATATATCTGGATAAGGGTTGGGATGGTACATTCAATGGCGTACCACAGGATATGGGCACTTATTTTTATTTTTTCAAAGGCATATGTGGTAACAAAGGCGACCACCAGATAGAGCTTCATGGCGATGTTACACTCATTCGCTAATGCCTATGATACATTCATTATAAAGAAATATAGAGTTTTGGGGGCACTTTATTGTAAAAACTTTACTTTTGTCACCCTTCAAGTTAACGTATGGAATATAGAGAAATTGTAGCAGTTACCGGGTTGCCGGGTCTTTTTCAGTTGTTGTCTACCAAAAGTGATGGCGCTATAGTTAAGAATCTGGCAGATAATACTACCAAATTTATATCAGCGCGTCTGCACAACGTAACACCGTTAGAGAGTATAGAAGTTTATACTATCGCCGAAAATGTACGCTTGCACGAAGTGTTCAAGAAAATGCTGGAGCACGAAACTTCAATACCTGTCATCGATGCCAAGAAGACCGATGATAAAGGCATCAGGGGCTATTTCAAAAGCATTTTCCCTGAGTTCGATGAGGTAAGAGTGTACGTGAGCGACATGAAAAAAATGCTCAAATGGTACGACCTCCTCAAGGCTAACGACCTGCTTCATTTTAAGGAAGAAGAGGCGGAAACTGCTGACGAAGCGACGGTTGAAGAAGCTCCTAAAGCAGCAGAAAAACCTGCAGCTAAGGCTAAGAAAGAAAAAGAAGCAGTAGCTGAAGAGCCCGCAACTGCAGAAGAAACACCAGCTGCTAAGCCGAAAAAAGCAAAGAAAGCTGTAGCTGAACCTGTAGACGGTGAAGAACCAAAGCCAAAGAAAACGGCAAAAAAGAAGAAAACAGAAGAAGAATAATATAATTTGTTGAGATGATATTGGCTGATCTGTGACCCAGATCAGCCTTTTTTATGTTATTTTGTTTTATTTTATTGCGATTCATTATTACAGCTACTGATGCGTAGGATACTTACTCTCATTTTATTGCTGCCCTTTTTTGCTGCCCTTGCCCAGTCATCTAAGCGCGAGTTTCGGGCAGCTTGGATAGCCACCGTTGCTAATATCGACTGGCCCTCCAAACCTGGCCTACCGTCCATAGAGCAACAAGAACAGTTCATTCGTAGGCTGGATCAGCTAAAAGAGGCGGGTTGCAATGTGGTCATTGTGCAGATACGCCCATCCAGCGATGCCCTGTATCCCTCATCTATAGAGCCCTGGTGCCATTATCTTACCGGTCGCCAGGGGCAGCCACCTTTCCCATACTACGATCCGCTCACTTTTATGATCGCTGAGACCCATAAGCGGAACATGGAATTTCATGCATGGTTCAATCCTTTTCGGGCGCTGGTCGACAGCCACAAGAACCCCAATCCCCCCAGCCATATTACCTATACTCATCCTGAGTGGATCATCAACTATGGTGGTAAGGCCTATATAGACCCCGGCTATCCTGGTGCCCGCGAATATGTTATAAAGGTGATAGCTGATGTGGTGAAGAGATACGATATAGACGCCGTACACCTGGACGATTATTTTTACCCTTACCGTATAGCTGGCCAGCAGTTTGGCGACTACCGCAGCTACGCCCAGTTTGGCAACGGTATAGATCGCGAGGACTGGCGCAGGAACAATGTGAGCCTGTTCATATCACTCCTCAACCGCAATATCAAAGAAATAAAACCATACATGAAGCTGGGCATCAGCCCGTTCGGTGTATGGCGCAATGTATCTAAAGATCCTGAAGGTTCTATGACCCACGGCGGGCAAACCGATTTCGACGACCTATATGCCGATGTGTTGCTCTGGATGAAGAAGGGCTGGATAGACTACTTGCTGCCACAGCTCTATTGGGAGCACGCCAGTCATGCAGCGCCCTTTGGTGTATTGCTCCCTTGGTGGGCACAGCACAGCTATGGCCGCGATGTGTATTACGGGCTGGGTCTGTACCGTATGGTAGGTGGTAGCGGTGCCTGGGCAGGCACCCGCGAATTACTGTCGCAGGTACGGGAGATACGCAGTGTAGCCCCGTCATCAGGCTACGCACTCTACAGCGCATCATGCTTCGATAAACTGTATGCTATAAAAGATAGCTTAAGCAGCTACAACCGTTACCCGGCCATGCCCCCGCGCATGAAGTGGCTTGACAGTGTAGCCCCCTCTGCACCTTATGTAAAAGCTATTCCGTCGGTAGAAGGTACACTGTTGCAATGGCAGGTCACTAATCCTCAAAAAGAACCACTTAAGTTCGTTGTCTATCGTTTTATAGATAATGAACCCATCAACCTGGAGCGTGCCGATCGTATCCTCAGTATACAGCAAAACCCCGAATACCTCGACCTCAACGCCAACAAGCATCAGAAATGCACCTACGTGGTCACAGCCGTAGATCGTTTATGGAATGAGAGCCATGGCAGTCTGCCCCAGAGCACGTATGATAGATAGTCTGCCAATTGGCTTTCAGTTATCCCCCGCCTTTGGCTGGTCGCCTGACAGCCAACCCTTCCGAAGAGTACTCGCGAAGTATTGCTGCCGTCCCTGCCTTTGTTGGTGTTCTTCACCAACAAACCTCGCGTAGTGCACTCGTGGAAAACATTTTTATTCCGCCTTTGTTGGTGTTCTTCACCAACATATCTCGCGCAGGTCACACACGGACCAATACCACACTGAAGTAATACTGTAAACTATTTTCCATTACCGGATTACCGTATTGTCGCATTACCGCATTTTTGCTGGTCGCCTGACCACCAACCCGAAGTGAACTCCAGGAGAGAATACATTTTTTATTCAGGTCTCTGTAAACTCGAATTATTTTATTTAATTTTAATATACGATAGACCTGGATCTTTATGAGTGCTTCATTTTTCTTCATCACAAGATAAAAAGTGCTTGGCCTGCACTATAAATATTGGTGCAATAACTATGAGAACATTCCTCTTTTTCGGAAGTGCATTGTTTGGCTGCATACTATTGCTCACCGCATGCACAAAAAGTGACAATAACAGTACCCCTACTATTACACAAGGCCCTAAAAACCCAAGTTTTGAAACTGCGTCAGACTGGTATGTTACATATACACTCAGTGGTGGTACCTACCAGGGCGGTTCCTATGTAAATATTGCCACCGGCACCAGCTTCTTGCCCAGTAACGGTATCAAGTATGGCAAAATGACAACTTACAATGTGTTTAATCCGGCGCCCTCCGCTTCACTCTACCAGGATAGTGTGTACCTGAACCATTCTACCACGCTTAGTTTCGATTATCAGTTTGTAGGAACATTAGGTGCTTACGGTGGAACCGCTACCGTGCAGATATTATTTACATCGAACGGTACTACCACTTTATGGACAAAGACCATTGATAGTACATATGCATTGCCCGTTCAGAAATTAGGAGAAACGATAAGCCTGCCTGCCACAACAGTTCCCGGCCGGTTGACCATTACATTAAATGCAATAGGTGGCACAAATACACACACAAGTCCCACTACTATCACGCAAACCAATATAGAATTTGGTATAGATAACATTACAGTTAAGTAATACGCCAATGCCGTTGTTGGTCGCCAGGTCACCCCTAAGCCCGCGGAGCGATCGGCTATAGGGGCGGCTTTTTTGGCAGCCTTTGTTGGTGTTTTTCACCAACAAA
>Ga0116227_10016668_pt1 | contig 10483 bp, 10 predicted proteins | sample S1TSphgellanicum_FD_89693 | JGI IMG/M metagenome (GOLD analysis project Ga0116227, IMG submission 89693) | Host-associated microbial communities from peat moss isolated from Minnesota, USA - S1T2_Fb - Sphagnum magellanicum MG | ecosystem: Host-associated > Plants > Peat moss > Unclassified...
GTCGCCGGCGCGGTCGATCGTCGAGACGATCGTGCCGGAGGGGATGAACAGGCTCGAGATCTGGACGGCTGCGTCGAGGAGGCCGCCGCCGTTATTTCGGAGGTCGAGGATGTAGCCTTTGACGTCGTGCGCCTTCCCATCGAGCACGGCCTTGCGCACTTCGTCGTACGAAGTCTGCCCGAAGTCGGCCAGACGGATGTATTCGAAGCCGTCTTCGCGTTTCGCCAACACCGAAGGGACGTAGATCTGCTCGCGGGTGATCGCGACCGTTCGCTCGGTTTTGAGCGTATGCGACTTGATACGGAGGTGAACCACCGTGCCGATCGGCCCGCGGATCAGGTTCTCCACGTCGTCGAGCTTGAGCGTGTTCACCGGGTGCCCGTCGACGGAAAGAATCCGATCGCCCGTCTTCACGCCCGCCTTATCGGCCGGCGTGCCGTCGATCGGTTCGACGAGCACTTCCTTCGAGCGCGGATCCTGGACGATGTAGACGCCGATGCCGCCGAAATCGCCGCCTTTGAGCGACTCTTCGAGCGACTCGATTTCCTTCGGCGATAGATAGGTCGTGTACGGATCGCCGAGTGAGTCGAGCATCCCGCGAATGGCCGCCTGGGTCAGCTCCTCGTTCGACGTGCGCTTCCCATAGAGGCTCTGAGCGACGTCGAGATCCTTGTTGAGCGCGCGCGCGTCCTGGTCTTCGTCGCCCGTTGCGGTGATGACCGGAATCGCCGGCGACGCGATGCCGTGCTTCTTGAGATAGGCTACGAGCTCGCGCTGCTCGCCGGAGAGCAACGTCTGCGCTTCGAGCGGCTTGTAGTATTCTTTTTCGACTTGGCGGAACGCGCCGTCGAGCATCCGCTCGTCGCCCTCGCTCGAACTTGCCAGCACGTCGCGCAGGTCCAGCGACGCGAGCCCACCGCCCCCGCTTTCCACGTAGGCATCCGGCTCGCGCGCAACCCGCTCGTGCGTGAGGTAGAGCGCGCCTCCAAGCGAGGCGAGTGCGACGGCGAAGAGGGCGGCGAGTGCGCGAAAGCTTCTAGACAAGTTCCTGTCGTTTTCTCTGCATATGCGGGGCCTGGTTCTTCTTGAACGAGGTAGACGAAGCTTCCGGTTGCGGGGAGGAAGAAACGACCAACTGCGACCCGGCTCTCAGTATCTGGATCTTATACTGCGCCCGGCAGTCCGCTTGTTTCCCGTTCCAGCCGAGGATTCACCGAATTTTTAGAATCGGCGGTTGGGGCGATGGGTTCCCGCGGCTAGTGTAGGCGAGACGTGGGATCGACGGCGACGCCGTTGAGGCGGATCTCGAAGTGGAGGTGGGGGCCGGTGGCGTCGCCCGTTGCCCCGACCGCGCCGATCGCCTGGCCACGCTGGACGTCCTGGTTGTTGCTCACGAAGATCTGCGAGCAGTGTGCGTAGAGCGTCGAGGCCTCGCCGCCGTGGTCGATGATGATCGTGTTGCCGTAGCCGCTCTCCCAGCCCGCGAAGATCACGCGGCCCGCCGCGGCTGCGGTGATCGTGGCGCCCATCGGAGCCCCGATATCGATGCCGGTGTGCATCTTGAAGACGCCTGTGCCCGGGTGCACGCGCATGCCGAAGGGCGACGTGATCGGGCCCGATGCCGGCCACGAGAAGGTGCCGGGACCGCCTTGGGTCGCTTCGGGTGGTGCTTCGACGCCCGCGAGTAGGGCGGCTCGGCGGCGCGCGTCGGCTTCCGCGGCGCGGCGCGCTTCCTCTTCGGCCTGGCGCTGGCGGATGTACGCCTCGAGTTGGGCTTCTTGAGCGGCGGTGAGGTCTTCGAGTTGGGTGACCTCGGTCGAAACGCTCTGACGCTGGCGGCTCGCGACCGCTACGAGCGATTCGCGTTGCGCGGCGAGCGCGGCTAGCGCGTACTTCGCCTGCTGGGCGCGGTTGCGCGCGGTGTCGAGCTCGTTGCGCTGGCCTTCGAGCTGCGAGCGTGCGAGGGAAACGGCTCGTTCGGCGTCGCGCCGCTCGCGCACGGTCTTCTGATTCGCGGCGATCAAATAGCGAATGTCTTGCCAGCGTTCGGCGAAATCGTTGAACGACGTCGACGAGAGTAAGACGTTCACGTAGCCGAGGTCGCCGCGTTCGTACGCGTCCACGAGTCGTCGCTTCAGTGCGTCGTCGTGGCGTTTGAGCGTCGCCTCCGCCGCGTCGAGTTGCACGCCGTTCCACGCGAGCCGGCGTTCGTTCCAGCGCACGTTCTCGTCGAGTTCGCCGAGCGTCGCCGTCACGTGCGAAATGTTCGCGTCCGTTTCGCTCAGCTGGCGCGCGAGATCCGCTTCACGTTGCTCTTGGAAGTGTAATTGCACGCGCTTCCGATCGAGTCGCGCGTGGAGCGCTTCGATCTGCGCTTGCGTCTGATGAATTTTGTCGCCGACGTTCGCGACGGCGGTACCGAACGGTGCGAATGCAAGGACGAGTGCCGCGAGGCATGCGGTACGCCGGACGTTCAACGTCTCACGTGCGAAGGTAGCGGCCGACCGAGAGCCACGACGCCACGATCCCGACGAGCGCTCCGACGCCGAGCAGTTGCAGGGCGAAGGTCAAGCCGTCGATCGTCGCCGAGTGCAGCGGTATGAACGGCAACGCCGCGACCAAGCGCGGCCACAATTGCGCGTGCGCGATCGCGAGAAGGGCGACCGCGATCGCGGCACCGAGAACCCCGTCGAGGAGGCCCTCGAAAATGAACGGCATCCGGATGTAGGTGCTCGACGCGCCGACGAGCTGCATGATCGCGATCTCGCGGCGGCGGGCGAAGACCGTCAGGCGAATCGTATTCGAGATGATGATCGCGGCCGTGAAGACGAGCAGCGCGATGATGACGAGGCCGATGCGCCCGACCACGTCGGAGATGCGAAGCAACTCTTGCACGGAGTCTTGCGCGTACTCGACGTTTGCGACGAGCGGCTGTTTACGGGCGAACGCCGCGACGTCGTTCGCGTGCGTCGGATCGACGAGCCTCACGCGAAGCGCGTCCGGCAACGGGTTCGTGGTGAGCAGCGACGTGTCGATCTGTCCGCGAAGCCGATCGCGCATCTCCCGCAGACCTTCGGCCTTCGGTACGTACTGCACGCTTCGGACGCGTGGATCGCGTTCGAGCGTCGCGGCGAGCGCCTTGGCTTGCGCGGGCGTTGCGGTAGCGGCCAGAAACACCGAGATCTCGATCTTCTGGAGCACGTCGTTGCCGATCGCGCCGAACGTCAGACGCGTGAAAAGAAAGCTTCCGAGCAACACGATCGTGACGGTGACCGTGCCGATCGCCGTGAGCTGCATGACGAGGTTGCGCGTGAAGTTGCGCCCGACCTCACTCAGAAAAAAGCGGATTCGTCCCGAGTCCATTTCGGCTCCGTATCGGCTCGAGTTCCTCGGCCACGAGGAGCGGGCGATCGCCGCCCGCCGCGAGATAGTAGCCCCGTTCTTCGTCGGCAACGATCTTGCCGTCTTCGAGGCGGATCACGCGCCGGCGCATGCGGTCGACCACGATCGCGTTGTGCGTCGCGATCAGAACCGTCGTCCCTTTGAGGTTGATGCGATGCAAGAGATCCATGATCTCGTTCGTGTTCGACGGATCGAGGTTTCCCGTCGGTTCGTCGCACAGAAGAATCTTCGGGTTATTGACGAGCGCGCGCGCGATCGCCGTGCGCTGTTGCTCGCCACCGGAAAGCTCGCTCGGGAACATACGCGACTTGTGCGCGAGCCCGACGAGGTCGAGGACGCGCGGCACCTGCCGCATCACGTCCTTCGTGCGAGCGCCCGTGACTTGCAAAGCGAACGCAACGTTTTCCCAGACCGTCTTGTCGCTCAGCAATTTGAAATCTTGGAACACGACGCCGACGTTGCGGCGTAGCTGCGCGACCTTCGAGCGGCGCAGCTTGTCCACGCGCGTCGCATCGACGATCACTTCGCCGCGCGTCGGCACCTGCTCGCGATAGAGCAAGCGCAGCAAGCTCGATTTTCCCGTGCCCGAGTGGCCGACGAGAAACACGAAACTTCCCTTCGCGATCTCGAGATCGATCGCGTCTAAAGCCCGGGTTCCGTTCGGGTAAACGAGCGACACGCCGCGAAGCGAGATCATGCGGCACGCGCGAGCGCTGACATTACAGGTGTTTTTCGGCGCTGGAGCGGAGGTTCACCTTTGCGATGGATTTCGATTTAACCAGCGACCAACGCGCGATTGCGGCCCTCTGTCGGGAGTTCGCACGCGATGAAGTACGACCGCGCGCGGAAGAAATCGACGCGAAGGCCGAGTTTCCGTACGATCTCGTGAAGAAGATGGCCGAGCTCGGCTTGATGGGCCTGCCCTTTCCCGAAGAGTACGGCGGAGCCGGTGCCGATACGGTCAGTTATGCGCTCGCGGTTATGGAAATCGCGCGCGGCGACGCATCGACCGGTATCACGCTCGCCGCGCACGTGTCGCTCGGATCGACGCCGTTCTATCTTTTCGGTACGGAAGAGCAGAAGCAACGCTATCTCGTGCCGCTCGCGCGTGGCGAGATGCTGTGGGGCTTCGGCCTCACGGAACCCCAAGCGGGCAGCGACGCGGGCGGAACGCGCACGCGCGCGGAGTTGCGCGACGGCCGTTGGATCGTCAACGGCACGAAGGCGTTCATTACGAATAGCGGTACGACGATGACCGGCGGAACCACGATCACCGCGGTTACCGGAACCGATGAGAAGGGCCGCCCCGAAATTTCCAACTTCGTCGTGCCGCAGGACACGCCGGGCTTCACGCGCTCGAAGACCTATCGCAAGATGGGATGGCGCGCGTCGGACACGCGCGAGCTCTCGTTCGTGGACGCCTCGATTCCCGAGGAGAACTTGCTCGGCCGGCGCGGCGGCGGCCTCAAACAGTTTCTGACGATTCTCGACGGCGGCCGCATCTCGGTCGCCGCGCTCTCCGTCGGGCTCGCAATGGGTGCGTACGACGAAGCGCTCGCATATGCGAAGGACCGTCACCAATTCGGTCAGTCGATCTCCAAGTTCCAGGCGATTCAGTTCAAACTCGCCGACATGTTGATGGAAATCGAACACGCGAAGCTCATGGTGCTCAAAGCCGCCTGGGAAAAAGACAACGGTCGCGACTACGTGATGACGGCGAGCCTCGCGAAGCTGTACTCGGGCGAAGTGTCGCGGCGCGTCGTGAACGAGGCCGTGCAGATCCACGGCGGCTACGGGTTCATGGACGAGTATCCGGTCTCGCGGATGTATCGCGATCAGAAGATCAACGAGATCGGCGAGGGCACGAACGAAGTGCAACGGCTCGTGATCGCACGCTTGATGGGGCTGTGAAGCGCGACGTACGGAACGCTCGCGGAGTCCAACGCGGTATGATTCCGATGCGTTTACGCGTTCTCTCCGTCATCGCGCTCGCCGCTCTCGTCGTGGGCCTCTCCGCCACGATGCCGGCTCGCGCCGCGCTCAAGCCGGGTGCCGCGGCACCGACCTTCACCACGGAGGCGTCGCTCGGGGGCAAGGATTTCCGCTTCGATCTTGCCGACGCGCTCGCGAAGGGGCCCGTCGTGCTGTATTTCTACCCGGCGGCCTTCACGTCGGGATGCACGATCGAAGCGCACGATTTCGCGGACGCCATCTCCGAGTACCAGAGGCTGGGGGCCACGGTCATCGGCGTTTCGGGCGACACCATCGGCACGCTCGACAAGTTCTCGCGCTCGGAGTGCCGCAGCAAGTTCCCCGTCGCCTCGGACGCAGATCACAAGATCTCGCGTTCGTACGATGCGATCCTCGGCTTCGGCCCGATGACCTATTCCGACCGTACGTCGTACGTGATCGGGCGCGACGGGAAGGTCGCGTACGCGTATCGTTCGCTCGACCCGAGCAAACACGTCGCGAATACGCTCGCCGCGCTGCGAGCCCTCGGGCCTGCGGCGTCCGCATCGGCGGCGCCCTAGAAATCCGCCTCCGCGGCATTCGGGGGACTCATCCCCGCGGAAGCGTAAACCTCCGCGCATGAATACGGACCCGAGCGACGACCGCGTTTGGCGCGCGCTCGATATTTCTATCGACGAGCTCGATACGCTCCCGTTCGGCGCGATCGTCATCGATCCCGACGGGACGATTCGCGGCTATAACGAGTACGAGACGCGGCTCTCCCACCTCGAGCGCGAGGCGGTGCTGGGCAAGAACTTCTTTCGCGACGTCGCGCCGTGTACGGCCGTTCAGGCGTTCGAAGGCCGGATGCGGACGTTCCTGAAGACGAGCGACCGCGTGAGCGAGCGCTTCGACTACTTCTTCCCGTTCGCGCACGAGGCGGTCACGGTCGAGATCACGTTCCTACGCTTGCGCCAGCAGGGCCAGATCTTGATCGCCGTCGAGCGTATGGATCCGCCGACGCCGAAGCCCGACCTCAGCTAGCTCGCGAGGACGACCTGTAACGAGGTCGGCCCGCGGAAGACCACGTTCGCCGTGTACGAATAATCGCGCTTCGCGCCGAGCGTCATCTTCGGATAGCGCGCGGTGAGGAGTTCGAGCACGATGCCGAGCTCGAGCCGCGTGAGCGCCGCACCCAAACAGTAGTGGATACCCTTCCCGAACGCGAGATGCGTGCGCGCGTCGGCGCGCTCGATATCGAACGTCTCGGGGTTCGCAAACTTCTTCGGATCGTGGTTCGCGGCGCCGAGGAGCACGAGGATACGCGCCCCCTTCGGGATCTCGACGCCGCGTAAGGTCACGGGGCGCGTCGTGACGCGCCGCCACGCGATGTTGGAGGAGTCGAAGCGTAAGGCTTCCTCGATCGTATTCGGAAGAAGGCGCGCGGTATCGGCGACGAGCGCGTTCCACGTGGCCGGATTCTCGAGCAGCCGTCGCACCGTGTTCGCGATCATGTTCGTGATGTTTTCGTGGCCCGCGAAGCTCAAGCCATAAATGATCGAAACGATCTCGTCGTGCGAGAGCGTGCCGTCTTCGAGACCCGTCGCGAGCAGGTCGCTCGTGAGGTCGTCGGCCGGATTCGTCGCGCGCATCGCGACGAATTCCTCGCAATACTTGAAGTACGAGACCATCTGGCGCGCGATCCGCTGCTGATCTTCCGGCGTCGTGCGGCCCCACGTCATCACGAGGCGATTGCCGCACCACGACTTGAGCATCTCCATGTCTTCGTCGGGAAACCCGATCATCTTGAAGATCGTGACCGCCGGCAACGGGAACGCGAGCGTCGCGACGAGGTCCACCTCGCCGCTCGCCGGGAGCGCTTCGACGAGCGCCGTCGCACGCTCGCGAATCACGTTCTCCATGAACGAAATGCGGCGCGCGGAAAACGCGCGCGACGTATGCCATTTGATGCGCGCGTGTTCGGGCGGATCGAGATTCGACATCACGGCGAGCGGACGGAACCCTTCGCTTAGGATCTTCTGCGCTTCGGGCGCGATCGGGTCGAGCGGCGACTGCGCGATTGCGGCCGAGAACGTCTGCGGGTCTTTGAAGATCGCATCGACGTCTTCGAAATCCGTCACCGTCCACATATCGATCGCCGGCGCGTATGCGACGGGCGCTTCCACGCGCAATTGAGAGAAGATCGCGTACGGATCGTTCAGGAACGTCGCGTCGAACGGGTCGTAGGTCGTCGCCGGGGCCTTTTCGATCGCAGCACGCGCGAAGGGGCAACTGACGGTCTGCGGAACGATCGGTTCGCGAAGCGTGGATGCCATAAAAGTCGTTTCTTCGAACCCGCGCGGAACCACTTCGCGACGAGGTGTGATCGCTGTTCACATCAGAAGAAACGCTTCTGGACGGTCGGGCCGTGACGCGGGGCTCGACGGCGAAAGGAGCCACGTGCCCCACATCGTGATCGAATGCTCGGATAACGTCCGCGCGCGAGCCGACCTTCCGGCGCTTCTCGAGCGCGTCCATACGGCCGCGCTCTCGACCGGTGTGTTCCCGGAGGGCGGAATCCGCACGCGGCTCGCCGAGCGCCACGACTATCTGATCGCCGACCGCGACCCCGCGAACGCGTTCGTGCACGTCGTGCTTCGTATCGGCCAAGGCCGCGACGTCGCGACGCGGCGGCGCGCCGCGGAGACGGTCTTCGAGGCCGTGTGCGCGAGCCTCGAGACGACGTTCCGCGAGACGCCGCTCGCGATCTCGCTCGAGCTTCAGGAAATCGATCCCGAAACGAGCTTTAAGAAGAACAATCTGCACGACTACGTCGAGCGTCGAAAGGCGGCCCACGCATGAGCTACGATATCGAAAATCTCAAGGGATCGATCCCGCCGCTCGTCACGCCGTTCGTGGATGGTGCGGTCGACTACGACACGTACGCGAAGCTCGTCGACTTCCAGATCGCGAACGGTTCGCACGGCATCCTCGTGAACGGCACGACGGCCGAGCCCTCGACGCTGACGATCGCAGAACGCAATCGCATCGTCGATATCGCGGTCGCGAAAGCGGCGGGACGCGTGCCGATCGTCGTCAACACCGGATCGCAATCGCTTGCCGAGACGCAAGAGCTCACGGAGCACGCCGCGCGCGCGGGCGCCGACGCATTGTTGATCGTCACGCCCTATTACGTGAAACCGCCGCAGCGCGGGCTCGTGAAATACTATCTCGAGGTCACGCGCGGGTTCGACGTCCCGTGGATGATCTATCACATCCCCGGCCGCACGGCCGTCTCCGTCACGCTCGAGACGGTGACGGAGCTCGCGCGCGAATCGAAGACGTTCGTCGGGATGAAGCACGCGGTAAACGACCTCGGCTTCGTCTCCGAGTGTCTCGGCGCGCTTCCGGATTTTCGCATCTTCGCGGGGCTCGAGGAGCTGAGCTTTCCGATCCTTGCGATCGGCGGCGTCGGTCTGATGAACGCGGTCGGCAATCTCGATCCGCGCGTCCTCTCGCGGATGTGCGAGGCAACGTGGAGCGGTGATTTCGCGCAGGCACGCGCGCTGCACCAACAGTTGCTCGAGATCAACAAGGCCGTGTTCTTCGATACGAACCCGATCCCGATGAAGTATATGATGAAACGCCTCGGCTTGCTCGCGACCAACGAGCATCGCTTGCCGATGGTTCCGGCGAGTCCCGAGCTCGAGCGCAAGCTCGATGCGGTGCTCGAACGGTCGGGCCTCTTCGCAACCGCCGGCGCGTGAAGCTTCTCTCGTATCGCACCGATGCCGGCCCGTCGTTCGGCGCGATCGCGAGCGATGGCGGCATCGTCGATTTGCGAGCTCGGCTCGGAGCCGATTTTGCGGACCTCCACGATCTCATCGCGTTCGGCGACGTCACGAAGAAACTCGCCGGACTCGCGAATGCGTCGAGCGACTACGCGCTCGACGACGTGACGTTTTTGCCACCGATCGCCCAGCCCGAAAAGATCTTCTGCATCGGCGTCAACTACATGAACCGCAACGAAGAGTATCGCGACGCGTCCGAAGCGCCGAAGTATCCGAGCATCTTCATGCGCACGCCGGGGTCGCTCGTGGGCCACGGTGCGTCGCTCGTGCGTCCGCCGGAATCGCCGCAGCTCGACTACGAAGGCGAGATCGTGATCGTGATCGGTCGCGCGGGGCGGCGTATCGCACGTGGAGACGCGTACGCGCACATCGCGGGGCTCACGTGCATGAACGAGGGCACGATCCGCGATTGGGTCCGCCACGGAAAATTCAACGTGACGCAGGGCAAGAATTTCGCGGCCTCGGGCGCCGTCGGTCCGTGGCTCGTGACGGCCGACGAATTCTCAGGCTACGACGACCTGCGCGTCACGACGCGCGTGAACGGTGAGGTCCGTCAAAACGACACGACCGCGAGCCTCGCGTTTCCGTTCGACTATCTTATCAGCTACATCTCGACGTTTACGACGCTCGCGCCCGGCGACGTGATCGCAACGGGAACGCCGACGGGTGCCGGCGCGCGCTTCGATCCACCGCGATACCTCGTGCCCGGCGACGTGGTCGAGGTCGAAGTCCAGGGCGTCGGCACGTTACGCAACGCGGTCGTCGACGAAAAGGTCGTCGCTAGCGTATAGGGGCTCGACGGCTACGACGATCGCGCCGGCGTTCGCGCGGGGTCGAACCAGAAGATCGCTTGGCCGGTACCGATCGCCGCTTCGTAGCGGCCGAATTGGATGCCAGGTGAAAGGTTTGCCCCGCGTTCGAAGGCTCCGGCGAGGATAAGGTAGTGCGCGAAGCGCCCTTCGGGCGAGCAGGCGCGACGGAATTCGTCGGCGTTCGCGAGCACGGCCGCGTGGTCGCCGTCGCGCCACCATTGCATGATGCGCTCGTCCCAACGGCGGCGTTCGTCGCCGTTGATGTCTTTCGGATCGGCGCTCGCACGCTGCCGGATCACGGCGAGATCCCAGAACTTGTGCGAGATTCCGCCCGACGCGATCAGCACCACGCGTCGCCCGCTGCGTTCGACGGCGCGCGCGATCGCTTCGCCGAACCGGACGTTCGCTTCGACTTCCGCGGTGTCGAGCACGCTGATCGCGAGGACGCGTCGCTTGCGTGGACCCGGA
>Ga0116227_10016669_pt1 | contig 10482 bp, 9 predicted proteins | sample S1TSphgellanicum_FD_89693 | JGI IMG/M metagenome (GOLD analysis project Ga0116227, IMG submission 89693) | Host-associated microbial communities from peat moss isolated from Minnesota, USA - S1T2_Fb - Sphagnum magellanicum MG | ecosystem: Host-associated > Plants > Peat moss > Unclassified...
ACTGTAGAAAAACAATAATGTACCTTGAAATTTCTCAGCTACCTTATCCCCTTCACAGATTTCTCAAATCCAATCTTACATGACAATTTTCTGAAATTTCATGTGACTGCACATACTTTGTGTTCTCAATTTTGTGGCATGTGGATACTTCAATATTTTTCTATTTTCACACAGGAAATCTTGATTTTTGAGAAAATTAGGTAATGTGGTTTGGAAATTTCTGCACGTGCAACAATTTTCCCTTAGAATTTCTCAACGTTTCAACTTATCATTTCTTAATTAATCTATGTCAAATCTAACGAGGGCGTAGGATATATAGCTGATCCATGTTTGGTGCAGAATGCCCAAACATTTGAACATTGAAGGAAATTGGTTTCTGAACAGCCCAAACTTGAATATCTGAAATGTCAGCACAATAAAATACAAGGTGTATGTTTATTCTCACTATCCTTAAAAAATGGGTCTGTAATTTTGAAAAAAAGGCATAATTCTCAAAAACATTTTAAGCACAAGGTTTGTAGTGAAGATAATTACTTTGTTTACAAAATTGGAAATTAAAAATGCCAATCTACTATTTCAAAGGCAAGTCTTAATTTTTATCTATGACATGGGGATTCTACCACTAGTCCAACAGCCACATGCCTTGTAGAATTGGTTTGACATGTGACAAATTTTGCAAGGGCAACCCCAGTGTGGATAACACCAATGTTGGGTGAGTATGGAATTTTAGAGGGATTAATTGGATCTATATATCATGGTCGGGATGAGGGATTAGTTTAATCTATATATCTAAAAATCTTGAGGGATCATTTTTTGAGGGTCAAAACATTTTCAAATTAAGTATCAGGCTATAATTACTTTGACTATTGGTGTGGCACTCATTACCCAGTAGGAATAGCTATGGCTTTAAATTTGAAACCAATCAATAATACTATGGTATTCCGTGAGTAGAGTTTAGGTACTTTTAGAAAAAGGAAATTTTCATTTATAGATTTTCTTTGTAATTTTGGGAGGAAGACCTCAAACAGCCAATAAAGGATGCAAAGGTCTATATGAATTGCATAGCAAGCTGAAAAGCATAATGCATGAGGTTGAGTTCAAAAAATATGCCCAATGTTAGTCTTTTGAAACACTAAGTTGTGTATGGAGACTCCGAGTCCCACCTGTGGATGAGGAAGGGGAAGACTGGTCTCAATTTGCATACTCAAAAAGTGTTGTAGATCAAGCATGTGGAATAGTAACAATGGTGTCGTTGGACCACCATATGGGGTAACAAATATATTTAAGAGCATCTCCACCAACGGTCAGTATGTGACCTTGCAAAGATATTTGTCATATACAAGTTTTAGTGAGAAACGTTTTTTCAACCCCACCCATAAAACTGAAGCAGGGACTGCACGTAGGTGAGAGCACTACTAATGAGCATTGCTAAAATAGCACACCACTTGGACTAATCAAACTATCTTGCCAATCAAAAACACGGAGCAGTCAATAAATACAATTTGAGTGTGTTTATATTAGACTGTTCCTGGGCTCTGAAAGCTGTCGGTTTTTTCAGCGTCCTAGCACCCTTCCAGTGGATTCACTGGATTCGACTGATGATCCTCATCCAGTGCAGGTCACATATTGACCCTTGGTGGAGATGCTCTAAGAGAACACAATGCCACTACACACCACTAGCTTACTTTTAAACTTTCATTATAATTTTTTTATTTCTTTATATGTTTTCGTGTTTTGTAGAACAACAATTGACTATGTAAAACAATAGTGCAAGCATCACATTGTCGGCCACTTACATGTCAATCAAGCTTGGTGGGGAATATTTCATGTCTCACATTTTCCACCACTTGGGGGCGGTGGCTGAGTGAGTTCTGGTGAAATTTGGGAAGAGTCAGGGGATAATGTCCCTGGTAATGTCCATTTGATACAAGGCTTTCAACCTATGCTATTTGAAAATGATAAAGAATGGGCCCAACCTTGTTTATTCTTTTTATGCTTTGCTTCAAGGGAATCCTTTGATGCTGGAGGCCTTGAGGCCAAATGTATGGACATATATAATCATTCAATGCTATAGGAATTGGTTCCAAAAAAAATTATAAAACAATTGAGCATGTTTGTCCTATGCATCTACCATGTAAATTTGGCATATACCTTTATGGGTTTCTAGAATGTTTTCTATAAGATTGACTTTGTATATAGTTTCCATTATGCTATGTGGTTTGCAAGTGGTAGGTAGAGAAAGGGTGAAGGGGATTTGTAAATTTTAACCTTCACTGCCTAGAGACAAGGCTATAGTACTGATGTTATTGCCAATAAAATTGTTGGATTTGGTGGTCTGAATTTTTTCCCTTAGTCATTTTGAGTGAACTACTCAAATGTGTAATATAATTTTGATAGGTTTGTGAAAATTTAGAGAATCAAAAGGACAATATGTTCCCTTCTGTGTAATCCTGAAATATTTTTTTCCAAGCCAATCATTAGTAGATATGTGACCAAGTTCATTAAGAATTTCTTTGTACAAGAAATTTAGTGTATTCACTATGTCCCCTCGTGAATGGGATCCGTTGTTATGGACATAATGAATTCATGAATAGTGAATTTGCCACATTTTTTATAATATTATTATATATTGTGAATAATTGTGTAAAAATATTAAGAACATACAGATTGTATACAATTGTTGGTAATGAAATTTGAACTTGGTTTGCAAGGAAATGTTGCATGGTCTTTGCCATCCAACTTTCACTAACTTGCTTTGTAAATAAAGGTGTAAAAAGTTGCATATATCACAATTACACAATATTTTCTTACAAATCAAAATTTAATACATATTTTCTTTCTCACATCTTCAAATGAAATAAATGAAAATTCATTCTTGAATTTTTTTTTAAAGGTTTACACATATATAATAAAGAGACATACAAAGTTCCAAACCACTTAAAGGAAGACATGATTTTTTTTTTTTGGTTTAATAACAACTCACAAAATATGCAAATGAGAAAATACTATTTGACAAGTTGCAACTTTGTTTATGCAAAATAGTTTATGGAAAACATAAATAAAATGTTAAATTTAAAAATTCAAACAAATAATAAAATTGAAATAATAGTTCATATAAAATGATAAAATATTATTTAGCAAGGAACATTTTATTTTATTTTAGTTGTAATAGTTTGTAATATATTGATTATTACATGTTATTTGTAATAAATAAATCATATATTAATTTGTATTAAATGTAATGAACATATAAATAATAAGATTATGTACAACAGTTTTCAATGTTATATAATGTATTAATATTACATATATTTAACATATCTACATTTAATAATTTTTACATAGTGGTAATTAAATACATAATTTAATAAAAAAAAATAAGATTATATTAAAAATTAAAATACTTATTTGAATAAAAAATTGAATTTAATGAATTACACTAGCAAATTACTTTTAATAGGTGGACATGAATAACTCAAGCTTCACCCAACGTGAAATGAGATAATGAAATGGTGATTTAGTTCATAGTTAAGGTTCCATAGTGAATTGAGTTAATTAACTACACCTCACCATGTTTTGTGGTAGTGAATCATATTCCAAGATTTTGGTCCTTTAAATTTGTTTTTTAATTATCTGGAGTGAACTAACAATTCAATGTGTAACGACTATTTATAGAGAGGCTTCTAGCTCATTACTTCTTCACTTTGTTTTACTTTTATTTTTCTAGCGGTACACAACCTGTTTCTGTACAAGGCAAATTTGGATGTCGTGTATTGAAGGTATTTTGAAGGTATTCCATGTGCACTTTTGATTTCCCAAAAAACTTGGGGAAGGTGTGAACTCCTTTGGGTGTACAGTTGTATTTGGTCTGTGTGTAGCCCTTTACTCTGATGAGGTTGAATTTGTAAAGCATCATCATGATTATTTTGACTATATGTTTTTCTTGGTATTTTTATTAGATTCTATGTTTTTTAACCTTTGAAAATCTCAGCATGTAAATATCAAAACACATTCACATTTGGCTACAGAAAGGCTTAAACGGGTTATTAGAGTCCATACCCTATTGGATGCTAGATTTAGCACTGGAATGCCGAATCTTTGTTTTCAAGCCGGTAGCTTGGCACCCTCAGCCCAAGGTTTCCAAATTCAGCTAATAGGGGCTAGAAGTTTCTCAAAATTCAGCACTGCATGGGGCTTGCACACTTTGTCAAGAGTTAGTGGTCCTGAGCTCGCACATTCTCTCTTCTCCTATGGCATCCGCTTCATATGAATTGTAGAATTTTAGATTTTCATAATATTTGGCACAAAAGTTTTGGAAGTTTTTGGAAAATTGTGGAGAAAAGAGTATTTTGAACGTACTCCAACTTTTCCTTAATTATTTATGAAATTGCCTTCCACTCAGGGTACTAGCAAAATAGGAAAGGGATGGTGAACTATCTTTTGAAATATATAACGATCTTTCCACTGTGAATGAGAAGGGATTTTAGAATTTGAGAGCTGACTTGACAATGAGGTTATGATGATTTCAGATCCAACAACATAGCCGGAATGCAAAAAGAGAGAACCCAAAGGAATTGTGAAAAGAAAGAAGTGTTCAGTAAAGCCCTGTGGGGAGGGCGTTCTCGGAATAAAGGGCCTACACAAGGGCTTTACCATGTGTAAAGCACAGCTACTGAACATTCCGAATCTTTCCTCCACTGAGAGGAGGAACATTCTTAAGCTGCCCTCTGAGTACACTGAAAATGAGAGCAGTGGCTTATGAAATGATGAGCAATTGGAACAACCAGAGCCATAGTATATTCAGTCAATGCACTTTACCAGCAAAAAAAGGGGAGGAAATTAAGCAAGGTTTTTTTTTTTTTCAAATTTTGTATTTTGTGAAAGGTGATTTTTCCTGGAGCTTTTTTTTCTCAAAATTCTCTTTTCTGAAAAAGAAAAAAAATTCCATTGTTTACTGTTTACAATTTTATATCCATTTGGGACCAGAGAGTCCATTAGATGAAAGGTAGATCATGGAGGACATATTGTCCTTTCATACTGATAGCATGCCACAAACTTGGCCACGGCAACTGTGTTCGTAGTCTACATGAGCCCAGCAAGAGTGCTCGTGTGGGTGAGGGGCAGGGCCGAACAAAAGCGTTCCCTAACTTCTTGTGTATTTGGACAGACAAGGAGCAAGTGTTTTTCATCCTTTACCTCCCCCAAGTCGCAACCTTGACAAAGCCTCTCTGTGTATGGCATGCCCTTCCATGCACCTAACATTACTTCAAGCTGCGTGTTGTTACACCGAAACTAAGCCAAAGCTTTCCATAGCTAAACATAGCTAATGTCACACAAGTAGCTTTCATTCTCGTCTGACATGCCTTTGAAGCTCAAATATCTTGTTTGCACGTTAGTCCTGATTTCATGGTTGGTAAACAACTTTTCAATGAAAGCCAATCACATATTATCCTTCACCCTTTTTACACTCAACATTATGTGGGGAAAACCTGGAAAGGGTGGGGCCTCAGCCTCCTAGTCGATCAGGCTTCTTGTTGTAGATCTAGCACTAATCGGCTACACTAGCTATAATGTGGCCAACTTAACCATATGAGCTCCCACCCATATGTTGTGCACGTTAGACCAACGTATTCGGCTCTCTGCCTAACTTCTCACCCTTGTTAAACGGGTTGGATGTATGTGCGTTGTCCTTGGAACCGTTCTTAGCAACAGTTGAGCAGTCCTTGCTTGGAGCGCATGGGTCGCTGTAAGCTGAGGCACTATTTCCAACGGCGATTGAATTAAAGGTAGAAAACTTGCCACCTCTTGGTGCTAATTCTTGAGTAGCCATTTTTTCATAGATCTAGTCCAACATTTCTTTCTTGCAGCAAACATAGCGAGCTAGGCTTCCCATGCCTTTCCCAAGATGCGGTCTTTAGTGACCGTGCTTACATGGTTATAGTATAGCAACGCTTGTCCCCATGCAAAGTGTTCAAAGGGGAATTTGTCAAATTTTGCTAGCACGACGGACGTGCTGGTTGTTTTTCGCACCTTGAGTAGGGGCTTGAAGAACCTTCGGTACATTACTTCAATAACCTCTATTTTCTTGGAGTCCACCCAAACTTCACAAGCATAGCTTGCTATGGAATGCACCAACATGTTGAAGAGGTCGCAATGTAGTTTAACATCCATAATATGTAGTTCTACACAGCGAGTGCCTACTGGGAGTTATTAGATGTTCCACTGCATTGTCCAGGTTTGGGGTGGTCTCGAGTAGGGTCCCCAGGTATTTAAAGGTATGGACACGCTTAATAATGTCACCTTTGAACACAAACTCTTGGCATGGGTCAACAAAATTAAACACCATGACTTTTGTTTTTTTCATGTTCACTATAAGTCCACACGTTCAGCACATAATTGCTGGAACACGTTTAACAATTGCTATAGTCCCCCCTTTAATTTCAGCGTCAGAGCAAGGTCATCTGTAAAAAGAAACAACCATATGTGCACGTTTGTTAGGGCTGGTGCATTACATTTTTTGCCATCCAAGTGCCTTTTTAAGGCATCCAAATATAACTCAAACAGAAGGGGGTTGAGAGGACAACTTTGCTTCACACCTTGTTGACACCTAAAGTTGGAGGTGACACCCTTGCTTGGGTGGTTAATGCATACGGTATCCTTGGCATACATTGTTTGCAGGCATCACATGAAGCATCCCTCCACCCCAAAGCCAGCCAACACCTGCCAAAATAATTCATGTGACACAATATCAAATGCCTTTTTGAAGTTCACAAAAGAACAATAGAGTGATTTTTTTTTTGCCTTGCTCTGTTCTATCAAAGTTCACAATATGAAGAGTTGGTGAGTAGTGCGGTAATCTTTGTGAAACCTAGCTTGACCTTTGGCACGCAACCCATGTTGTTCAGCCCATTCACTCAACCTTTTGTCCAGGACCATAACAAACAACTTTGGTAAGATAGGCCCAATAGTTATCCCCCTATAGTTGTCAAATTTGGAGGCATCGCCCCCTTTAAAAAACATGTGGACCACCCTAGTGGAAAGGGTTTGTGGAAAACCTTCCTTTAGAAAGTAGTTGAATGTTGTCAATAGTGGCATGTGTAGCAACTCTCCTGCATCCAAAATGAATTCAGCTTTCATACCATCCAAACTGGTAGCCTTGTTCCTTTATAACATTTTTAGTGCTTGAAGTAGTTCACCAAGTGTGATATCGGTGTTCAGGGTGTGGCTAGGTGGAGGTTCGATCACCTGAGCGGAATGATCAGTTTGCATCCGTATGGGTGGCGGAGATTGGCCAACTAGCTAGTGGAAGCTTTCCAAAAGCGTAGTTGCACTAATCTTGTCCACAATGGGTGCCCTTGGCCAGTACTTTTTCCAAAACAAAAGCGCATCCACCTTAGCAAATGCACACATATGTTGAGCTCTTGCAGTTTCCTAGAATTTTTTTTTCCTTTTTAATAATTTTTTAAGTTTACTTTCTTGATGTTTAATGGTGTGTGAATTGGGGTTGGCTTTTAACCAGAGCCTTAGCTCACGCTTCACTGTATGATAGTCAACGTCAAACCATGGTTTATGGTTGTGTCTCTTTCTGCAGCTCCCTCCTGAAGGTTTGTTGTTAAAAGTACACTTTGTTGCAGCACCCATGCATTACTACAGCAGGTCAGCTAACCCATCGGCCCCTAGATGCCTAATCGAATCAACAAACAACAAGTTTCCATGATTCGTTGTTAAAGCAAGCTAATACTCTTCAACTTTTGATTTATCTTATTTGAGCCTAGGCAAAAAAAATTTTGTTACAACCGTATGTTGTGGTTCAACAAAGGTGCAATCAATGCTTAATCATAGGCATAACGGCCTATGGTCAAAGTCTCCCCCCATCATGCAGTAGCGGGTATCGTCTAGTATCACCTTGAGGTGTGTAGTAGTTTGCCAAAATACAAGTGAGCCAATAATATAATCGACAATTTTACACCCCCCATTTGCCAAGCAAGGAATTCACCTGATTTGTCCCTAGGTATTCAACCATTGAGGATGAACAACTCAATGTCATAACATAGGTCTAGGAACTCACGGCCCTAACTGTTAACACTAGCGTCGTAGTTTTGTCGTTTAGCCATAACATTTAATTGCTTAGTCTTAACAAGCTCAGGCGCCTATAATAATTCATAAAGGCCGCTAGTGTCAATGGTATCTAGTAACGTTGCAATATGTGCATTAAAATCCCTTCCCAATAGTACTATGCCCCCTAAAGTTTGAACTTCGGTAATATTTGTTGCCAAGTTTTGGAACAAGGATTCGTTCTCGTGTTTGGAGCTAATAGGGGTAACGTACACCATGTAGATAAACAAGTTAAGGGCAGCACCCTTGCTGACCCATAGCCATAGATAAGAATCATGGCTTCCTTCCTTTCACTATGACCTTAAGGTAAGCAACAACCCCCTTGTTATGTTTTATCGTTTTTGTTGTTCCTAACTGCATAGTGTGTGTTATCACAAAGGAGGCAAACCTTTTAACATGTGGCAAATGTTGGATTGGGAAGTGCTAGGTTTTAGTTAATAAGATGAAGTCAACAGCCTAAAACAACTCTAATATTTGCACTCCCGTTTCCAATTTATTTACACGACCCCCGTGCATGTTCCATAATACCATGCATAGGTCTTTTTAGTCCTTGCGCCCTTAGATAGAGGAGGGTGGGCAAATCTGAGTGTTGTCAATGAAAAGTTCAGTTGTGCGCCAAAAAGTGCGCTTACTTGCCGCCTTGGCCTCCTTGAACAATGGCCATAGCTCTAATTTGCACGCTTGTTGTGTTGGCATGAGGTCCTTGTCCAGGCACAACTTGGTCCTCGCTAGGCCTTTGTGCCCTTGTAATGCAACCTAGCGGTCTTCGTTCATTGCGAACTTGAACAACATTACGTTGGGGCACACGCTTATCATCGAAGTGGAGGCTCATGTAGTTGAAGGTTGTTGTTGCGTGGCAGCAATGACCTTGGTGCGCAACCTCATTTGGCCTTGCAACAGCTCTGTGTTGAACTATTGCACTAGTTCCTTTCTGGTCTCGCCCTCCTTGGCCTCGAAGCCCGTGAGGTGCAAATTGAACTTACATTCTTCCTGTTTGGGTGCATCAACTAGGGTCTCCACAGCCTGGCTGACCAACTGGCGCACGTTCTTGGCCATCATTGTGGTCCAGTTGGGCTCTTCTGTAGACGCAGCCTTGGCTATGATAGCCGTAGCCGCCTCACGTTCTAGTAGTTAATTGACCGTAAGGTTACCAACGATAGTGAGAGACAGAATGTTCTTGATGGCCACCTCCATCTTGGACAGCCGTGCGTCAACATGTGAGCTATAGGTCTTGAGGCCCATGACTAGCCAATGCTCGGCCAAGGCTACCTAGTAGACCGCCAGGGGTGCATTATCTAGGACGTTGAGCCCAACGTTGTTGCAATGCGTCTTGGCAGTGTCCTTTTTTAGCGTGCAAATGTTCGACATTACATTGAAAGGACATAGTAGCGGTGCAACATAAAACACCATTGCAGAGTTTTTCAAATCTTAGACCCTAAAATGTCTATTTTTTAAAAAGGACTCGGGAAGTCAAAAAACATAAGACTAAGATGCCAGAGATAGAGGTAAAATGACCGTAACCAAGGGCGAAGCACCCCAAAAAAACAAAAGACCTAATTGCTCACAAATTCAAATCAATAACCTGGAATCTCCAAGCATTGCCCCAACCATTGGAAGTGAGACTAAAGGAACTTTTTGTTGCATAGCCATTGCTTCCCATTCTATCCCCGTTCTACTTCTTGCAACAAATGTAATCTCCTCCAACGTAAGAACAAATGTTTCTTTCTTCTTTTCAAATGCAAAAGCTTTAGCTTCGAGTAATGGTGGTGGTGGTGATCATGAAGAAGTAGGTCCAACCCAATGGTTATATTTTCATAGTTCAGAGTTTAAAATTATGCCATAATTGTCGTCCATGTCGTGAACATGGGCGACGGGCGATCGGTGCATGCGAGAAAATGGCCTTGGGTCCCACCACCGCCTCTTGCTTTGCTATCGTCTCATTTCATTTCGTCTTGGCTCCTTTAGTCCTTTTCCACAGGTAGGTGATTGGTCTTACCTTGCCCCTGGGGCTGCAGCTATAATTGCAACGATTGCCACTCTTGTCGGTATCCACTGCTAGAAGTCTCACCTCCTTTGTTTGGTGTGTGTGTGCATGTTGTCCCTTCCACCTTGCTCTTCTTTTCTTTTGTTTTCTTCTTCTTTTGTTTCCTAATTTCCAATTCTGGAACTATTTTTTTTTCCCTTCTTCTTCTTCTCTTGTCACATGCATGCACCTACCAAGGCAATACATGCTGATGTAGAGACACAATGACGCGCTCCCAAGTCACGGGGTGAAACACACTTGAGGGTTTCACAAAGTCAAGTTGCGGAAAGTTGAACTTGGTAGCACGCTCCCGGCTTCCAACTCTAGAAAGGGGTAGAGGGTCG
>Ga0116227_10016670_pt1 | contig 10481 bp, 10 predicted proteins | sample S1TSphgellanicum_FD_89693 | JGI IMG/M metagenome (GOLD analysis project Ga0116227, IMG submission 89693) | Host-associated microbial communities from peat moss isolated from Minnesota, USA - S1T2_Fb - Sphagnum magellanicum MG | ecosystem: Host-associated > Plants > Peat moss > Unclassified...
AAATTCATGTTTTTTACATCTTTTCTATCATTTTGGCTATCGCTGTCATCGTCAATATCTATATGTTTAAAACTTTTGCCCCACCATGACGAGCCATGCGCAGGTGGCTGCTGCCCCTGATAAAAAAGGAATCCGAGTGCTATCACCAAAACACCTATTGAAACAATTTGCCCACCCTTCGTATTGTTCTGGCTAAAAAGAACGTTTATGCCTACAATAATTAAAAATACTGGCCAAAACCTAAAAACATTCCCCCAGTAAAAATCTATTATATTAAAATTGCTTAACAACAGTACAAAGCCTATAAAAAGCAATAAAACACCCCAAATTAATCTATCCAGTTTCATAATCTTAAATTTTAGTTTCTGTTGATGAATCCTCTTGTTTTATAACTTCACCTGCTGTTTCTGTAACCGATTCATTTTTTAACTCCGTATCCTGCTGGCTTTGCCATCTTTCCCATTCATTTTTCCTTTTCGACTTTATTACCAGACTCAAACCGCCTACAATAAAAATAATTGGCCATAGATTTCTAAGTCTAACCCAATCCGGAATAAAATCAAGTTTTTGCATTAAGAAAAAGCATCCGATAAAAAGCAATAATAAGCCCCCTACAATCCTACCCGTATCAGGCGAACCTTTTGGTTTTACAAAAGCATTTTGAGGTTCAAAAGGTGCTTTTGGGGCATCACTTAAAGGGTTGGCCCAATTTGTTGCATTTCCAGTACCTGAAGGATTAAACGGAGATGCCGGTGGGTTCTTTTTATTAAAGTAATCATTAAACTTAGAAAACCGTGCTGCCGGATCATTATTTACTGGCACAACAATCCATAATATAATATAGGCTACTAAGCCTGTTCCCGCCATAAAAATACTCGCCAGCAAAAATAGCAACCTTACAATTACAACATCTATTTCCAGATAATCTGCTAAACCTGAGGCTACTCCGGCAATCATTTTATCGTGTTCGTTTCTAAAAAGCTTCTTTTCCATAATCAATCTTCTTTTTTAAAAATTAAGTGGCACCATCAGCACTTCATCAACATTTACTCCTTTACTTAGGTTTAAAATAGTAAAAAGAGTATCTGCAATATCTTTTGGCTGTACAAATTTTTCATCGGGAATTGTTGTTCCATCCCATGATGCAGTTTTGGTTGAGCCAGGTAAAAATGCAGTAACTTTAACATTATATGCAGCTAACTCTTTTCTCAACACATGATTAAGACTTAACATAGCCGCTTTTGTTACACTGTAGCTGCCACCATTCTCTACATTCGTTTTACTGGCCACCGAACAGATATTAAAAATATGCCCGTGTTGCTGTTTTCTCATTAATTTACCAAAAAATTTACTAAAATAATAGCTTGCATTAATGTTTAAATGCTGCTGCTGCTCAAACACTTCATCGGCTTCATCGAGCATAGTGCCCGGTAAAAACATTCCCACATTATTTACCAGTACATCAGTATATCCAAAATCTTTTTCAACAGTATTTAAAAACCCGTATACTTCTTCTTTAATTGAGCAATCAACAGCATAAACCAATATGTTATTCTTTCCATTGCTTAATTTATTTTTTAATTGATTAAGATCAGTTAGATTTCTAGCCAAAAGCACTAAGTCATAGCCACTTTCTGCAAGTTTAACCGCTATCGCTTCTCCTATTCCTTTGGTGGCGCCAGTAATTACCGCATTCATATTATTTGTGGTTTAGTTTTTGTAAGCAAAAAACCATATTTATTATTAAAAGCACGAATATTTTTTTTTATTTAACAAAGCCAACAAATTATTTATTGTTTCTTTGTACATTATAAGTTGATCATTTAAATTAAGCAAAACCATACGGTATGAATTTTACCAATTTCGGCAGATACATCCTGCTTCTAAAATCTGTTTTTAGGAGACCGGAAAAACTAAAGATATATTTAAAGGAAATTGCCAAGCAAATGGATTATGTTGGTGTTGGTTCTTTAGGACTAATTGCTATTATCTCTACATTCATTGGTGCGGTAATGACACTTCAAATTGCATTTCAGCTGGTGAGTGATTTTATTCCCAAAACCATTATTGGTTCCGTAAACCGCGATTCAAGTATTTTAGAGCTCAGCCCAACCATTAGCGCCATTGTACTTGCCGGTAAAATAGGCTCGGCCATTTCATCCGAAATAGGCTCTATGCGGGTTACCGAACAAATAGATGCTTTAGAAATTATGGGGATCAATGCTCCGGGCTACCTAATTCTGCCCAAAATCATTTCGGGCATTACAATGGTTCCTGTTTTAGTCGTAATCTCTATGTTCTTAAGCATTACGGGCGGTTATTTAGGGGGTTCCTTATCGGGGGCTGTTACACCTGCGGAATATATGCAGGGTATTACAACAGACTTTAATCCTTATACAATTGTAGTGGCTTTGGTTAAAGCATTTGTATTTGGCTTTATCATCACATCTGTTCCGGCATATGAAGGTTTTTACGTTAAAGGTGGTGCACTAGAAGTTTCGCAAGCCAGTACGAGAGCTGTTGTAATTAGCTGTATTTCTATTTTAGTTTGCGATTATTTGGTTACTCAACTCTTATTATAATGATCGAGATAAAAGATATTTATAAATCATTTTCTGGAAACGATGTGCTTAAAGGCATTTCTGGTACTTTTGAAGAAGGCGTTACCAATCTAATTATTGGTGGATCAGGTTCAGGAAAAACAACCTTACTAAAATGTATGGTAGGCCTGCATCAACCAGATTCAGGTTCAGTACTTTATGATGGACGGGATTTTACGGCTATGGATTACAGTGAGCGGATTGAAGTGCGTAAGGAAATAGGCATGCTTTTTCAAGGTTCTGCGCTTTTTGATAGTATGACCGTTGAAGAAAACATCATGTTCCCTTTAAATATGTTTACCCAACAATCCAGGAAAGAAAAACTGGAACGCGTAAATTTTTGTTTGGAACGGGTAAATCTTGCTGATAAAAACAAACTTTTCCCTGCTGAATTATCAGGAGGAATGAAAAAGCGTGTGGGTATTGCGCGTGCCATTGCCATGAATCCAAAATATTTATTTTGTGATGAGCCAAATTCGGGCTTAGATCCAAAAACTTCTATTGTGATTGATGAGCTGATCAAAGAAATTACCGAAGAATACAAAACAACAACCATTGTTGTTACACATGACATGAATTCGGTAATGGGTATTGGCGATTATATTTTATTTTTACATGAGGGTAAAAAATTCTGGGAAGGCAGCAATAAAGAAATTGCCCATACTGATATTGCTGAACTTAATGATTTTGTTTTTGCCAGCAGGTTTATGAAAGCTGCAAAAGATAAATTTTAACACCAACTATTCTACAGGCTAAAAGTCATGGACCTAGGCCTAATTTAAAAATATTTACATGATACAATTATTGGCCCCTACACATTGGAAAGATTATGAACTGATTGATTGTGGGGATTTTGAGAAACTGGAACGTTTTGGTAATGTTATATTAATCAGACCTGAACCACAGGCGGTATGGAAAAAAACATTATCTGAGCAGGAATGGAAAAAAACAGCTCATATTTCATTTAAAGGCCGTTCTGCAACTTCAGGTGAATGGGTTAAAAAAAATCCTTCAATACCAGACCGCTGGCACGTAGAGTATAAAAACAATGAAGTTGCAATAAAACTGCGTTTAGGTTTAACTTCTTTTAAACATGTAGGCGTTTTTCCTGAACAGGCAGTGAACTGGGATTTTATTTCGTCATCTATTAAAAAATTTAAAACACCACAACCAAAAGTTTTAAATTTATTTGCCTACACCGGAGCTGCCTCTCTCATTGCCAATGCAGCGGGCGCAGATACAACGCATGTAGATTCAATTAAACAAGTGGTTACATGGGCAAATGAAAATCAAGAATTATCCGGTTTGAAAAATACCCGTTGGATGGTTGAAGATGCCTTAAAGTTTGTTAAAAAAGAACTTAAAAGAGGCAAAAAATATAATGGGATTATTTTGGATCCTCCAGCTTATGGACATGGCCCGAATGGCGAAAAATGGAAACTGGAAGACCATATCCAAGAAATGATGCAGGATGTGGTACAGCTTTTAGATGAAAAGGAACATTTTTTAATTCTTAACACTTATTCTCTTGGCTTTTCTTCTGTAATTGTAGAAAATTTAATCCGCACATCTTACCCTAAAGTACAAAACTTGGAAACAGGTGAACTTTATTTACAGGCAACGGCGGGCTGCAAATTACCTTTGGGTGTTTTTGGCAAGTTCTGCAATGTGTAAATGTTAATTACTTTTTTTTGAACTCTCGGTAATCAACCTTATTTTTCAAAGAAACAGATTTGGAAAACTGATTACGCTTATACTACATCAATAACAATTTATGAAATTACCTCAATTAGCCGGCACCATTATATTTGGTTTTGTCGCAATTAGTTTTTTTGCCAACTGCCAGTCAAATGGAAAGCAAAGCGATGGAAAATCCACTCCTGCAGATACCACTAAAAAGAAGGTGGTGGCAACGGAAAATGTAATGAAACCTGTTGACCCCAAATTATATGATTCTTTAGTATTAAAATTGGCTAACGGAGATACCACCGGAAAATGGCCGGTAAAAAATCAGCCTTATCCATTAGCAGGCGCTATTTTACCTTTTAAACGTATAGTCGTTTATTATGGCAACTTACATTCAAAAAAAATGGGCGCACTGGGTGAATATGCGCCTAAAGAAATGTGGCAACGCTTAAATGCAGAGATTAAGCATTGGGAAAAAGCAGACCCCTCTACGCCCGTACAGGCTGGGCTACACTATATTGCGGCAGTTGCCAGCGGTACGCCCGGCAAAGACAATAAGTACATTAACCGTATGGCCAATAAACAAATTGACTCTGTACTCGCAATTGCTAAAATGCGCCCGGGTACGATTGTGTTTTTAGATTTACAGGTTGCCTTAAGTAATATTAAGGCAGAATTGCCCCATATAGAAAAGTATTTACAATTGCCATATGTACATTTAGGAATAGATCCTGAATTTTCTATGAAAGATGGCTCCTTGCCTGGAAAAAAGATAGGCACCTATGATGCTGCAGATATTAATTATGTATCTGGTTATTTAGCTGATATGGTTAAAAAATATAATTTGCCTCCGAAAGTTTTTGTAGTACACCGTTTCACTAAAAAAATGGTCACCAATTACCAGAGCATAAAATTAAGACCGGAAGTTCAAATTGTGATGCATATGGACGGATGGGGAGAACCCGATTTAAAATTGGGTACATACCGTTATTTTATTCAGGGAGAGCCGGTACAGTTTACAGGTTTTAAATTATTTTATAAAAATGACCTAAAAAAGGCCCCTAACCGCATGATGACTCCTGAAGAACTTTTAAAGTTAAAACCGAAACCGATATACATTCAATATCAATAAATTTTTAAAGCCCTTGTAATTAAAATAAGGGCTTTTTATTTTAGTAAAAAAACAAGCTAATGAAAAGGTTCTTAATTCTATTTTTAGCCATCTCTATCTGGCAGAGTTCCTCTGCTCAAAAAATAAATTATCTCACATCATTTAATGATGCGGTAAATACAGCAGAAAAAAAGCATAAACCTATATTGGTCATTATTGACGCCCCTGCAAATAAGCAGCAGATCAATTTTGCTATTGATGACGCTGATGTATCCAATAAAATCAATAAAGATTTTATTGTCTATAAAACATATTTTTCAGATTCATCTGCACGTACTTTTATATCAAAATACAAACTGAATTCTTTTCCTGCTTATCTGTTTCTGCACAGCAATAAAGATTTATTTTATAAAGATTCTGGAAGTTCTACTTTAAAAGACAAATATCTGACTATGATTGAAAAAGCATTAGATGCTTCAAAAGAAAGGTCACTCTCTGATTTAGAAAAGGATTATTTAAAGAATAAATCCAATGTAGAAGCTTTGAAAAAATATATTGATGCCAGAAAAAAAATAGGGTTGACTAATAATGCTGGCTTAATTGAACAGTACGTAAATTATCTTAAAATAGGCGACCTTAATAATTACCAAACTGTTCTATATATTTTAGAAGCCGGCCCCTATAGTGATGGCTTGGCTTATAAAATGGCCTACACCAACCGAAAAATTGTAGACAGTTTGTACAAAACAGAAAGTTCTGAAAAAAGAAGTGCTATTAACAACCGGATTATTAACAATACAATGAGTAGTGCCATTAAAACCAAAAATTCTTCCAGGGCCCAGTCTGCAGCTAATTTTTCGAGAAACACCTGGTCTAATGATTATATAAAAGGAACTAAAGCTCAAAGTCTTGAAATGATCAAATATTACGCTGCCATAAAAGATACAGCTAACTACTTTAGAACGGCAACCTATTATTATGATGGCTTTTACATGAACTTAAGTACGGATTCTATAAGAAAAATAGAACAAAAAAATAACGCCTTATCTCACAGACCAACAAATGCCGGCACAGCAAAAACACTTTCAAAAGAGAAGTTGGACAGTCTGTCTAAAAACACCAAAAATGTAATTTATACCAAAACCACCTTCAGTGCCTATTCATCCTATGCGCTTGATTTGAACAATGTAGCCTATATGTTTTATCAAATGGGTACAAATAACATTAACCACCTTACAAAAGCAATGTTATGGAGCCGAAGATCTATTGAGCTAGATCAGCGCTCGGCTTATTATGATACTTTAGCACATATTCTTTATAAAATGGGCTATAATGAACAGGCAATTAAGACACAGCAAACTGCTATTGATAAAGCAAAAGAAGAAAGGGTATCTTATACACATTATGAAGGTGAACTAAAAAAAATAATTGAAAAAAATCTATAACATAAAACCTAAAGTAATATTTTTCGTTTAATAAGATATGCAAACAGCAACATTTGGCGGAGGGTGCTTTTGGTGTACTGAAGCCGTATTTCAAACTTTAAAAGGTGTAAAAAGAGTCGTATCTGGCTACATGGGCGGGGAATTAAAACACCCAACTTACATGGAAATCTGTAATGGCGACACTGGGCATGCCGAGGTGATTCAGATCGAATTTGATGAGAATTTAATTTCTTTCAATGAACTGTTACTTGTTTTTTTTAAAACACACAATCCCACTACTTTAAACAGGCAGGGCAATGATATAGGTACACAATACAGATCTGTTGTTTTTTATGAAAACAACGATCAAAAAGCACTTGCCGAAGCAATGATTAAAGATTTAACTGATCAAAAAGTTTTTGAAGCACCTATTGTTACCGAGGTAAGTCCGATTGATGAATTTTATGAAGCCGAAGATTATCATCAAAATTATTTTAAACAGAATCAAAATAAGCCTTATTGTGCTTTTGTTATTCAGCCAAAGCTAAACAAGTTCATATCTGATTTTAAGGAAAAAGTACACACTGATTTTTTAGAATGATTACTGCAGAAAAGTAAGCAGTGCATGCTGACTTGCCGTATGTATATCCCGCCATACCCTGTTTAGCACGGTTTCTTTGCGCGCCGCCTCCAAACCGCAATAGGGAAATAGCGTATCAGAAATTTTTCTGGATACATGTGCCAAGTTACGGCTGTGCAAACTAACCAACCGAAGCTGCTCATCCAATAGGTTACAGTGTATTAATTGATGCCATGATTCATCAAAAGCAGCATAAAACTGAGTCTTAGCGCTTTTTATCTCTTCTTTACAACGGTTCAATTCATGATCAAAGAATAAAATTTGTTGGTCTGTATAGCGTTTTAAACCCAAACGGTTAAAAAAAGCAACTTCAACCAATTTTAAAAAGTGATTGGCCATGCCCAAACTGTTTACGGCTAAAGTTGTTTCTGCCAACTGTAAAAACGGATAATTGAAAGTCTCATCAGCAACATGGCTGCTGTTATTAATTTCAAAAGTTCTGTTTGATGGCACAAATAGATCTTTGACTTCAAAAGCATGGCTTCCTGTGGCTACCAATCCAAAGTATGACCATCCGGGCATAATGCTTACTTCATCTTTTTTTAAGATAAAAGATTTAACCTGTGGACTTCCGTTTTCATCTAAAATATCTTCGCCATCCGTATTTTTAATAACACAATTGGCTGTAAATATCGTTGCATGTAAGGCACCACTTGCATATTTCCAATGGCCGTTTATGAGGTAGCTATTATCGTATTTGATTGCTGTACCACCTACTGCACCGCTGCCGGCAAAGCATACTTCCCTATCTGTAAAAATTTCATTCGCCAACGTGGGGTCCAAAAAACCAGCAAACCAACCCGCCCCCGCACAAAGCGTAACGGTCCAGCCTAAACTGCCGTCCGCTTCAGCAAGTTCTTCTTCCAACCTCAAAACCTCAGGTAATTTTTTCCCTGCTCCGCCATAAACTTCCGGCACAAAAAGCTTAAACCAGTTTTCACGATAAGCTTGTTCTAAAATTTCAGGGTGCAATTGACCTATTTCTTCTGAAATGGCCGCTAATTCACTTACCTTTTCTTGCCAAGTTGCTGTTGAAGTTTCCTGCATCTTATATTTTATTTAGCACGGATCAATGTTAAGTTTGTCTTGATTTATTGAATAGCCAGCTTTCTTTTGCCTAGTATTTTTTTCCATTCTATAAAACCAAAAATGGCTACAATAAATAAGAATAGCGTTAAACATGCCATTAAAGGTAGTTTTTTATGAAACAATAAAGGTATAGCGACAATATTAGATATGTTAAGGAAAATCCAGTTTTCAATTTTACGTTTAGCTAATAGCCACATTCCGGCCCAGGCAGTTGCAGAAACAAAGGCATCAAAAAGTGGCACATCAGAATCAGTATGATTTCTTAGTGCAAAGTAAAATATGAAGAACCCTAAAATAGAAATCAATATGGCAATGGTTAGTTCCCGATTCGTACTCCAAGAAACTTGATTTTCTCCTTCCTGCTTACGCTTCTTCCAGATGACCCAGCCATATACGCTCATGACCAAATAGTAAATACTCAACAGCATTTCTGCATATAGTTTTACATGCAGTAATAGAAACATTGATAGTAAAATGGAAATGATCCCCGTAGGGTATAACCAGATGTTATTTTTTTTGGCCAATAAGACTTCCGATACTCCAAAACCTACTGCCAGCCATTCGATTACTGAGGTATGCAACAACTGTTCCCGAAAAAGCCCAAACCACTCTTGAAAATTCATTTACAATACAATTTACCTGATAACATGAATATTTTAAACTGTTTTTAGGGCGAAACAGTATTGTAAAGTAACCTCTCCCTACGCCAGCATTATCTGGATCAGGTGCATTTAAAAGTGTAAGATGATAAGGGCTTAAGGCTGGAGACTTGCTCTCTACCTTTCATTCCTCTGCCTTCAACTTTTAAAATGGGTATAATCTCAGCCAATTGACTGCAACAGAAATTGCATGTCAAAAAGCACCCCTTTGAGTAGCACAAATATAGTTTTTATATTGAAAGTAAACAGACTATTGTTAATTTAACTAAAACAGTCCGATCTGTCCTTTATCATCAATCTCTATATCATTAGGATTTGTAATTTCGAAATCTACTTTTTTAACAGGCTTTTCGTTTATTTGGGATGCTTCTTTTTGATGAGCTGAGGCCTTAACATCTGACGGTTTTTCATTCACAGAATTTTCTTCAGCAATAGGTTTCTTAGCCTGGATTTTTGAAGGCTCTTTTACAGGTTCTGAATCGTTTTTATCCTCTTTTTCATCTTTTATATCTACAACTTCAGAAAGATTTTCCTCCAAACCTTGTTCTGTTGATTCTTCAATATCAGAGTCATCTTCAGCTTCAATAGCCTCTTCTTCCGGTTCTTCTAAAACAACTTTTTGCACATCATGTGGCGACAAACGGTTGCCATTAGCTTTTAAGCCCTTCACATCAATCAGTTCAGCCAAAATAAGGTCCAATGTTTCAGGAATTTGTGTTTTTCCTTTTAACACATCAACCACTATTTTAGCCGCTGGGTGTGCCGTTAAATATAAAAGTCTGGATTTTGGTTCCTCACTGATAAATATAACTTTTTTACCTACTGACTGGGATTCGAAAACAAAACGTTTGATAAAATAATTTTGTGCTTTACCATCATAGTGAACTGCGGCAAAAACTTTTTCAGGATCAAATTTTTGTATCAGCATTAATCCATCATCAAAATGATTGCTTAGCTCAAATGAGCTTAGTTCATAATAACCGTCTTTATGTACTTGCAATATTTTATCATCACCATCAAATTCACCCAGATACTTCCCTCTTCCATCAACATTTAAGCGCTTCAACAGGTCATCATACCATATTTTTAATCCTGATAGCGTAGAAACACCTTTACTTTTTAAAATGATCTTTTTTATTGGAAACTTAGAAATGATATTGCCTTGAGAACCACGGCCTTTGATCGCTATTTCTGCAAAATCCTGGTCAAACTGCAGTTTACGCAGCTTTGAATGTGGCTTTAAGGCAATATTTACAACTTCAGCTTCGCCAT
>Ga0116227_10016671_pt1 | contig 10481 bp, 9 predicted proteins | sample S1TSphgellanicum_FD_89693 | JGI IMG/M metagenome (GOLD analysis project Ga0116227, IMG submission 89693) | Host-associated microbial communities from peat moss isolated from Minnesota, USA - S1T2_Fb - Sphagnum magellanicum MG | ecosystem: Host-associated > Plants > Peat moss > Unclassified...
ACCAAGGGTGCTCCAACTATGCACTAACCACTTTGTGTGGGTTGTGTGCAGGCCCGTGTGAGTGAGTGAAGCTTGTCAACTCTTCCTAGTCCCATCCCGGAGCTCCAACACGCCCCTCTACCCGTCAAAGTGTTGTGAGCTAGGGAGCGTGCTCCGACTCTTCCTTCTTCCGCTGCTTTCTACTTGGGCTCACATTTGAGTCCTTTAAAGAGTTGGGAGTGCGTCAAAAACCGATGATAAGTTGCCTAGAAGTAATACGGTAATAAATTTAACCCATTAATTATTATTTTTTAATACAAAAACTAACCTTTCCATTCCACACTACCACCCACTACATCCTTCAATTTTAATTGAGGTGGATCATCATCTTCATTTGTGACAAACACTAAACTATTACAAAAACCTTCCATGATTTCACCAAGTTACACTTGAAACCACATCCCAACTTCAATGACATTGCCATGGTGCACACATGTTTGCCCACTAATCCATGATATCAGTTCCATGTTGCAATAATATTTTATTTAACAAGATTAATGTAAAAATTTGAATCCCCCATCTAAAATTGCACATCCACAACATCTTGTACAACTTAACATTATCATGGATCAATATCAAATGAGTTTAATTGAACCCATAATGATTATTCTAATGTCTGAACTTCACCAAATGTACCAACCAACTATTGCCCAATCTCACCTCTTTTTCAATTTGTAATACTTTGATTACAATAAAACATGCCCATGTGTTAACATTACTTCAAGTTACAAGTATGGTCTTCCTCTTTTTACTTTATCATCCCGTCATTTCCCATCAACCCCACCATCAATTTATTGGTTAATGTTGGCTACCATGAACAACACTTGTTTGTTTTAGTAACATCAAATCATCACGAGTCCCAAAATGATTAGCCATCCTAAGGTGTACAAACTTTTGTTTCACCTTTGTCACACTTAATAGTTGTGGCCCCAATCTACATTATTGTAGCAATTTCCTAGGAGCTATACTAGAATTTTTTAAAAATTATAATTGTGTTGTAAACAACATTAGCAAACATGCTATTTGGACAAACTTCATTATTCACATTAAAAAGGTGCAAATGATTTGTTACTGCATAAATACAACTATTTGTTTGAATCGCCTACCACTATTATTGTGATTATGATCTTGAGATTTCATCATGTCGTCCATGAAGTATTGTCGTCTTTAATACCATGCCCCACCTCATCTTGCTAAGGGTTTAAGGTTGTATCCATTTCTACAGGGTGTACCCCCATTATTGTAATAGGATTTGCCCCAACTACTATAATATGGTTTGCCCCAAGTCTTCATGTTCTTGGAATAACCTTCACACATATCGATCTTGTATCATTCACCCTTGGAATTGTATTTTTTAGAATTTTAGTCATGATGGATTTGATGCCTTAAATAATGGCTGCTTTTAAGACCTTTTCAACATGCCCAATCATTTTCAGTAGTTTTGGTTCAATTGCTCAAATTTGGGTAAAAAGAACAGCCAAATATGACCCTTGCCACAATTGCATGCAATTCCCCAACAATTAATAACAACTATTGAACAATATTGTTTGTTATCCCACATGAATATGCCTTTCCACATCTATTTAGTTTACAAATTGTGGGCACTCATTCGATTTTGGTTACCAACAAAGTCCAATTATGTACCTACAATTGATTATGATAACGATGAACTTCGATAGGTCTCCATTTTTTGTAACCCAATAAGATCCTAAAACCTAATCGCACCCACTCACAATAAAACGTTAACAACAATATACATAGAAACTAGGGGTTGAAAGTGAAAACATCCCAATTTTACTTTGGCCTTAGCTTTCCCCCCATGTCCATATTTACTAACATTCATGATTGCATTTCTTGCATTTGTTAATTGATCTGTCAGTTTTTTAGTTTTTTGTTTAAACCAATATGCCACTAGATTTGTCCATTAGTTTGCATCCACACCCAAAGTGCATGTTGCAACCCCATTCTTTTTATATCATTTTTTTAAGCCAAACTTGTTTAGATTTCATGAAATGTTTTATACAATATTTGAAACCATGTGCATTTAGCTCATGATTCATGATAACCATATTAAACTAATGTGGTACAAGCCCTCGAAGTGTATTATCCCATTCATTATTTCCATAGCATGCCCCATATATCTTTTGCTTATGTCATCTCCATTTTGTAAAATGGCAATAAGACCCTCCACCTTCAAACCTTCATTGGTTGTGGGAATGGTTGTTGATTGGGACCTTGCACATATTTGAACTTTTGTTTAACCTACACCAATTATATGGTCCTCTAGTGGCTACATATATTATATAAAATCTAAACTTAATTTAGTTTTGGGGTTGATTATTCAAGCACATACCTTAATAACAATTATGCTAGCGTCCTTGCTAACCTCCATGTTGTTCCAATTGTTCGTAAACCCAAAATGTGTTGGGCATTTTTGTTGTCCATAAGTTGATTTCCATGGTTGCCCACCATAACTTAATGTCAAGCCCCTTTGTTTGTGAGGGAGTTTTCTTTCTACTAGGTCGAAAAAGTGAGTTCCCCCTTCACCCTTTATGCAAGGTTGGTGGTACAAACTCTCCTTGCATTTGGTTTTTTGTTTCACCAAATCCGCATACATATCAACAATTCTTTAATGAACTTAATTATTACTACCTTTTGTAGATAATAAGTTCACATACAAATGTATTCCCCAAAAAGGTATTCCTCATTTTGCACATCCATTTCAATGTAATAATCTTTGGGGTTAATTAATTCATTCACATCCATAATCATTGATGATGATGTATCCCTTGGAGACCATCATATCCCACATGTTGTAAAATTTTTAATCCAATCTCCATTGCACAATAGTTTTTTAAACATCTTCATATGCAATAAGGATTTTCCATGATTATCATTCAATTAAACCAAAATTGACAAAACCTTGTCTTTTTGTCAATGAATTACGTAATGATTAATCAACAAGACACAATAGTAGCAAATTGTGGCAACAATATATGAATGACCAACTAGTTATAAGATAACAAAACAATATTGTGGTGTTAACATCTTAAAAAGTCTAAAATGTACGTTTAATAATCAATGATGTATATAACAATGAGTAGATACCTTGAAATTCTTATTGATTTTTTGCAATTCTTCTAAGTGTATATAGGTCCAATTCAAAGGATTAATCAACATACATCCACAAGGAATTTGGTTGTTGATAGAACACCCAACCTCCCACATGAAATTCACATAAAAGGATTTGTTGTCAAGGATACATTTATAGCTTTTGATACAACATTGAAACCAAATAGTCTTATCGCATCAAGGCTTGATAACCTAACCAAGTGTGGAAATATTCATCCACAAGTTATTGTCCTTTTAGGTTTTTAACCTATTGATGACAAAAGGATTGGATGTATGTGCGTATAACCTTAAATGGGATCAAAATGTAAATGTGCCACTTAGGAAAGCACATTCTTTTGCTTCAACAAACAAACACCATGATTAAGTTATATGTTATTTGATAATATTAATAATATTAATATAGGTTCAAAACAAGTTGAAGGATTGTTTGTCAACCCATTAAATAGAAATACCCAAATAGAAAGTGTTTTGGACCCAACTATTAGTTTATTGACACTACATGAAAAACAAATGGAAGTGGGGACAACACACTTTATTACCGCATCATAAATTTGGCATGCAATGAATTAATGAAGGTTTTGCGAAGTTTATTGATTCATAGGTTTGTACATTTTACACACAAATATCATGTGTTGCAAACAAGTTTGACACATGGATAAATGTGTTGATGAATGAAGTACGAACTTATGAATGAATGAATGTACATAACTTTTGTATCTTCTTATAATTATATGTCAAATGTGTTTTCAATGTAGGATATTAGTGCATCAAACATTCAAATTATGAATGAACAAATTTTGCACTATTTCCATCACTAAGTTGTGAAATGTTAAATTTGCGATGTGATTTGTATGTTGTTACATACAATATAAATGCACCAAGTGAATGTGTCTAGCGATTGGAGGATGAACACAAGACTTGTGGCAAGTGGCCATGGTTGTTATTAGAGAACATTTATATTAACAAACAAAAGTCATTTTTATCAAACTAGAATAACATGGAATATCCTTTTGGCAATATTATATGTAACACATCTTTGAGGAATAAAATGGACAAAAAAACAAACTTGTTTACCATCAATTCATAATGAATGCTAGTGACTACCAACCACTATTCCCATTGACTACATCAGCACTTAATGTATAAATAAATATATAAGGTGATATGTTCAAAATTGAAACCAACAATTTTGTGCAAAATTTTACAACATGCCATTCTCTAACTTGTAGAAGCAAAATGAATTTTCATTCATGACATTATCTATTTAATTCAATGAATATGACTATTAGGAAAAACATGTTTAGCTCCTACCACGTTATCACATTTGATCCCTTTATAGAAAGGTTGGAGAATAAACAAGATGGATTCAAGTTGTTAATTGGAATATATTGGAACTTTACAATGTAAGATGCTAAAACAATTATGCCTTATTACCATAATAACTACTACCAATCACAAATTAATCATAATTGCAGCATTACACTTTAATGATCCAAGATTAAAAAAAAAATTGATAATGTAAATTTTTTCCCTATTAATCATTTCAACATAATAGGCCAAGAACACATTAAGCTAAAAAGGACGATTTGGATATAACAAAAGTAGGATAAGGTAATTAAATTGGCTAGAATGAAGCTTGGAGTAAAGCAAATCAATATTTTGTTGAAAAAGCTGGATTTGTAAAAGAAAAGAATGCAATTAAACAATCCTCCCAAGATGATGTCGAGGGGGCTATTGTAACAAATGTTAAAACAACTCAACATTTCAACGATGTAACGATGTTGAAGTTGATTTACAAAAGCTAGATAAATTTATAGAATGTGATGCACAAGAAATTGCTACCCTTTCACAAGTTGCAACTTATGTGAAGTGCCCACATTAGGTATTCAACACAACTAATGGGCTATTATTATAGACATATATATACTTAATTCTATAAAGGTCAAGCATGGTGGAGACGGAGTATAAGAAGTTGTTTCACCATAAAATTTAGAAATAGCAACCATCCAACATAATGAAGATAATGATACATTCTATAATGACGAAATTAAGAATGAAGATGTCTTGTTAAAAGTTGCGACATTATGTTATATATCTTTTTGTGTGTAACTTGTTGATATCATGTATTGATGAATTTTAGTTGGGGTGGATGAAAACAAGTCAAAATAATATGCATGAGACGATAAAAAAAAAACCTATGATAAGTAAACATTGTATCAGTTCACACAAAACCAAACTTAACACAAACATAATGAACATGGTCATAAGTCTATCAATGTCATTTTCAAAGTACCTTACCATCAACTCATCATGTGTACATTTACTACAAGGTTTAAATTCCCTACACATGAAGGAAAATGACAAAAGTGGCCTATGTTATGTTGTCAATGATGTAATTTTACTAAAACTAGGAACATCCCATATTCATGGAATTGAGCAAATTCGGAATGTAGATTCATGTAAAAGTTTTTTTATGTAGTTTTAAACAACAAAACAAGTCTAGGAACAACATCACATTCCTTTGAACTTAATGTTTGTATAATAATATTACATTCAAAACATGATTCTTGAATTCTTCAAGAGGTTTCAATGACCCAATAGTCTAATAGTGGTACAAATTAAATCAAAACGTTGTAGTATCACTTTTGCACACTAGTACAAAAGTGGGGTGTAATTCACTAACTTGAATCACTATGGGACCTTAAAAATGAAATAAATTCATTGCATTTTACTTATTACACCATTGTTAAAGTTATTTCACTCTAATATCACTATGTAAACATTGTGTTTCATTATTAGTTGACATAATTCACTATTATAATTTACTATGGTAAATATGTTTATTTTTATGTGATTGTTTTAAATACCTTATGTTACTTTATGACATACCTTATATTATTTTAGGTTACCTTAGTTATTCTAACTTATACCCTAAGTTCATATAAATTATTATAGGTTATTATAAATTATTATACCTTAAACTATTATATGTTATTCTACTTTAAAATATCACAACTAACTTATTATAGGTTTTTTACTTTAAGTTATTTTAAATTAAATTATTCAACTAACCTTAAACTATACCTTAGGTTATTTTATTTTATGTTAATATATGTTATTTCAAGTTATACTTTAGATTATTCAAGGTTATTATATTTTATGTTAATATAAGTTATTTTATCTTAAGTATAACAATTTAAAATAATATAAAATATAATCTAATGACCTGAGATAAAATAATCCAGAATAGTTAATAATAGCTTATGAAAAATAATTTATAATGACATACAATAAAATAATTACTAATCACCTATGATAATATAACCTAAAATATCCAATAATAATTTATGATAAATTAGCCACCAATAGTCGTAATATAATTTAAAATAACAAAAAATAACCACTAATAAGATAATCATTAATGGTTTACAATAGAATAGTCAACAATAACCATCGATAACCATTAATAACCACTAATATCCACCAATAGCCATTAATAAAATAACCATTAATAAAATAACCACTAATAATCACTAATAAAACAACCATTAATAGCCATAATAACAATTAATAAAATAACCATTAATAGCCACCAATACAATAATTATCAATAACCATTAATAAAATACCTACCAAAAGTCATTAATAAAATAACCATTAATAACCACCAATAAAATAATCATTAATAGCCACCAATAGAATATGCATTAATAGCCACTAATAGAATAACCAACAATAACCACTATACTAATAACCATTAATAAAAAATATATGCATTAATTGAATATGCACCAATACCCACGAATAGAATAACCAACAATAGTTTCACATAACCAAAAATAACTTAATATGAAATAACTTATAATAATTATAAATAACCTAAAATGAGATAACCTAAAATAGGCAAAAATAACATAAAATAACGAAAAAAATTATAATAGTCGAAAATAGCCTAAGGTGAAATACCATAAAATAGCCAAAAATAACATAAAATAGTAAAAAATAACTTAAAATAATAAAAAATAACATAGGGTGAAATAATTTTGAATAACAAAAAATATTAAGAATAGCCATAAATAACCATGAATAATGTAAGGTGAAATAACTTAGAACAATGAAAAGTAGCCCTAAAATAATTGAAAATAGCCTAACATAGGTAGTATTATTATATTAACAAAAATATTATCCATTTATTAAACTTTTTTTTTCAAAAAAATGGTCATTGAAATGTTATTGAATAATGATATTTTTAAAAAATTGTTCAAATGATTTTACACTTTCAAAAAGAAATAAATGTAATTATGTACATTATTGAAAAAAATAAATTAAATAATTTCATTTGGACAAAATCTTAATAAAATATGAATGTTCAAATTTTTTATTTTTATAATGTTTAAAATGAAATATTTAATAAATAGAATGTAATGTAATACATTATCACAACAAGTGTGGTGGTTTGATGGTAAAGGTGTTTGCTTTCGTCCTAGAGGTTAAAGGATCAAAGTTTAGAAATAGTGTGTTTGTGGTCAATAGTTGTAAGTTGACAGAATATTATCTTATGTAATTCCTTAAAGTAGGTGCCTATTTAAGTTGATTACATGGCCTATGTACCTAGGCTAGGTATTAAACCTAACATAGGTAATGACACATGTTAATAATTCATTGGCTGAAAATCATGAAATTATCAATACTATTAAATATTACATTAAATATTAATCATTTAAATTTAATTGATTTCCATGTTGCCTGATTAATTAAGTAGCAAGTGAAATGGTTTGGTAAATTTGTATTTCATTAGAAAATAACCTTGTTTCATTAGGTACTAGTGGACAATTTCACTATTTGTAGGAATTGGTCGCCATTCATTGGGGGGTTGATTGGTTTCACCATGGTAAAAATGTCTAAATTCATTCAAAAAGAAGTGAAACCTAGAATGAACTAGGGCACATTTTGGTGTAGTGGCGAAAACAACCAAAATAAACAATTATCAATTCATACATCAAAAGATCACAAGCAATGTTGTTATAATGACATTGTTTTTTTCTTGTTGTACAAAAAAGAAAAACAGTGATTTGAAATAAATTGATGATGGAATTTTTTTGTTTTTTTTTTCCCATGTGTATTATGTTTAAAACTATTGAACTTGTAATCTTTGTGGCTTAAGTTTTTTGATTGGTTAGGGCTTTTTATGGTTTGTGAAAGGCTTCTTACACAACAACCTTGCTGGTTGTTGAAATTGTTAGATATTATTGATTTCTTGTGATTTTATCAATTGGTGTGAAGATCTGGAAATGGTTATGCTAATTCAATGATTGATACAATTTAATTGATTCAATATGTACACAAATGGATTACTAACAATGGGTTTTGTAGGGGTCCAAGTAAAGGACAATGATTATAATTTGAATAATTTAACATCAAACCCTTTACAAGGAGACAATACATCTAAAGCTTGTGGATTAACAAAAAGGACTAGGTATATGCATTCACAATGTCAACATCAAATTCATTGGATCCTTTCATTAACTTAAAATTAGAGTTTGGACTTGTTCATTCAAGCAATATTTAAAGGCATAATTAAAATATTTGTCATTGCCCATATAAGGGTATTGACTTGAAAAATTATGTTTTAGGTTGTTTCGAAGGTATTGCACAAAGTTATAACAATCCATATCATGTGAAATATCCCCATTAGGGTATTTCATTAAGTTGTCAAAGGATGATTTTCATTATGATGAAGGTATTACAAACTTAATGTAAATGTCCAAGGAATATGAAACTTTTCTTCAATTTTGGTGCATTTTATTGTATGGTCTACTCAAGTTTTAATTAAACAACTAGGTCTTGATTTAGCAATTTGATTTGCTTATTTTATTGGTGTACTTTAAACATTGTGGATTAGATTTATAAATATTATGTTCATATAATTATTTATGTTGTTTAACATTATGGTCAACATGATGAAGGTATTGCTTACACACCAAACCTTTGGGGTTGGAAATAAAATCAATGTCAACATGATAAGGGTATGGCACAAAATGATTAAACTTTGGGTGGATAATAATGGGGGTATTGTTTGTACACTAAACCCTTGGTATTGAAATGAGAATATTGTACACAATGATGAAAGTTGGGAGGATTAAAATGAAAGTATTTCCTACACACAAGTGGTTAGGAACATGGGTGTATGAAGGTATTGTTACTTCAAAAATTAAAATTAAAAACCCAAACAATTGTGATATTAGATGAAAAAAAAAAAAAAAAACCCCCCACCAACCTTCTTGGGAATGTGGGGAAAATCCGAAAAAGAAATAGTTAAATTGATCACCTTGGGGAGGAATAAATGGTATAACTAATTGTAATTGTTCATCTACATTGTTTGGATTGGAAACATTTTTTTCTATGAACTAACACTTATTTCAACTTGATCTTCTAACATAGATGCCATTGGTTCATTTGTTGCACCATGCATTAGTCCATCAACCATCACCAAAATTATCCCATCCATGGTTGGTGGAAGTTGAGTCTATTCCAACCTTGTGTGAGGTGCCATTTTAATCAATGTAACAACCATAACAAAAACAAAAACAACACCCATTGCAATCTTAAACATAATGCATCATAAACAATGTATAGGGTTTAGTTGTACAATTCAAGGTTTATAGTTGAAGAGGACAATAGGAGGAAAAGAGGAGGTAGAGAAACAAAATAAACACAAAAAACCAACAAAACAAGACAAAACAAAAAAGCCCAAAATAATATAATCACAAATAAACATAAAAATAGAAAGATTAATAAATTTTTTAAAAAATAATTAAAAAAACACACAAAAGAAAGAAAAAGAACATGAAAATGGAAACATAGATTTTTTTAAAAACTGAAAAAGCTTACAAATAAAAAAATAAACCCAAAAAATATATAACAATTTTGTGATGGGTTTTGATCCTATTTCTTTTTCACTTGACAAGTAGACTAGCAAGTACTTTAGTTGTACACTTTATTATGCTCATGGCTGGCGTAGTGCAGAAGAGCTCTGGCAGAGCTTCGACGTCATGACTCATGTCCAGCAGCTCTCGACAGACCTGTAAGCTGGCGAATTTCTCTTGCATATCCTAGTGCACCTTCCTGAACATATCAACTCTTAACATGAATGTCAACCAAAGGCATTCGAAGCTATAGGATCTGCGTGTACTAGGCCCTAGTTCTAATTCCAGGCAAAGCGACTCAAGATCAGTGCTGATCCAGGACTGCAACTTGTTGCGGCTCTTTCGATAATTCCGCCGTCTTCAAGAGCTTTGCAATTTTAAGAT